>Ga0138256_10000092_pt1 | contig 103194 bp, 79 predicted proteins | sample KNB2016incub_MG_FD_105486 | JGI IMG/M metagenome (GOLD analysis project Ga0138256, IMG submission 105486) | Active sludge microbial communities from wastewater in Klosterneuburg, Austria - KNB2014incub_MG | ecosystem: Engineered > WWTP > Activated sludge > Unclassified | place: Austria... | reverse complement strand
GGTGAGCCAACCGTTGTGCTTGGTGAACCCTGGATCGTTACCGTTGTACCGGTTACGGTATAGGTAACACCTGTTGGCAAGCCGGTTATATTAACACCCGTAGCACCACCACCGATCGTATAGCTTATAGCAGGTATCGCTGTGTTGATACATGCTGTCCGGTCAGGGGATGCACTGCTCAACGAAAGCGTATGATCTGCATTTACTGTAATACTACCACTGGCATTGGCAAACAAACAGGCATTTCCTGTTGTCTGAATTGTGAAAGGATAGGTTGCTGAACTGCCTGCAAACACCGGATTGGGTATTCCTGTTATCGTTAACACTGAGCCCGTTACTGAAAATGTTACACCTGCAGGTAAACCGGTTACTGTCGCTCCCGTTGCTCCTCCACTTAAATTATATGTGATATCTGTTATTGCATTATTGATACAACGGGTTTGTACTGCATTGGCCGAGGTCAGAGAGATCGCATGGTTCGGATTCACAGTAATCGTTGCCTGTTGCCCAGTAATCTGCGGACTAACACACAATGTTGATCCGGTTATTCTTACACTATCCAATGTATAAATAAATGTACCCGCCGTTGCAGGATTATGTGCTATTGTAGCAGTTGAACCAACACTGGTTACATTGAATGGCCCTCCGCCTGGGGTTATGTGATAATAAAAAGTGTATGGCCCAGTACCCGAACCTGAAAAGATTATGTTTTGTGGCGCTCCATTTATACAAACTGTGTTTGTTCCATCAATTATAGCTGATGGTAAACCAGGGACATCAATCACATATCGAACTGTGTCAACTAAACAACCGGGTGTTGTAATTGCCGAATAGGTAACAGTATGTGGCCCCGGCGTTGAAAAGATATGTGTCGGATTTCGCAAATTGGATATATTATTTGCGCCACTCCCGGGATCACCGAAATTCCAGTACCACTTGTAAGTAGGCTTAGGCGATTGCGGGGTAGTTTCATTAAACTGGTATGGCTCTGCCATACATATCCCGGGAGTCCATACAAAATTTGGTGCTGGCGGATCGGATACCGTTAAATCAAAATCAATTTGCTGCTCCGACCCACAACCAGTTGAGTTTGGAGCATAATAAGTTGTGATTGTTACAGGATAGGTACCTACAGTGCTAAAGGAATATACTGAAGGCAGCGAATACCAATAAAGTGTCACTCCGTTGACCGAAGTAGTGGAATCCGGTCCCCCTGCACCGGGTACACACCTAGAATATCGTACCGTGTCAATTGGAGGGACAGGTGGACCTGGAAGGTTAGTTAAATCCCAACGGATAGAATCAACACAATAGGGTAACGATACTTTAAATTTAAAAGGAGAATTGGTGCAAACCGAAGGAGTTGTCTCAATACCATATTGAGTTGACACTCCTATTTGCTGGTAAAAGTCTTTTACGTTAGTGCCGGCAGAATATGCATACGTTTCAAAATTTGCATAGCCATAGGCAATGGCGTTAAAGCCACTATCAGATTTTAAAGAGTGATATGTTTCTGATACATTATTCAGGTATAAATAAGAATAATTAGGATCCCTGGGATGAGTCACCCAGAAAGATGCAGGAGGTATAGGACCTCCATCAAACCTAAAAGATGAAATACCTGTACCGCCATTTCTCATTATTACATGAATATAATGCTGTGGTGTAGTAGGAGTATGATTCAAGCGATCCGAACTAATCAATGTAACATCAGATATATTTTGTTCTACCGGATTCAATATGACCATATCCGGATCATAAGGGTTTGCATTACCGGCAACACAACCTGCACTGGTAAAATATTGAGCCACACAAATTGATGAATCTGCTTCTATTAAATTAGGTGTGTTATTTGAAAATTCATAAAAGTTATTTACAAAGGATGATGCAGGTATCACTACTCCATTAAGTCTTATGTTAGCCGTGGGAGAAGGTTTTGGGGTTATAATCCTGTAGTAATTGGTAAGCCGGCCAGAGCTTGGAACAGTTAAATATTTTCTACCCCAGGTTGATGCCGGGTAAAGCTGCTGATACAGGTTATCCGCTCCATTAGTACACCCTGCCCCTAACCAAAGCCTGCCACTACCGGAAAAAACTGCAATTTTTTTACAGCCACCCGATCCTGAAGCTATTGACCTTATGGATGTACCTGTAAGATCCGAACCGCTATTGCCAGTCATAGTTCCTAAAACCTGGTAAATTTCACCCTTATTTAAATTGACAATATTAACTGAATTGGGAACCCATCCACCCACAGTTGATTGGGTTGGTATAATTTCTATAGATGTATTGTCTTCAACTGCTATGATCGTGATAAAATTATTCCCGGTAGGATTTGCTGAAAGCTGAGTATAACTAGCTGCATAATATTGCTTGCCTAACACATTGGTAGGTAAACATAAAGTGGCTGCGCTAGAAAGCGATTGCGTTGTAAATGAATAAATAACTATTGGTTTCGCTGCGGTTACATGTATAGCCTTACCCGTAAATAAGCCGTTACCTCCTCCAGTAGCAGGAACATAGGTAAAATAGGTGCTGGGGATGTTTACAACGGTAACCAGATTAGCGGTTATATTGCCTGAGGTAATAACTCCTACCCCATAAGCTTCAATAGAATATGTTGTATTTACATCAGAGGTTAAAGACAATGTCATCACTGGCGGGTTATTCGTTCCCATGCCATAGTGCCAACCTGAAGTTATCCAAAAGTCTTTTCCTTTATTACTAAAGTCCTGTGCCGTAAGTGTTAAACCAGTAAAAACAATAATGGCGAGAAGTAGTATTTTTCTCATAAATGTTTGGTATAAAATTGAGTTATGCAATGTAAACAATAAAATCCAAAAAAAGACGTTGCATCATCCAAAAATGCAGCCTCTTAATCAAATGGTTTATACACAGGTTATTCAGCAAAATAAGAAAAAAAAAGCCGCATAGAAATGCGGCTTTTGTTAAGAATCTTTCGATTCTGTAACCCCCAAAGAAAACATCGTAAACCAAGCACTTACGTTCAGTTACCCGGGGGCGTGGGCTATAAACGTGGTTAAGGGTTATATTATTTTGCCGGTATTTAAATAGATTTTATTATTCAATTATTGAGCTGCTTAATTACAGCTTGATTCAGGCTATCCAGCCTCACATACCAAACTTATTTTCTAATGATTCTTTTTTAATGGATTCCATTGTCCAATAGGCTGGAACTCTTATCAGTTGTACATTGTCTGGTTTTTTAATTATAGCATTAACCAGATTGTAAAACTTGAACTCAATATTTAATAGTCTTGTAAAAATTCCTGTCATAGTTGAATATTTGATGCTGTTTTCCTATTGTTTAAGTTAACAACCGTTTTGCACTTTTAATTTATGTTGATTAAGAATAATGTAAATTGAACTAACTGCTTAAACATGAGAAATAATTTCTCAACTTCTGATTTAAGCAAATACCGGGCTTTTATTAATCAGCACCGTTTCTGTCATTACGATACGACCGGTAAATATACCGGCAGAAAGCACATTTAGTCTTTCTACCGATATATTGGTAATCAGGGTACTTGTTGTGGATTGTTTGGATAACAATATCTTAATATCATCAATATTTGATGAATTTGCAGTTGATTTAATACTAACAGGGTTTGCAGATGGAAATAAAGTAACAGTGGTATTCATCTGAACTGCCATTACATTACTATAATGAACCAGGTTATCAGTACCAATTTGCTTTAAACGATAGTAAACCGTTTTGCCTTTGCTCACATCACCAGCATCTTCTTTAAACTTATATGATTTTCCCGTTCCCTTTGCAACAAAACCATCTAACACAATAGCAACGGTCTTAAATTCCTTCATATCTACTGATCTTTCCACTTCAAAATGACTGTTATTCAGTTCATAACTGGTAACCCAATCAATGAAAACAGTTTTTTGAGTTGCGCTAGCCGTTAAAGTAGCATACTCTATACCAGATATAATTGAGTTACCGGTATTTGACTTGGTATCACTGTTCGCAATAGCAACAGTATTACCTGCAAATAATATAAAAATTAAAGAAATTGCGAAAGTTAAAAGTCGATTGACTAATAAAGAAGTAGTAAATGTTTTCATTTTTCTTGTGGTTTGTGGTTTCAAAAAATCAACTAAGGTTTCAAGTAAAACAAAATACCTGACCATAATTGGTTGGTTTTTTAAAAGAGGGAGGATTTTAAGGTTTTAAAAAAAGAATAACCGAGGTAATCGTCATTCTTAATTTCTTCACAAACATAATACGTTTTTCGGAAAGCGCAAATTTTTCTCACCGTAATTTTACTGTGTTTAGGGTAAAAACGCCTAAAATGTACATTTTTTTAAATATTCTTCACTACTAATTAGATTGAATACTGAATTTTTTCTAACTAATTAGTCAATAATTTAGAAATATTTTTTTATCCAGTTAAAGGGATATAGAAACTTCAAAGTAATTGCTGGTTTATTGAAATAGGTAAAATCGATTATTATATATACTACTTCAAGATGTACCTAATCTATAATAGTGGATATGGATCAAATCTTATTCATCACCAGGCTTACGCAGAAAGTTATATATATCTGATTCTTCAGACCACACTTTAGTCAACTCAGGTTTCTAAATATCTTAATGCCACATGAAATACGAAACGCCTTTTTGACATATTATTCAAATTGTAAGCAACTAGAAAAACATAGTCTACCAGAGTAAGATTTTCAGCATTATTAATTTTAGTCAAAAAAATACACCATAAAAATTGTTTAAAATGGATTAATTATTTTGTAAATAGTTAAAATAATTCAATGTATCACTTTATATAAAATTAATTTCAATCAATATACCCTAAATAATTAATTATCAATAATTTATTGTAAATTAAGTGTATAAAATACGTTCCTGAATTTATGGTAGGTATTTTGACTATTATTTGATGTAAATGATGGATTTATATACATTATATAATTTACGTAAATTACTATAATAAATTAAATTTCAATTTTTTATATTTTTTTTATAATACGCATTATATTAGTTACTATTTTTCCTGATGGAATGTAAATATAACAGTACGAAATCTAAAATAATTAGTCCAATTTTTCGCCTGAGTTTCCTTCAATTATTGCAATTCAAAATTCTTGGCATAAATTACAGGCATAATAAAACAAGCATGTTCAACAAAGCTCTCCTCTACCCTTTTGGCTTCGGCATAATATTATTTTTGGCGTCATCCTGTCAGTCTCCAAAAGAACTTGTATATCGGGATTTTAAAAATTTAGCAGTTGATAAAGTGGGTTTTGCATCTACTACACTGAAGCTTGATCTTATCTATTACAACCCTAATAATTTTAAACTACAGCTCAAATACACCGATCTGGACATTTTTGTGGATAATACATATTTGGGCCATAGTTCACAGGATTATCAAATTACCATTCCCAGACTGTCGGAATTTACAATGCCATTACAGGTTCAGTTAGATATGAAAAACCTTATGAAAAATGCCATTCCAACCCTATTATTAGGCAAGGAAGTTTTGGTGAAAGTTACCGGTACAGTAAAGCTGGGTAAGGCCAATGTATATAAAACCTTCCCGGTTAATTATGAAGGGTTACAGAAGTTCTCCGCATTTTAAACTGTATTTGTAATATTTAGCCATAAAAAAAGCCCCATATCGGGGCTCTATCAAGTTTAATTATTTTTTTTACTGTTTATCTTCAGTTACAGGCTTCTCAGGTTTAGGATGTAGTTTACATTGCTTTGGTAATCGTTTAAAAGCACTTTCTTCTGCTTCAATATCATCAGCATCAAAGCCAAGATTAGCTATAGCAACCTTAATATTTTCCAAAGTTGTGCGGTCATTTAACCAGGTTACTGTTGTTGTTTTCTGCTTAAAATTCACTTTAACTGAGCTAACTCCATATTCTCTTGAGAGGAAAAATGTTAACCTGTCGCTGCAGGTTTCGCACTGTACAGTTGGAGTTTTAATTACAGCTTTGCCCGATACCTTTTGCTGCTGGGCAAAACTTACAGAAACTATACAAAAAAGGGCAATAAAACTAAGTGAAAGTATTTTCATAATGGTAAGTATTTAACTAAAGTTATTAAATCCCCTTCCAATTTGCCGGATCGGCCCGCCAATTTAACAAGGTGTTTTGTTCTTCTGCTGCTATAATCCCCTTTTCAAGTGCCAAATCTATCAGTGTTTGATAATTAGTAAGCGACTGGTAAGGAATACCGGCTGTTTTGAAGGCGTTATCTGCAATTTCAAACCCATAGGTGAATATTGAAACCATACCTATTACCTCTGTGCCTGCAACTTTTAACACATCACAAACCTGTAAACTGCTTTTTCCGGTAGAGATCAGGTCTTCAATTACCAATACTTTTTGGCCTTTTTCATATGCACCTTCTATTTGGTTGCTTAAACCATGCTCCTTAGGTTTTGGACGCACATAAATGTATGGTAACTTAAGTTGATCAGCAGCCATGGCCCCCCAGGCTATCCCAGCAGTTGCTACACCGGCCAGTACATCAGCCTCTGGAAATTTTTCAAAAATTACGCTGCACATTTCGCTTTTAATAAAATCGCGGATGTAAGGATAGGATAAAACCTTGCGATTATCGCAGTAAATCGGGCTCTTCCAGCCACTTGCCCATGTAAAGGGTTCTTGCGGGCTCAGTTTAATTGCATTAATTTGTAAAAGCTTTTCAGCTACGGCTTTTTCGTTCGTCATGCTGCAAATTTGACCATTACAAACTGAACTCAGAAATTTATTTTATGTACATCAACATTTATTTTGGCGATAAACCGGTTATTCTTTGCAATGAGATTGATAAAGAAATCAATGAAATTCTCCATCACCCAGACGCTGTATTTGTGGACGAGATATCGTCCAGGGCAATGAAATCAATGCTGCATGAGATTAAAAAAGAGGAATTTCATGCCGGCGTGATTTGGCATACTGATCTGGAAAAGCTTAAAGAAACCTTTTTCAAAAATTTTAAAGTGATTGAAGCTGCTGGCGGCATAGTTCAAAATGATAAAAAAGAAATACTCTTTATTAATCGCCTGGAAAAATGGGATTTACCAAAAGGAAAGATTGAAAATGGCGAAAAGGAAGAAGATTGTGCTGTAAGAGAAGTTACCGAGGAAACCGGAGTTGAAGGACTTCATTTAAAGAAGAAAATTGGTATTACCTATCATGCGTATGATGAATTTGGTAAGCATTTCTTAAAAATATCTCATTGGTATCATATGACCTGTTCATCAAAACAGAATCTGGTGCCACAAACTGAAGAACATATTACTGAAATAAAATGGGTTAAAACTTCGGAAATAGCCGAACCGGTTAAAAATACTTATCCTTCAATTAAAAATATACTGAGTATTTTTTTTAATGAGCCCTGAGATCTACCTTCCAACTTATCTCTTCTTTAAGATAGCAACAGTTAACCTGCTTATACAAATGAGTTTTTTTCTGTCGTCATGAATTTTTATATCCCAAACATGAGTTGTTGCGCCAATATGCAAAGGTGTGCAGGTTGCAGTTACAAAATCCTTTGTAGCACTGCGTACATGATTGGCATTGATCTCAAGCCCTACACAAATAAATTTTTCTGAATCAATTACAAAGTGAGAAGCCAGGCTGCCAATTGACTCGGCCAATGCACAACTGGCACCCCCGTGCAACAATCCATACGGTTGCTTAGTACGATCATCTACAGGCATACGCATCACCAGGTAATCATCACCAAGTTCCACCCATTCCATCCCCAAAAACTCCCCCATTGTTTTGGGACCAAGCGGATTGAGATCGGGTAATGACAAGGATTTATTAAACCAGATAGACATAATATTTTAAAGTAAATCTGTAAATTATTTCTTCTTCTTGATTGATTTTTTAACCACATCCGGTAAAAAAGCGGAGACATCTCCACCATTACGTAATACATCTCTTACAAGCGTGGATGCTACAGAAGTAAATTTTGGAAGACAGGTTAGGAATATGGATTCAATTTCATTATCAATACTGCGGTTCATATCAGCTATAGCCTTTTCGTACTCAAAATCATTTACGTAACGAATACCACGTAAAATAAATTTAGCACCTACTTTCCTGCAGCAATCTACAGTAAGCCCATCATAAGCCACCACACCAACTTTCGGATTATCCTTATAAATATCTTTCAACCACTTTACCCGTTGTTTTTCGCTGAACATGGGTTTTTTATTGGCATTACGGCCAATTCCGATTATAAGTTTATCAAACAGAGGAAGAGCCCGGTCAATAATATCTGTATGACCCAATGTTACGGGATCAAAAGTGCCGGGAAATAAACAAATTCGGTTCATGTAATTTAAACTGTTTAATTGTACAATTGCTTAACTGCTTTTTTACTCAGGTTTTTTTCCTGCCAAAAGATATAATGCAGCCATACGCACTGCTACTCCGTTTTCAACCTGTTGTAAAATTATTGACTGATTACTGTCTGCCACATCACTGTCAATCTCCACTCCCCGGTTAATAGGCCCAGGATGCATAATTACAATTTCTTTCTTTAAACTTTCAAGTAATTTTTTGCTTACACCATAAGCCAGATTATATTCTCTTAAAGAAGAAAAAAGTACCTGGTTCTGTCTTTCAAGCTGAATACGCAATACGTTAGCCACATCGCACCATTCCAACGCCTTTTTTATATTGTATTCAACTTTTACGTTTAATGCCTCCTGAATATACTTTGGTATCAAAGTTGGCGGACCAGCCACCATAACCTCGGCTCCCATTTTGTTTAACAGGTAAATATTACTTAGTGCAACCCGGGAATGCATAATATCTCCAACCAAAACAACTTTTTTACCTTCAAGCGTTCCAAGTCTTTCCTGAATGGATAATGCATCAAGTAAAGCCTGGGTAGGATGTTCATTGATCCCGTCACCAGCATTTATTATTGCAGCCGGAATATGCTTGGCTAAAAAATGTGGAGCACCGCTTGCACTGTGCCGCATCACCACCATATCCACCTTCATACTTAAAATATTGTTCACGGTATCAAGCAGCGTTTCGCCTTTTGAAACAGATGAAGCTGATGCAGAAAAATTAATGGTATCTGCACTTAGCCTTTTTTCAGCTAATTCAAATGAAATCCTAGTTCGTGTTGAGTTTTCGTAAAACAGATTCACTATGGTTACATCACGCAGGGATGGAACCTTCTTTACAGAACGTTGTAATACTTCTTTAAACTGTGTAGCGGTAGATAAAATAAGGGAAATATCAGAAGCGGTGAGGTCTTTAATGCCCAATAGATGTTTGGTAGATAGTTGCATTAAGGAGCGAAGTTAGTGTAAAAAGGCAAAAGTAAAAATTCAAAAGTAATAAGGCTTTTCTATTTCAGATCCCACAGTCTGAGTTTTTTATTTTTCAGTTTTAACTTAGTATAATACCACAGCTTCCTTATCCCACTCCACTTTTACTTTTTGAGATACGATGGAGTCAATGGCCTTTCCGCAATAATCAGGTTGAATTGGCAGTTCACGATTGAACCTTCTGTCAACTAACACACACAACTCCACTTTCTTAGGCCTGCCAAAATCCTGGATGGCATCAAGTGCGGCTCGTATGGTTCTTCCGGTATAAAGAACATCGTCAATCAGCACTACTTTTTTATCTTCAATTGAAAAATTAATATCCGTTTTATTGGCAACATGCAGTTCGTCACGTACATCATCCCTGTAGAAAGTAATATCTAAAATTCCATATTGCAATTTTTCATCAGGACAAAGCTGTTGAATACATTCCATCAGCTTGGCACCTACCCGTACACCACGTGGCTGAATACCGATAAAAACCACATCCTTCAAATGCAGATTATTTTCTAAAAGCTGGTGTGCCAGCCTTAATATGGTAAGATGTAATTGCTGTTTATCTAAGATCGTCTTCAAAGTAAATGTTTGTAAAGCGAATTTATCTGTTATTGTCCGATAAAAAAAGTCCCCCGTTAAACCGGAGGACTTTTTCATTTAATTATTTTCCGCCTTTTAAATGTTGTTGTAATAACTCCAGATCTTCCCATTTTTCTTCTGCAGCCAGTTTAGCCTGCTTTGGCCAGGTGCCGGGATTGTGCATGCTGTATTTGTTACCCGCCGCATCTAAAATCTCTTTTAAACTTTTGATGGTTGTTTTAGAAAGCTGTTTGAAACTGTGAATTTTATTTTTGTACAATAATGCTTCAATCTTTTTACCAATACCTTCCACTTTTGTAAGGTTATCTTTTATAAGTACAACAGGTTTTGGTTTTACAACTTTCTTAGCTTTAACAGTTTTTGGGTTTTCCGATTTTGCTTTTTGCACAGTTGTTTTCTTTACAATTACCGGAACCCGCACAACACAGTTCTCTACCGGATAGCCCGACATTTCAGAAACTACTTTTTCACTATTATCATTAACCCACCTGCCATTGCTGAGCAGGTAACGATACTGATAGGTTTCTCCGGCCGTCAATTCAACCTCTGCTGTCATAGACCCATCTGCCTGCTTCTTCAGGTAAACACCTTCTTCTAAATTCCAGTTATTAAACTCACCTAATAACACACATTCATCTGCACCAATTATATTGGAAGCAGGTAATGTGAACATAACTTTTGTCTTCATTTTTATTTTTTGTTTTACTTATTTTTCCTGTAAAAACGGATAACAGTAATCCGTTGCAGAGTTAAATGTTTCTTTAATTGTACGGGCACTTAACCAGCGATACAGGTTTAATATAGAACCCGCTTTATCATTGGTACCGCTTCCCCTTGCTCCTCCAAATGGCTGCTGTCCAACAACTGCGCCGGTTGGTTTATCGTTTATGTAAAAATTACCGGCACTGTTGCGTAATTTTTCTGTTGCCAGTTCTACCGCAAAACGATCCTGTGCAATTACCGCACCCGTTAATGCATAAGGCGATGTTTCATCAACAAGTTTCAATGTAGATTCATATTTGTTTTCATCATAAATATAAACGGTAAGTACCGGGCCAAACAATTCCTCACACATGGTTACATAGTGCGGATCAGTTGCTTCAATAATAGTAGGTTCAATAAAGAAACCATCAGTTTTATCGCACTTACCTCCTACCCAAATTTTAGCGCCGCTATCTCTTTTTCTTGCTCCCTTTATATATCCTTCCAGTTTATCAAAACTCTTTTCATCAATAACTGCGTTCACAAAATTGGTGAAATCTTCTACAGTCCCCATCTTCATGGTTTTAACCTGCTCTATTAATTTCTTCTTTACTTCGGCTGCAATATTTGATGGAATGTAAGCTCTTGATGCAGCCGAACATTTTTGTCCCTGGTATTCAAAAGCACCTCTTGCCAAAGCTGTAACAACCACATCAGGATCGGCGCTCTTGTGAGCTATCACAAAATCCTTACCACCCGTTTCGCCAACAATACGTGGATAAGACCGGTAGCTGCTCATATTTTTTCCGATAGTTTCCCACATCATATTAAACACGCCGGTACTTCCGGTAAAATGTATGCCTGCAAAATCACGGTGATTAAAAACCACTTCTCCAATGGTTGGGCCATCAATAAAAACTAAATTGATTACACCATCGGGCAAACCCGCTTCTTTTAAAATACGCATAAACATTTGTGCGCTGTACACCTGTGTATTGGCACATTTCCAGATAACCACATTACCACACATGGCAGCAGAAGTAGGCAGGTTGCCTCCAATAGCTGTAAAGTTGAATGGCGTTAATGCAAACACAAATCCTTCCAACGGGCGGTATTCCATCCGGTTGTTCATACTTGCTCCGCTGACCGGTTGCTGACGATATATATCACTAAGAAAGTGAACATTGAATCTCAAAAAATCAATCAATTCGCAAGCCGCATCAATCTCTGCCTGGAAACAATTTTTACTTTGCCCAAGCATGGTAGTACCGTTAATGTATGGGCGGTATTTACCTGCTAACAAATCGGCAACTTTTAAAAATATATTGGCACGGTTTTCCCAACTCAAGTTGGCCCATTTATCTTTTACTTTTAGTGCCGCATTGATTGCTTTGGTTACATGCTTGGCTTCGCCTACATGAAACTGCCCAAGCACATACTTACGCTCATGCGGCGGACGAATATCAACTGTATTGCCCGTTCGCACTTCTTCGCTGCCAATATACATGGGTACATCAACCCTGGTGCTTTTAAGTTCTTTTAGAGCAGCTTTTAGGGCTAACTTTTCTTTACTGCCGGGTGCATAGTTCAATACCGGTTCGTTTGCCGGCATGGGATAATAAAAATCTCCGTATTGCATATTTTTAATTTTTATTTCGGTTAATAAAATACAAAATCATTTCTATAATTCTACATTCAATTTTTTAACAAACTAAGCAGTTTCCTTCTCACTCATTAAATAAGCCTTTATAAAACCATCAAGTTCTCCATCCATCACCGGCCCCACATTACCAACTTCATAATCGGTACGGTGGTCTTTAATCATTTTATAAGGATGAAAAACATAGCTGCGTATCTGGCTGCCCCACTCTATCTTTTTCTTTTTGCTGTTGCTGGCATCTTTTAATTCGTTACGCTTTTGCAGTTCAATTTCATACAGGCGGCTTTTCAGCATCTGCATGGCCAATTCTCGGTTGCCGAGTTGGCTCCTGTCCTGCTGGCAAACTACTACAATGCCTGTTGGGATATGCGTTAACTGCACTTTGGTTTCTACCTTGTTTACGTTTTGTCCACCGGCACCACCGCTTCGGGATGTTTCCATTTTTACATCCGCAGGATTTATATCTATGTTAATTGTATCATCAACCAAAGGATAAGCATTTACCGATGCAAAGGAAGTATGCCTGCGTGCATTGCTATCAAAAGGCGAAATACGAACCAGGCGGTGTACGCCATTCTCAGATTTTAAAAATCCATAAGCAAACGGCCCTTCAAATTCATACGTACAGGTTTTTATTCCGGCGCCATCGCCCCATTGCCAATCAATCTCTGTTACCTTCCAGCCCTGCTTCTCTGCATACATGCGGTACATACGGGCCAGCATTTCGGCCCAGTCCTGACTTTCGGTACCACCGGCGCCGCTGTTAATCTGTACTACAACAGGTAATTCATCTTCGGGCTCGTTAAGGGTACTTTTAAATTCGGCGTCTTCAATCAGCTCAATTGCTTTATCAAAAGCCTCTTTGGCTTCTTCTTCGGTACCCTCACCTGCTTTCCAGAATTCGAATAATACGGCGAAATCTTCCACGGCGGTATCAACCGCATGGTACATATCAATCCAGTATTCGTTTACTTTAATTTCTTTCAGAATAGCGGTTGCACGGGCGTTATCGTCCCAAAAGCCAGGCGAAAGTGAAAGTTGTTTATCGTTTGCAGTTTTTGCTTTTCTGTTAGCGACGTCAAAGAAACCTCCCCAAAACCAAAACGCGGTCTCTAATAGATTTTAAGTGCTCAATTGTCATAGCCGCAAAGTTAAATGAATATAAACAGCCAGCAAGAGTTTTAATATTTAATATGACAACCGTTTCCAATAATTATCCGTATCTATAATTAAAAACTGATAAGCATAGTTTTCAAAGCATCAAAAACGGTTCTTTTATTGTCAATACCTGGTCACACAAAGCCAAAAAATAGCTTTAACTTTAAAAGACTATAAACAACGACCGATCATCAGCTTCAATTATGCCAAACTAATTAATGACTGTTTATCGCTACATATCATTTTTACTACTGAGCAGTTCATTGTTATGTACAGTAAGTTTTTCTGCGCAGGCCCAAAACTGCCCGATTAATATTGATTTTGAATTCGGAAATTTTACAGGCTGGACATGCCATACAGGAACTGTAGCGTCTGTTGGTGGGATTAATCAAATTACTTTTGATCAATCAGGTGCTCCGTTTAATAACCGTCATACAATCTACTCAAGGAACCCAGGAGCAGGTGTTGATGAATATGGCGGTTTTCCAAAGAACTGTCCAAATGGTAGTGGGCATTCCATCAAATTAGGTAATAATTCTGCGGGCAGAGAAGCAGAAGGTGTATCGTATGATTTTACTATTCCATCAAATGCAAACACTTATAACATTATATATAACTACGCTGTAGTGTTTCAGGATCCCGGACACTTCGAATCTGAACAACCGAGGCTGGACTTACTTGTACAAAATTTAACGGATAATACAGTCATCTCATGTTCCTCATTTTCATTCTTCGCTAATGGTTCTCCTTTGCCTGGTTTTGAACTTTCTCCTAATCCGGGAAGTAATACTCCTGTCTGGTATAAAAACTGGACAGCTGTTTCGCTAAACCTGGATAATCTTGCAGGTAAGAATATCAGACTGTTTTTTAAAACTGCAGACTGTACATTCAGAATTCATTTTGGCTATGCCTATATAGATGTTAATACAGAATGCAGTGACAGGTTTGAAGGCGCTGACTTTTGCCCTGATGACAGCCTGGTAAATGTGAATGCCCCTTATGGCTATGAATCTTATACCTGGTATGACAGCGCATTTACACAAGTATTAGGTAATACTCAAACACTTACTTTGATGCCCCCCCCTGCAGCAGGTACAAAGGTTGCTGTAGTACTAGTACCATATAGCGGCTACGGCTGCCTTGATACTTTATATACTTACCTGTATGATACTTTATCATATAAAGCAAATGCAGGACCCGATAAAACTTCCTGTAATAACAGTATTGAACAAATAGGCAGTCCGCCAAAGCCAGGCTGGTATTATAATTGGACCCCAACGAGCGGTTTAACCGAGTCGGCAGAAGCAAATCCGTTGGCATCACCGGATATTACAACAACTTATACATTAACCATCCGGCACGATGGTGGCGGATGTGTATCCAATGATACGGTTACTGTACGGGCAGCCAAACTCTACGACAGTCTGCAGGTATTGGGTAAACCAAGTTGGTGCATTGGCAGTGGCGACAGTACTGTTTTAAAAGTACTGCCAACTGATAGTGTTCAATGGTTCAGAGATGGTAATAAGATACCAGGCGCAAATCAAATTACATACAAGGTTACTCAAACAGGAACTTACCATGCTGTGGTATATAGTTTTTTTGGTTGTAACCTGGCAACCAGGCAACAGGATGTAAATATTTCTTCGATACCGGTGCCGGGCTTTACGGTTGAAAAACCAAATCAATGTATGCTTAACAACAAATTTGTTTTTACCAATACCAGCACCAATGCTGTTGGTGCCATGCAGTATATGTGGGCACTGAGTGACGGATTTACTGCAACCTCAAAAAATTTAACCTATAGTTTTAAAAAACCTGGCGTTTATGAAGTAGTGTTGGTTGTAAGCAGCAACAGTGCCTGTGCCGACAGCACAACCATGATTATTAATGTGTATCCAAATGTTTTTTCGGCTTTTTCGGCTGAGCCGGTTTGCATTAATGAACCATTACTGCCGGTAAACAATACCATAGATCCAGGTACATCAACCGTGTTTTATTTATGGGATTTTGGAAATGGTCAGACGTCTACCTTACGTAATCCGCCTGCACAGGTTTATCCTGTGGCTGGTAATTATGTAATCAGTTTATCGGTAAGTTCGGCACAATGCCCTTTTCCGTTAAGTATACAGAAACGTTTTGCAAGGGTTGATAAACCTGCTGCAGGTATTAACAACCCGGTTGCTTATGCAGTAACCAATTTACCACTTACATTAGAGGCAAGACCAATTGGAAACAGTGTATTATGGACACCGGCAACGGGCCTTGATAATCCTGTAAGTTATACACCCGTTTTTATTGGTAATGTTGAACAGGTTTTTACCATCGAACTAAAAACAAGTTCGGGTTGCATAACCATTGATACCCAGGTTGTGAAAATTAATAAAAGCATTGTTATTTATGTACCCAATGCATTTACCCCTAATAATGACGGGCTTAATGATCTTCTGAAACCCTTTATGATTGGCATTAAAGAGTTGAAATATTTTAAGATATTCAACCGCTGGGGTGAATTGATTTACCAGACAAAGGATCCGAAAAAAGGATGGGATGGTAAACATAAAGGGATACCTGTACAATCTCATACGCTCGTTTGGATGCTGGAAGGAATTGGAGTTGACAATAAAACTTACCAGGCAAAAGGAACTACTATATTGATAAGGTAATTGCTTAAGGTTTGTGGCAAATGGTTTGTATTCACATTCCTTACTCCCTATTCGCAATTCAATATTTTTATCTGAACTTGCATACTCATGCAGCCTTCTCCCAATCGTTATTTTATTATCAACAAACCATTCAATATGGTTTCCCAATTTATAAGTACACATGATGTAAAACTGTTGGGAGATCTACATTTTGATTTTCCGGCCGGCATACATGCCGTTGGCCGTTTGGATAATCATTCGGAAGGGTTACTTATTTTAACAACCAATAAAAAACTTACCCGACTTTTATTTTTAAGTGAAGTACCCCATAAAAGAACCTACCTGGTGCAGGTAAACAATATTGTATCAGCAGAAAATTTAAACCGGCTGAAAACAGGCGTTAATATCAGGATAAAAACCGGAGTAATATATACCACCGGTTCTTGTGATGTAAGCGTTATATCAAATCCCGGAGAATTATACCAACTGGGAGAAAGATTAACTGCTTATCATCCTTACACCTGGCTGCTGATCACTATTACCGAAGGTAAATTTCACCAGGTTCGAAAAATGATTGCAGCCATCAGGCATAAATGTAAGCGGTTGATAAGAATAAGTATTGAAGATTTGGAATTGAAAGGGTTAAAAGCCGGAGAAGTGAGGGAATTTGAGGAAGATGAAATTTTCGAGAAACTGAAGATTGTACCTTAGCTTACCAACCCGGATATTAATAAAAAAACAATTCTATTTTGAGACTGGAATTTGAATGTAAATTCAAATTTAGCAGCTATGCAAATCAAAAGCCTGCGTTATAATTTGCTTTTACTTACCGGGATAGTTTTTGTTTTAATGTCTTTATTTACATCAAATAAAAATAACCAAAATGATTTGCACCTTCACTATACCTACATTGTAATTGCACATACACAGTTTTTTTGGTTACTGGCAATCGCTTCCTTATTTGTTTGGATGCTGTATTTTTAACAAATAAATTATTGTACTCCAGAGTTTTTACCTGGATACATGTTTTAATTACAATAGCAACACTTGTTTTTTTTGGATTGACTTTATTATTTGGCTGGCAGCTTTTTTATTCATCACCAGGAAGATATTATGACTACAGCAGTTTTAATTCATTAGACACATACAGCAAATACACTAAAGCAATTTCAACTATAACTCTTGTAATTCTATTTGGACAGATCATTTTTTTGATAAACTTCACTGCAGGGTTTTTTAAGATGAAGACCCAAAAGCAATAAACTGTACTTTGCTGAAAATTTAAAAGACAAGAACTACAGTAGTGCAGCCTGGCATGGAAAAAGTTATACACATTTTTTAGATTTCTGTATCGCCTTTTTACAAGATATACCCCTTTGCATGGTAATAAATTTTAGATAATTTACCTGTTAACCCCTCAGTTTGTACTTGTTTTTAAAAAGATTCAAAAGTTTACCCCAAAAATTTTACTGTTGAAAAAATTTACAACTTATTAACCAACTGCTGCATTTCATTTGGGCTTAAAACACTAAGTTTGCTGTAAAGCGCCCCCTAATGGAATTAAAGTATATCAAAAACATACAGTTTACGAGATTGATAAAAGTTGACGGCCGGTTGAAAGAATTTAATTTCAGAAAACCAAATGGCAAACAGGAAGGTCCTTTTACAGTAGATGTAATAGATACAAACGGCAAACGCATTATCTTCAATATGGAAATGACGGAATCTGCCTGGAAAATCACAACCGGTCTTTTACCACAATGGGTTGTTGAAAGTGAAAATGTTTTTCACGAAATAATTGAAGAAGAATTTAAACTGAGCGAATAAATAAAATCTCTTTCTAAAATAAAAAAGCTTTTGTTCTTATGGAACAAAAGCTTTTTTATTTCACTCAGTTTTTCAATTAAAATTCAGCAGTAACAGTAATCACTGGTTCTTTTGAAACCTTTCCGGCACCCACGGCAGGTCCGTCAACAGCATAATCTTCCAGCTTAATAATAAATTCGGAAGTGGTTGTAATAACTTCACCTTTTACAGTAACTGTTCCTTTGGTTTCAACTGACTTGGTAACGCCATGAATAGTAAGATCGCCTTTTATGTTTACACTATAGGCTCCATCTTTCGTAAACTTTACACCTGATACATTAGTGATGTTTCCAACAAATGTTGCTGTAGGAAACTGGTCACTGTTCATCCAACCTTTTCCATTAAAATGATCCTGTATCTTTGGATTGGAAAAAGTAAAACTCTTTACAGATGATTCAAATGCTACTTTACCTGTCTTGGTATCGAGCGATGCAATCACCGTCTTATTCTCAGCCTTGGGTAATTTATCCAGACTGGTTGTTGCATCGAAACTGATTACGGCCGATGTGGTTGTTTTCTTTTGTGCAAACAACAACCCGGTTGCCAGCACTAATGCCATTGAGAGTATTGATTTTTTCATTTTTTGGTTGATTTTTATTTTTAGATTTATAGTTACTTATTCACTGCACATCGTTTAAATGTGATGTATTCGGTTTCTAAAATATTGCTGAAAGCACCATTACTACAACTGCCTTTTATGGAAACAGGATCTCCTTTCATCATTTCCTTTGCCTCCTGAAGATGCTGCTGCTGAAATGCAAAAATGATATAAGCACCGCTTGAGGCATCTATCATCTTAATATTGGCAGTAGTATCTATAATATCAATTTCAGAAACTGTTCCGTTAACCACAATGATCTTCTCAGAATATTTAGTATTGGCAGCAGCCATATCATTTTTAAATTCTTTAATAAAATAAAGAGCGTTAACTGTGTAGTCTGCTTTCAGTTCAGCGGTATCATCATGTTTTAGTGTAAACATATACCATATTACTCCGGCACCTGCCAAAAGCAATACAAAAAAAGCAATCATCCACTTTTTGTACCGCTTATTTATTTTTGTGGTTAACATACGGGCAAATATACGATGTTTAACCACCGAATATTGAATCACCGGTATATTTTACGTTAATAAATCCATAAAGCACAATTACGGCATTATAATGGCTATTTACAACTCAATCAATAAAATTTTGTAAGAAACAGAATTCTGTCTGAGGCAAACTGCATTATTGATTAAATTTGCTGTATTATGAATTTGATTTTTAGCATACGAAATTTTATAACCCCGATATTGCTGAATAAACCTGTAGTGGTTTATGCTGTACTGCTGTTTTTTTCTGTATGCCGTTGTTATGGCATTGCTGATAAAAAACAAACTTCCACAAAAAATGAAGCAGAAGCATATGTTAACAATATAACAAAGCTCGATTCAAGCAAAATATGGCCCGGCATTAACCCGGGATGGTTTTTAAAAAATTTAAAAAGCAATATTACTCATCCCATAACTGTTTATCCCGGCGACGGAACTTATTTTTGTGCTTATTCCGCCATAACCTATTTAATGCTGCAGGATGATCCGCTTGGTTATGCAAAATTCATTGTTGATCTGTACAAAGATGGCAAAGCTGTTTACCGCGGAGTTTCTTATAACCCGTCGCCCGAGGTAAAAAAGGAAGCGGGTCTTTTAAATTATAAAGGTATCATGGATATTCATCCTGCTGATCAGATGTGGTACTTAACCATGGCAGATCATTACAAAGGGTACCTTAACTTATTTAACCAGTATTATAACCCTGGTGATGAAAATACTTTTTGGGCATCGGTTAACTATGCCAAGTTTAACAGGATGGCAAAAAAATTACTGTATACAGATGTTGCCGCAAAAGGTTCCGACCTCTTCAGGCCAAGGATAAAAAACCTGTACAATTATCTCACAAAAAAACTAAGCAGCGGCGATAATGTGATATTGTACATTAACAACCGTATTGTTCACAAAAAAAATCATGTGAACATAAAACTGGCGGTTCCTACTCATTTTATCGTACTTGAAAAAATAGCTAAGGTTGATAATACCATTACACTTATTTATTGGGATAATGGCGCCAAAACACTGATACAGCTCTCTCCTGCTTTTTTAAAGCGGATCATTTATGGTATTACTGTTTTTACAAAGCCCAACAATGAATAAGATATACATCCACATATTGTTCATTGCAATTACTGGAACAGTTATTTCCTGTTCGCCTAAAAATATTTCAACCAGGTATTATTTTCAGAATGAAAAAGTGCTGGACAGTATTGAGGAATCGTATAAAACAATAAGCAGTAAAAACCCATTCAGCATTGGTTTTACCAGCAGGGATTTTAATACCGTTTCGGTTTCCATACTGACAGATACACTGAGATATATTTATGAGTTTACAGTTGGAGAAAGCCGCCTGGCAGATACACTTACAAACTACCATTTACCTGCAAAACCGGTAATTGATCTCATCGGCCAGATGCAGTCCATAAGATGTACCTGGATAAATACTTATGATTATTATATAGATGAAAAGAAACATTCACTGATCTTTATGTCGATAAAACCGGTAGCGTTAAAGCGGCCTTTTAAGAATGCAAAATATTATATCCTTACTTATTTTCAGCAGCCACAGTATTTCGACAGCCAAGGCCAGTTACTGGAAAGAAGAAAACTGCGCCGGCTAAGAAAGATTAATGGAGAGATTTTTAAAAGAATAAATGACAAGGTTTGTTATACCGTGTCTGTAAAATTCAGGTGACGGATACATACCTGGCATATCCTGCGGAGTTGGTGTCCCAATAAATAAACTTTATCTTCGGAACACAAACAACTATTCCTTTAACCTGATTTATCAATGCATAAACTGTTATCAAAAGTAATAAGGCAGGCAATTCTGCGTCAAAAGCAGGTTATGCCCGGCGAAAAGCAGGAATACTCTGCGTTTGAGCTGGCAAAGGGTTTCAGGGAATTAAAGATTACACTACTGAGTGGTGTTAAAAATATTTTATGGATTACTACTGGAATTGTTTCAGCAACTTTTGGCCTTAAAGGTTTTTTATTACCCAGTAATTTTATTGACGGGGGAACAACAGGTATTTCACTACTTATTTCAGAAACTACCGGAATAGAGCTTTATCTGTTGCTGTTGTTCATTAATCTGCCATTTATTTTTTTAGGATATAAAGTTATTGGTAAACAGTTTGCCATTAAAACTGCACTGGCCATTACCGGTCTTGCCTTTTGTGTAGCTACCCTCAATTTTCCGGAAGTAACACATGACAAGTTGCTTGTAGCAGCTTTTGGAGGTTTTTTTCTGGGTGCAGGTATCGGGCTTTCTGTAAGAGGTGGTGCCGTAATTGATGGCACCGAAGTTTTAGCCATTTATTTAAGCCGTAAATTAGGTACTACCATTGGCGACATCATCATCATTATTAACATCCTGATATTTTCAACAGCCGCTTATTTTCTTTCGGTTGAAACTGCGCTTTACGCTATTATCACCTATCTGGCTGCATCTAAAACACTCGATTTTATTATTGAGGGTATTGAAGAATATACTTCAGTCACCATCATCTCATCGCACAGCAACGAAATAAGGGATATGATTATTAATAAAATGGGCAGAGGTGTTACCCTTTACAATGGTAAAAGAGGATTTGGTAAATCAGGCGAAACTAAAAATGTTGAAATAGTTTTTACAGTTATTACCCGGCTGGAATTAAACAAACTGAATACTGAACTGGTAAAAATAGATCCTCATGCGTTTGTAGTGATGAGCAGTGTAAAAGATACCAAAGGCGGAATGGTTAAGAAAAGGCCGCTTAAGCATTAACTGCTAATTCATTTTTATAAACAGCATACGTAATGCAAATACAGCAATCAAAAAACTCATGGAGTATCTTAACCATTGCTGGTATTTTTCATTTTTAAAAAACGAGTTGGTGGCATAACCAGCAAAAAAAATAATTGCACAGTTTGTCATAAAACTAAAAAGCATCTGCAAGCTTCCTAATAAAAGGTTTTGAGCTAAAAAATGTCCCCTCTCCGGGTGAATAAACTGTGGTATAAGTGAAAAGTATAAAACCAGCGAACCCGGATTAAGCACATTGCTGATCAAGCCTTTAAAATAAAACTGCATCAATCCTTCATTGTCATTTACTGTCTCAGCTTTTTTCCATTGCACAGGTTTTAAATTACGTATTGCCAGGTAAAAAAGATAAGCAATTCCGCAATAACGCAATACATCCAATGCATGTGGTAAAGCAAGCAGCAAGGCTGTTAATCCAAGTATGATGGCCGTGATATGCACAACAAAAGCGCTTACAATACCCGCTGCAGTTGCATAACCCGCCTTGCGGCCATATTCAAATGTATAAGTAAGAAACAACATCATATTTGGCCCCGGCGTTAATGCAAAGCCAATTACAAAAATTATATAAATGATAAGTTCGCTAAACAGCATGTTGTTTCCTGGTTTTTCTTAATTGAATCATTTCGTTACTAACCTGCTCAAAACGATTATCATAATCCCGGTGCAGGGTTTTCATCAGCCTGCCCCTCCAGGTAAAATACAAAGCTACTCGCCATTAAAGTATTGGTGGTAGATATTATAATTTACCTAAAATAGCAGCGTATCTATTATTTATATTCAAAAAATATTTCAGTGGCACCATAACCATACGATTGACTGTATTGGTTTACAAAAGAACTTACTTCTTTCTTCAGCTTCAAAATATCATGTACCTCATCCCGCAGTTTACCAACGCCTACCCCATGTATTATTGTTAAGGAAGGCTGATAGTGCGCTACAGCAAGTTCGTAATATTTTTCAAAAGCTTTTAGCTGCATGGTCAGTATCTCAAAATTATTCAGATGCTTCCAGTTATCGGTCAACTTTTCAATATGAAGGTCAACAACCGAACGTGCAGGTTCAAGATGTTGCTTTATCTTACCTGCATCATATACCCTGAAACCGGCATTACCCAACCTGCTGAGGTCAACACTTTCTTCATCCACCCTGTCGGGATAATCTTCCATCAGCATATAAGAAAAACCGGGTTCGTTTTTTAATTGAATCTCTTCAATCTTTTTAAACAACTGTTTTGCTTTTAGTTTTAATGATGATTCATAATACAACGCTTTACTTTTATCAGGCACTTTCAAAGAAAACTCAAATTCAAACCTTGGGCTGTCGCTCAGGTCTTCAAATTTTACATTGTGCAGGTAAAAGTCACTGAGCGGTTCAATGGTATTCTTCAGGTCAAAATCACTTTCGCCGCCAATCATCAGTTTATAACTGAAAGTATAAGCTGTTTCATTTTGGTTAATCAGGTATAACTTGAATTTTTCAACAATATCATCATCAAAAATATCTTTGTCAAATACAGGGATGAATGAAAGCAATATTCCGTTCCCTTCTTTTATCTTAGGTGTGGCTTTTTCTTTCTGAACCTGGTCAATAAAAACCTTCTGCTTTTCAATTTTTCTTTTTTCTGAAAACATTTTAAAATACGGGAAATCTATCTGGTCGGTATAGGCAGGAAATTTGACCCCCTTAACTTCAATCAGCACCATTTTTTCAGTCATAATCTCCAGTACCTTACCTTCTTCCTCAGTAAGCAAAACAATTATTTTATCGCCGGGTTGATACTTCATAAAAACAATTCATTAATCTCCATTTACAGAAACTGTTGAAAAGGAGCCATTTAAATGGCAAATATACGAATCTCCTGCCCTGCCTCTTTTCAAAACCTGTAATTGAACAACAACAAAGTGCTTGTCATCTTAAAATACTTATTAACCAATACCGTTAACAACTGATATTTTCTATACATTTATAGCCTAATTACAAACCTGATAATCAACCCTGATACCCATGTTAAAGTCTATTTTAGTTACAGGCCTGTTTTTATGCCTGACCTGTTCACTCACAGCACAAAGAGAATTAAAGAATCCATTAGTTGACAGTAAGCAAATACTTACAAAAGGACTTGCGCTGCATACTGATGGAAAGTACAAAGAAGCCATAGCTGAATACCTGAAAGTGGCGGCAAGTGATACCAATTATGCACAGATATTGGCCGAACTGGTAGCCAGCAATTATACCGACAGTAATTATGTTGCTGCCGAAAATTATGCCAAGAAGGGATTGGAACTCTTCCCCGAAAAAAAGCTGACATTTCTGCGATCACTTGCAGATATTTATGATGATACAGAACGCAGCGATAAAGCCTTACCTGTTTACGACAGCATTATTGCGATGAATCCTTATGATTATCTTACTTATTTCAACAAAGGCATCAGTTTATACAGGCAGGAAAAAAATGACGAAGCTGCACTGAATTTCCAAAAAACAATAATGCTTAATCCTTATTATTCATCGGCGCATTATTTTCTGGGGCTGATACAAATGCAGAAAGGAAACCTGGTAGAAGCCATGCTGAGCTTTATTACCAACCTGTTTGTGTATCCCGGCAACAAGTATTATCAAAAAGCCATTAACCATTTATCATCCATATCGCAGGTTAATACAACAGTTACCGACTATCTTAAAAACTACAAGCCGGGCAGAGAAAATAATTTTGAATCTGTTCAGGATATCGTCATCAGCAAAATTGCATTGGATAAAAAATATAAGCTGAAAGTTGACCTGGAAGACCAGATTATACGCCAGCTACAGGTTATGTTTGAAAAACTTGAATACAATGCTGCTGATAAAGGATTCTGGATGCAGTATTATGTACCTGCTTACAGCAAGATATGGGCCGACAAAAAATTTGAACCCTTTATTTTTTACATTTTCAGCGACCTGGCAATTGACAGGGTAAAGAGTTATGTAAAAAAAGAGAAAAAAGAACTTGAAAAAGCAAGTAGCCCGCTGTTTGAGTACTTTAACACAATCCGCAAATCACAGGAACTGACAGTATCAAAAAGAGAAAGTACAAAAATACAATACTACATCAGTAACTACCTGGTAATTGGCAAAGGCGAATTTGGAAAAAATGATAAGGATGAAGATATATTGATAGGTCCCTGGGAGTTTTATTTTAACTCAGGTAAAATTAAATCGAAGGGAGTATTTGACAACAAGGGCCTGCGTAACGGCGACTGGAGTTATTATTATGAAAATGGAATATTAAAAGAACGTACCCATTTTAAACTTGATAAAATTAATGGTAAAAGCGAAAGCTGGCACGACAACGGGCATAGCTATATATTATCTGAGTACAAAGATGATGAGACAGATGGAATTGAATACACTAATTTTTTCAATGGACATCCCCGTTCGGTAATAACTTATAAAAAAGGAAAAAAAGACGGCTCTGCCAGGTACTATACGGTTAACGGCACTTTGAACAATACCTGTACCTACATCAACGACCTGAAGGAAGGCGATGAAACGGCGTATTATGCAAACGGGAAACTTTACTCAAAGGCAACCTACATTAAAGATGAAGCCGTAGGCGAATACAACGAATATCATGAAAATGGAAAAATACTGAAGACCGGAAATTTTGCCGAAGGTAAAAGTACCGGCTTGTGGAAATGGTTTTACGACAACGGAAAGCCGGAATATACTGCCACTTATATTAAAGGAGAACTGGAGGGGGAATATCTTACCTATTATGAAAATGGTAAACTGGAAAGCAGGAGTTTTTACAAGAAAGGAGAAATTGATGGCAAGAAAGAAGATTTTGATGACGACGGAATAATTTTTTGTGAAACCATTTTTGAAAGAGGCAGGCTGAGGGATATAAAATTTCTGGATAAAAAAGGAAATGTGATCAGCAATACCACAAGCCGCAGAGGAAATGCAGATGTTGTTTTTTATCAGCCTGATGGCAGCAAATCGAAAGATGGATATTATACAAAAGAGGGATTACAGGAAGGCAAGGGTTTTTATTATTACAAAAACGGTAAAAAACAGGCTGAAGCATTTTATAAAGACGGGTTACTGGAAGGTAAAAGAATAACCTATTATGCCAATGGTAAAATTAAAGAAGAAGGCAACTATACAAAAGATGCTGCCAACGGTTATTTTGTAACCTATTACAACAATGGTACCGTATCGGAAGAAGGCTGGTATGTGATGGGCGACAAGCAGGGTACATTTATATATTATGATCTATTAGGAAACATCAACCGCAAAATATATTATCTAAACGACAGAGCTCACGGTGTTGCCGAAAATTTCAGCCCGGACGGCAAACTTGATTTTACTGAACATTATGACAACGACTGGTTTAAAAAAGTTGTACAAATGGATACATCAGGCAATACGCTGTCAGTTTCGGAACTGGTAAAAGGCGAAGGAAAAGTATTGTTTAAACATTACAACGGCAAACCTTATTTTGAAAGCAACTATAAATATTACAAACTTAACGGTACGTTTAAAACAACTCATTTTGATGCTTCTGTTTCCAGTATTGCTTTTTATAAGAATGGAGACATTGATAGCACTTTTAAATCCTGGCATACAAACGGAAAGCCCCGTCTGGATGTAAAATATGTTGACGGGAAAAGAAGCGGCGAATGGAAATACTACCTGCGTAACGGAGCCTTATCTGAAAAAGAAATTTATGAAGATGGCAAACTAAATGGTATAGATATTCAATACAACGAGGCTGGTAACATTGAAAGAGAACTTGAATTTAAGAAAGGCTTACTGAACGGTACTGTAAAATATTATGGTGAGAACAAACAACTGGCGCTGGTACTATATTATAAAGATGATGATCTTACCGGTTACAGCTACGAAGATAAAGCTGGCAACCTTGTACCCGTTATCCCTGTAAAGCACGGCACCGGCCTGGTTACCGCTTACTTTAAAAACGGTAACAAGAGCGCAGTTATACGGTTTAATGAAAGCTTTGTAGATGGTGAAAGAAATCTCTTTTACTCAACCGGAAAAGAATATATAACCTCAACAAGAATTAACGGTAGTGAAAACGGGGTAAGAAAAGTTTACTACCCCGGCGGGAAAATTATGAGGGAAGAAAATTATCTTTATGGTAACCTGCACGGCCCATATAAATACTATGCCGAAAACGGAAGCCCGATCTTTGAATTGAATTATTACAACGATGAACTGCATGGTGAATGCAAATATTACGAAGCTGGTAAATTGAAAGAGACATTGATTTACCGGTACGATATGCTTGAAGGCAAAAAATAAACTTATCTATGAAACATAAACTGACAAATATCACACTGTTGCTCATAACATTTTTTGCAGGAATATCATTTTCTGTAACAGCACAGTCGTTGAATGAAATGCTGAAACTGTATCCCGGTAAAACTGCCGTTTTCTCAATTGTTAACAGGAACGTAGATATTTCATTTAGCAAGGGCCTGCCTGTTGCAAAAGCTACTGAGGTATCAGAAATGCTCATTCTTGATGATAAGGCCAATGGCATTTATAACAAGGATAAGGTTTACCACAGCAGTTTTAATGAGCTGAAAAAAGTGGAAGCTTACACTTTGGTTCCGGATGGCAACAATGTGAAGAAAATGAAAGTGAGTGAATTTAAAACACAGTCATCTTCCAGCCGTGGTATTTTTTATGATGATTCCAAAGAAACATCTTTTGATTATCCAAAAATTGTAAAGGGCAGTATTACGCATGTTGAAACCGAACATTTCAATAAAGATATTCATTTCATCTCCCCGTTTTATTTCAGCAGCTATTTACCTGTTGCAAATGCAACTTTCAGCCTCAGTTTCCCGGAGGATATGGATATAAAGTACATTATCAAAAATGATGAGCAAAATACTATCCGGGTAACAGAAAGTAAAAAAGGAAGAAAGAAAAAGCTTGAGTTTTCGGCCACAGGCATAAACAACGATGAATATTTTTCTGATGCGGTATCACACTCTTATTATGCAAAGCATGTTATTGTTTATGTAACACAATATATAAATGATGATGGCATTGTTCCTGTTTACAATACGGTAGATGAACTGTATAAATGGAATTCGGCTTTTTTAAAAGACATTAATACTGTTTCAAGCCCATTGCTGAAAAAAGTTGCTGATAGCATCTGCACCGGTAAGAATACCGAATGGGAAAAAGCACAGGCTATTTTCAACTGGGTGCAAAACCATATCAAGTATGTGGCATTTGAAGCAGGCCTTGAAGGCTTTATACCAAGGCAGGCGGCCGATGTTTGTACAAAAAGATATGGCGACTGTAAAGACATGGCCAGCTTACTTACAGCCCTGTTGAATACAAGCGGGTTAAAAGCTTATTTCACCTGGATAGGCACCCGGAGCATACCTTATTCTTATAACGAAGTGCCCCTGCCTATTACAGACAATCACATGATAAGCGCTGTAAAGATTGATGGCAACTGGATCTTTCTTGACGCTACCGACCCCAATTGTATTTTTGGTTATCCTACAAATAATATACAGGATAAGCAGGCGCTTATCAGCATAAGCCCAGAAAAATATGAACTGGTAAAAGTACCTGTGATCCCTGCAGAAAAAAACAGAATTGTTGATAGTACTTTCTTAACCATTGAAAATAAATTACTGAAAGGCTTTGCCTCTGTTGATTACCTCGGTTATTTTGGCAGCGATTTGTACACCAGTCTTATTTATAATAAAGGCGATGATGAACGTGTATATGCCCGCCGCCGGATGGCTAAAGGAAGCAATAAGTTTTTTATGCATGATTATAAACTTAGTTTTCCTGACCCAATGAATAAAGCAGCAAATATCAAATCTAATTTTGAGATACCTGATTATGCTAAAGTGATAGATGATGAGATATATATCAATCTCAACCTCGAAAAATTATTCAACCACTCCATCATTGATACAGCTAAAAGAAAAATGGCCATTGAAAATGATTACCTGATAAATATTAACCAGGTACATCTTTTAAAAATACCCGAGGGCTATGGCCTGGAGCATATGCCAAAGGACATTTCAGTATCTAACGATATCATTGATTTTTCAATAGACTACAAGCAATCAAAAGGCCAGGTAATTGCCACACAGAAATATGTGATTAAAAAACTCTACATAGAAGTAGCCGATTTTAATAAATGGAATGATGCCATAACAAAAGTTTCTCCTGCTTATAAAGAAGAAATCGTACTCAAGAAAAAATAAGTTCTTAATTAATAAATAACATGATGAGAATAAAACAGATTTACCTCGCCACACTCCTATCAGTATTTGCCGTTAAAACAAATGCCCAGTTAAGCGGATTGTACGGAAGCAGCTTTACCTGGATCGATAAGCCCGAACTGCACAAGATGCCCGAAAATTTTAAGGCAGCCAGTGCCGTGTATCTTGCTGATAACCGTATTTATCAATATAAGTTTGATGGTAAAGAATTATATCAATATAATTACGTTTATAAACTTATTAAAGTAGCCGATGATAAGGGTATTGAAACGTTCAATAAAATTTACATTCCTGTTTACAGAAACTCTGAAGTAAATGATTTGAAAGCGAGGGTGATTAACGCTGCAGGAAAAGTAATTGATGTTCCCGAATCAAAAATAAAAGACGAAACGATTGATGGTTACAGGTATCGTTTTTTTGCCATGGAGGGGCTTGATAAAGGTTCCGAAATAGAATTCAGTTATGTTACCAAAAAGAGCCCGAGTTTTTTTGGCAGCGAAACTTTTCAAAGCCAGTCAACACCTTACGTAAAAGTAAATATTTCATTGGTGGTGCCTAAGCATTTAAAATTTGATGCCATGGGCTTTAACGGATTAACTGTTTTACAAGACAGTGTTATTGATGACAACCGCATTATAGCTGCCTATTCGGACAATATTCCCGAACTGGATGAAGAAAAATACGGATTACGTGACCCCTACCTGCAGCGGCTGGATTATAAGTTGAGTTATAATCTTAGTAAAAACAGCAATGTAAAAATTTATACCTGGAATGAAATGGCCAGGAATATTCATAATAACCTTACCAGCCTTACCGACAAGGAGAAAAAAGCCATCAACAAATTTGTGAACGCAGCAAATATCCCCGACGGTGCCAAAGAAGAAACAATGATAATGCAGTTGGAAGACTACATGAAAAACAAGATAAATATTGATGATAAACTAATCAGCGAAAATGCTGAAAATCTTGACGCAGTCATTAAATCGGGCAATACCAATAATTTTGGGGCTGCCAGGTTCATGATTGCCATGCTCGATAATAAAGGTATTCGTTACCAGGTTGTCTTTCCATCGGTACGAAACCAGTTGCCACTTGTGGAGGAACTGGAGAACTGGAACCGCATTGAAGAATTGATACTTTATTTTCCGGGAACACAAAAATACCTTGAACCATCATCTGTTGTTTTGCGCTATCCATATGTTGATCCGTTTTGGGCAGCTACAAGGGGTTTGTATTTAAAAACAACAACCATTGGAGATGTAACCACAGCCATAGCAAAATTTGATACCATTCCGATGTTGCCTTTTGATGAGCATGCTCACAACATGGAAGTTTCGGTAAAATTAGACGGCACGGGAGATTCTTTAATTATAGAAAGTAAACAAATACTTAAAGGTTATGGCGCAACAGCTTACAGGCCGCTATGGGCTTTTTTACCGGTTGATAAACAGGAAGAAGCTGTTAAGGATATTATCAAGTCGGTTGCCAAAAGTGAAAATATACAGCATGTAAAAACAGAAAATATAAAGTTTACAGATTTCTGGGATAATAAACCATTGATCATAAGCGGAACTATTCATACAGCCGATTTACTGGACAGAGCTGGTAATAAACTTCTTTTTAAGATTGGTGAGCTGATTGGCCCGCAGGAACAGATGTACCAGGAAAAACCAAGGCAGTTACCAGCCGAAATGCAGTATCCGCACATCTTATACCGCAAAATTAAATTTCAGATACCTGATGGATATACAGTTAAGAACCTGAAAGACCTTAACATTGATATCCAGGAAAAGAAGGGAGCTGAAGTAAGTTTAGGCTTTACCAGTAACTATACTTTAAATGGTAATAACCTTGAAGTAGAAGTAATGGAAACTTATCGTGAATTAAAATATTCGCTTGCAGAGTTTGATATCTTTAAAAAAGTAATTAATGCTGCCGCAGATTTTAATAAGATTGTTTTGGTGCTGGAGAAGAAATAAAAAATCTATAAAATAAAAAACTGCAGACTGAAAACAGTCTGCAGTTTTTTTATGTCATAAATAAATACCTTCAGATTGATTAATTTTTTACAGCCAGTTTACTCTTTTTATATCCATACAGGAAATAAAAGACCAAACCCAATGCCAGCCAGCCAATAAACCATGCCCAGTTATTTTTTGTCATACCGGTAAGCAGGTACATACAGGTTATCAGGCCCATCATCGGTATTAAAGAATATTTTTTAAACATGGTGGCAACTGCTAATGCAATAGCACTTAGCCAGAAAATGATCAACGTGATATTTGGCGTTGCCATATCCATAAAGCTTGCCTTGCCTTCAACATAATCAGTATTGCCGCTGAAATCAAAATTAAACATTTCAGAAAAATAAGTTTTCGACAACATGGTCGCAATAACTATTCCCGCAATAACAACCAGTGGAAAAATAAACTGGCTGTTGATATATGGCAGGTGAAAACGGCCGGGTATTTTTTCTTTAACCGGCAAAAACAAAACACCGCCACAGACTAATACAAAAGCAAACAAGGTTGCAATGCTGGTAAAGTCAAGCACAAATGTTTTATCTGTAAACAAAATAGGAACACCAACAACCAAACCTGTTACAATTGTAGCAAAAGACGGTGTCTTGAATTTTTTATGAATTTTTTGAAATGCAGGTGGCAGCAAACCATCACGGCTCATGCTCATCCATATACGTGGTTGCCCCATTTGAAAAACAAGTAACACACTCGTCATGGCAATTACGGCAGCAACAGCCACAAATAGCTGCATCCACGCCAGATTTAAATTCTGTTCTTCAAAAATAAATGCAAGCGGATCTCCTACCCCATCAAAATTGCGGTAATTAACTGCGCCGGTTAATACAAACGATAATAAAATATAAACAATGGTACAGATCACTAACGAAAGTATCATGCCTCTTGGCAGATCACGCTGCGGATTCTTACTTTCTTCGGCCAGCACACTCACTGCATCAAAACCTATATAAGCAAAGAATACACCACTTACGGCCATCATCACTCCGCCAAAACCATTGGGCATAAAGGATTTTACGCCTTCGTCATTTGCCGGAGTCCAGTTAAAAGTTAATCCATTCGAAAATATCATATAACCTCCAACCAGAATTACCAGCAACACCACAGCCAGTTTCAGTATCACCATGATATTACTGAAGTTCCTGCTTTCCTTTATACCCCTGTACACTAAATAAGTAATAAGAACATTTATGATCAATGCAGGCAGATCAAAAATGATATGCAATCCGCCAATTACAGGTGCTGTATTCCAGGCCGCCAACACATCCGGGTTAGTACTGCCTGCAGCCATGGCATGTTTCACTTCCATATAACTTGTTGCCAGGTATTCGGGAACATGAATATTCACCTTACTTAAAAAAGAAACAAAATAATCGCTCCAGCTATAGGCTACATAAATATTACCAATGGAGTATTCCATGATAAGTGCCCAGCCGATTATCCACGCAAATAACTCACCAAAGGAAGCATAGGCATAAGTATATGCACTACCTGCAACCGGAATGCGGCTGGCAAATTCAGAATAACAAAGTGCAGTAAAACCGCAGGCAATAGCCGTAATTACAAATAAGATGGCAACACCAGGTCCGCCATCAAACACAGCAGCACCAAGGCTGCTGAAACTGCCTGCACCAATGATAGCAGCAATACCAAAAAAAGTAAGGTCACGTACGGTAAGCACACGTTTCAGCCCGCCTCCTCCGTGAGGATCATCGCTTCCTTCAGCTAAAATATTTTCAATCTTTTTTGTGCGGAATAAAGAATTAGACATGTTAGTTTGGTTTTTGAAAAAGGGAATTTAAGAAAATAAAATAACTATTGAACAACATTGACAAAGTTTGGAATTTTACCAATGTTTTATTTTAACTCTCTCTCATCATCAGGTAATCTGCAAGTTCCTGCAAAGGCTTCTTTCGTACAGACAAAACAGCCGTATCTTCTAAATGTTTTAATGCAGTCTGCAGGTATTTATTTTTCAGTTCTTTTGCCCAGTCATCAACTCCGCAATCTTTAAAAATCTGTAATACTTTCTCCACCTTATCTGCCGGATTGATTTTTATGAGCTCCTTTAATTCATTTAACTGACCAGGCTTTGCAGTTTCAAAAGCATGAATCATTAAAAAAGTTTTTTTATTCGCCAGTATATCTCCTCCTGTTTTTTTACCAAATTTTTCAGGATCTCCAAACGCATCTAAATAATCATCCTGTACCTGGAAAGCCACACCAAGGTTCTTTCCAAATTCATACAAGTGATTTTGATTACCTTCTCCGGCTCCGCCTAAAATAGCACCCAGTTTTAAACTGGCAGCCAGCAAAACTGAAGTTTTTAAAGTGATCATGTGTACGTATTCATCCATAGCCACAGTTTCCCTTTTCTCAAAATCCATATCCAGTTGCTGTCCTTCGCAAACCGCACTGGCAGTATTATTGAATAGAAATAAGACTTTTTGTAACTGGGCAGGTTTTATTTTATTAAGATATTCATAGGCTTTTACAAACATGGCATCCCCGGCAAGCAGTGCTGTTGATTCTCCATATTTTGTATGAACAGTTTCCATTCCACGTCTCATGGGCGCTTTATCCATGATATCATCATGTATCAAACTGAAATTGTGAAAAAGTTCAATAGCTGCTGCGGCATTGTAAGCATCAGGATCAATTTCATCAAACAACTGGTTTCCCATCAATACGCAAACCGGTCGTATTCTTTTACCACCCAGGCCTAAAATATATTGAGCAGGATCATACAAAGTTTCCGGTTGCTTCGGAAAGTGACGGATGTTGAATTTTTCTTCGAAGAATCTGGAGAGTTCAATAAATGAATGCATAAGAATTACCTATAAGATACAAAGGCTAACAAATCACTATCCACATGTTTCAAAACCTGATATCCCTTTGCAGTTATGAAAATTATTTTTTCTTTTTAGGCTGAGGCTTAACAGTTGGCTTTGCTTTACTCCCCGGTTTAGATTTTACCTGAGGTTTAGTTTTTGCTTTTTGCACACCTCCAACAGATTTTCCAGACACCCACTCATAATCCAGTTGCCGCTTGCTTAAATTAGCTGCAACTACTTTTATCCGCACGGCATCTCCCATTCTGAATTTTTGGCCGGTACGCATACCAACCAAAGCATAATCAGCCTCATCCAGCCTGAAATCATCGTATTCACTCAAATCTCTTACGGTAACCATGCCTTCACATTTATGAGTAACTGTCTCTACAAAAAAGCCAAAAGAAGCAACACCGCTGATGATACCGTCGAATTCTTCTCCCAGGTAATTCTTCATAAACTCCACCTGTTTGTATTTGTTACCGGCACGTTCGGCTTCCATAGCCTTACGTTCCCTGTCGCTGCAATGTTTACAACGTTCATCCATTTTTTTATCTAGCTGGAGATTTTTTTCAAGACATTGCTGTAAGATACGATGCACCATCACATCGGGGTAACGACGGATTGGCGAAGTGAAATGACAATAATGTTCAAACCCTAAACCATAATGGCCAATATTGGATGAAGTATAAATAGCTTTCGACATAGTGCGTATGCCCAATTGCTCAAGCACATGCTGTTCTGGCTTACCCTGTACATCCTTCAGTAATTTATTAAAGGAAGATGCTACAGCAGCTTCATCATGCAGATCAAAAGTATAGCCGAATTTTTTTGCGAACGCAGCAAATGGTTTCAGCTTTTCATCATCCGGCGTATCATGTATCCTGTACGGAAAAGGAATGGGTTCTTTGTTCACTTTTATTTTAGAAACGTAGCTGGCAACGGCCCTGTTAGCCAGCAACATAAATTCTTCTATCAGTTTATGAGCATCTTTACTTTCTTTTACAACAATGGCTATTGGTTTTCCTTTTTCATCAAGTTGAAAACGCACTTCCTGGGATGAAAAGTTTATGGCTCCATTTTTAAAACGTTCGGCCCTGAATTTTTTCGCCAGTTCATTTAAAAGTATAATCGGTTTTGAATGCAGCCCGTCTCTCTTTTCTATAATATCCTGAACTTCTTCATAAGAAAAACGATGGTTACTATGTATGATGGTACGGCCAAGCCATGTATGTTTAATCTCGGCACGGTTGGTAATTTGAAAAACAGCAGAGAAAGTGTATTTATCTTCACGTGGCCTTAAAGAACATAATTCATTCGATATTTTTTCCGGCAGCATGGGATTAACCCTGTCGGGAAGATATACACTGGTAGCTCTTTCATATGCAATCTTATCCAGTAATGTACCAGGCTTAACAAAATGACTCACGTCGGCTATATGTACTCCAATTTCATAATTACCATTATCTAAATTTCTGATAGAAATGGCATCATCAAAATCCTTTGCATCAACAGGGTCAATGGTAAAAGTCAATATATCCCGGAAATCCTTTCGCTTTTTAATTTCCTCCCTTGCTATATGCGATTGCAGTTTTTTTACTTCTGCCAGTACATCTTTATCAAAGGCTAAAGGAAAACCAGCTTCGATTAAAATCTCCTTCATCGCCATATCATTCTCATCATCCGACTTTAAGATGGTTACCACCTCGCCAATTGGTTTTTTTTCATTCTTTTCCCAACTGAGTAATTTCACTACCACCCTTTCATTATCATTTGCACCATTTAATTTATCTGTTGCTACATAAAAATCAGGTATGGGCTTTTCTGATGCAGGAATAAAAAATGCAAAATTCTTACTCATTTGAATATTGCCGATAAATTCTTTTTGTTTACGTTCGGCAACTTCAATGACCTTTCCCTCCTGCCTCTTATCTTTTGATAAGCCTTTATTAACCTGTACCCTTACTATATCACCATGAAAAGCACGGTTAAAATCGTTGGGGCGTACAATAATATCTTTTGCAGAGCCTTCTACTATCACATAACCCATCCCAGCTTTTGAAATATCCAGTTTACCTTTTACAATATCAGTTTGTGATGATTTTTTCCCGGCTTTATTCGTTTTACTCATATATGTTTTTTATCTCTCCTGGCAAAACCAGCAAACAATTTATTGCAGTCCATTGGTTTACAGAAGACAAATTAATTTTTTATGCCTGCAATGTACCAACAAATTGCTACATTCGGAAAAATGAAGGCTTGTGCAAACAACCACAAATTCTCCACAAAAGATCATTACCAGAACAGTTTGGATATTATCGCTGGTAAGCCTTTTCAATGATATTGCCAGCGAAATGCTGATTCCGGTAATGCCAATGTTTTTAAAACAGATTGGTTTTACCATTGTTGCCATCGGCATACTGGAAGGCATTGCAGAAGCTGTTGCCGGCCTTAGTAAAAGCTATTTTGGCAAACAAAGTGACATCTCCGGTAAAAGATTGCCATTCATACAACTGGGTTACACTTTAAGTGCCATCAGTAAACCCATGATGGCCATGTTCATTTATCCGGTATGGATATTTTTTGCAAGAACACTCGACAGGCTTGGCAAAGGTGTAAGAACAGCAGCAAGAGATGCCATGCTCAGCGATGAGGCTACACCTGCTACCAAAGGAAGGGTTTTTGGGTTTAACCGAAGCATGGATACATTTGGCGCAGTATTAGGACCAGCTATAGCATTGGCTTTCCTGTATTTTTATCCCGGTGATTACAAAGCACTTTTTCTTTGGTCAATCATTCCCGGCATTGCTGTTATTTTATTAACGAGGATCATTAAAGAAAAAAAGAAGCCGGTAATTACTAATACCACCGCTACAAAAACCCGGGTTTCTTTTTTTGCATTTGTGGGATACTGGAAAACAAGTTCGGCGCAATACAAAAAATTGGTTACCGGTTTGTTGCTTTTTGCTTTGTTCAACAGCAGCGATATTTTTTTACTGCTGAAGATGAAAGAAAATGGCTTAAATGATACAGAAGTACTTGGCATTTACATTTTCTACAATCTGGTGTATGCTATAATTGCTTACCCGGTGGGTATGCTGGCCGATAAACTGGGACTGAAAAAGATATTTCTGATTGGCCTGGCCGCTTTTGCCGCAGTGTATATTGGATTTGCATTCAACAATAACCTGGTTGTATTCTTTTTATTGTTTATACTTTATGGATTTTATGCAGCAGCTACAGATGGCATTTCAAAAGCATGGATCAGCAATATTGTTGATAAGAGCGAAACTGCCACTGCCATTGGCACTTACACCGGTTTTCAAAGTATATGTGCATTAATTGCAAGCAGCGTTTGCGGATTGCTATGGTATAATTTTGGCGCAACAGTTACTTTTTTAATAACTGCTGTTGTTACTGCAATCGTAATTTTTTATCTGGCATTTTATAAACGTAAACTCATTTCGTAACTTTAAGAAAAATTATTACCATGGAATCTTATGATACAGTTGTGGGAGCACTCAACGGATTAAAAGCAAGGGGATACACAATTAATTTCAATATTGCATTTGATAAATTGATGTGCCCCGATAATAAAGTTTGCCTGAACCCCGATGAGTTTGAAATTACAGAGTTTCATCGTTTTGAAGGCAACAGTAATCCTGCTGATGAAGACGTGGTATATGCCATCGAATCGAAAGATGGAACAAACAAAGGTGTATTAACAAGTGCTTTTGGTTTATATGCCGATGCTGCATCAGCTGCCATGCTCAGTAAACTTACAATACAGCATTAATATTTTATTTTAATCATCAACATGAACAGAAGAAATTTCTTACAGCTTGGAGCTTTGACTGCTCCGCTCCTTTCGGTCAAAAATTCATTCGCAAATAGTTTAGATCAAACTAACAGGCCTATTGTCATTTCCACCTGGGATAGTGGTATGCCCGTAAATGCCGAAGCCTGGAAAATATTATCAACAAAAGGAACCGCACTGGATGCCGTAGAAGCAGGTGCCATGCATATTGAAAACGAAATTAACTGCTGCGTTGGTTTGGGCGGGTACCCCGACAGGGATGGCATTGTAACACTTGACAGCTGTATTATGGACCACAACTCCAATTGTGGTGCTGTGGCGGGTATTGAAAGAATAAAACACCCGGTTTCTGTGGCACGTTTAGTAATGGAAAAAACACCGCATGTAATTTTGGTGGGTGCCGGTGCACAACAATTTGCTGTTGAAAACGGATTTGTGCTGGAACCTGCAGAACTATCCGAATCGGGCAAAAAAGCGTACACCGAATGGTTGAAAAAAAGTGAATATAAACCGGTTATTAATATCGAGAACAAAAAACAGAACGGCCCTTTTGCTCCCAGTTTTTTTGAAGATGGTACAGCCAATCATGACACTATGGGTTTGGTTGCGATGGATAGTTTTGGAAATTTATCGGGCGCTGTAACCACCAGTGGCATGGCATTTAAACTACATGGCCGCGTTGGCGACTCTCCCATTGTTGGTGCAGGTTTATTTGTAGACAATGAAATTGGCGCTGCCACCAGCAGCGGTACCGGCGAAGAAGTGATACGTATTTGCGGAACACACCTGGTGGTTGAATTCATGCGGCAAGGCTATTCACCCGAAACAGCCTGCAAAAAAGCAGTTGAAAGAATTGTAAAACGTGATAAAGAGAAAGCCAAAACATTGCAGGTTGGTTTTTTAGCCATGAACAAGAAAGGGCAATACGGTGCTTTTGCTATTCAAAAAGGATTTGTGTTTAGTGTTAAGAGCAATAATGAAAATCAAATTCATCCTTCAAAATATTTACTTTGATCTTTACATTAGAAGTCATTGGTTTTAATATTGAGAGCTGTACAATTGCTCAGTTGGCAGGCGCACACCGCATAGAGCTATGCGATAATCCAGGCGAAGGTGGCACTACCCCATCTTATGGTTTTATAAAAGCAGCAAGGAAAAATTTACAAATAGACCTCTTCCCTATCATCCGTCCACGTGGCGGAGATTTTTTATACTCTGATGAGGAGTTTGAAGTGATGAAAGCAGACGTTAAAATTTGTAAAGAATTGGAATGTGATGCTGTGGTGATTGGTATGTTGTACTCTGATGGAACAGTGGATAAGAAAAGATGCAGCCAGTTGGTTGAACTGGCTTACCCACTTGGAGTTACCTTTCACAGGGCATTTGACAGGGTTGCTGATCCTCTAAAGGCTTTGGAAGATATTATTGATGTTGGTTGCGAAAGAATTCTTACATCGGGTCTTCAACCAAATGCTTTGGATGGTGCTGAAATGATTGCTTCATTGATTAAACAGGCCGATGAAAGAATTATCATCATGCCCGGCAGCGGCGTACGTTCAGATAATATTATTGAACTGGCAAAAAAAACCGGCGCCACAGAATTTCATTCTTCGGCCCGGATGTATATTAATAGCAACATGACTTATACAAATGCAGCGATGAAGGAAAATATGCAATCAGTTTCTGTTGATGAGGAAGAGGTTAAGAATATCATTGTAAATTTAACGAGTCTTTAAAATGAAAAACTGCTTAATCTTTTTAATCAGTTTAATCCTGCATATCCCCTTTCAGACATCTGCCCAAAATATTTCCATTGAACTAAACAACTGGCAATTTAAAAATCAAAAAGAAAACAAGTGGTACAAGGCAACTGTTCCCGGCACAGTACATACTGATCTGCTTGCCAATAAGCTTATACCCGACCCATATTACCGGGATAATGAAAGCAAGCTGCAATGGATTGATCATGCAGACTGGGAATACAAAACTTCCTTCAACATTGATAATGAAATTTTCGCAAAGAATAATATTGACCTTGTCTTTGAAGGGTTAGACACTTATGCCGATGTGTACCTGAATGGAAAACTGATTTTACAGGCCGATAATATGTTCCGGGGCTGGACAATTAATGTACGGCCCAATATCAGAAAAACAAATAATGAACTGCTCATCAGATTTTATTCTGCACAAAAAAAAGCTGACAGTATTGCCCAATCAAAACTTCCTATGATCTTACCGGATAATAACCGGGTGTATGTTCGCAAAGCGCAGTTTCAGTTTGGCTGGGACTGGGGACCAAGATTTATTGGCTGCGGCATCTGGAGAAAAATAACACTGCAGGCAGGAGGACACACTGTACGCAGGGCTGCGGTAAAACGAACTAACCAGGTAAAGCTAGTTCAGCAAAAAGATTCAATCGGTACCAGTTTTTATTTTGCAAAAAACGGTAAACCCATTTATGCCAAAGGTGCCAACTGGATACCTGCCGATGTTTTTTTACCAAGAGTTACAAAAGATGATTACCGCAAAATGCTCATTAGTGCAAAAGAAGCCAATATGAACATGCTGCGTGTTTGGGGCGGCGGTGTGTATGAAACAGATGAATTTTATGATCTCTGCGACTCACTGGGCATCATGGTTTGGCAGGATTTTATGTTTGCCGGAGGCATGTACCCCGGCGATGATGCTTTTATGAAAAGTGTAAAGGAAGAAGTTAAATACCAGATCGGCAGATTAAAACGACACCCATGTATTGTATTATGGTGCGGCAATAATGAAGTGGATGAAGCATGGAAAAACTGGGGCTGGCAAAATCAATTCAATCTGCATGGAGCAGATTCTTCAAAAGTATGGAACGATTATGAACGTTTGTTTAAAGACAGTCTGAAAAAATGGGTTGATGAATTTGATGGTACCCGTCCTTATATTTCTACCTCACCAGAAAATGGCTGGGGACACAAAGAAAGTTTTACCGAAGGCGACAGCCATTACTGGGGCGTTTGGTGGGGACTGGAAGACTGGGAAGCATTTGAAAATAAGACCGGCCGTTTTGTAAGTGAATACGGTATGCAGGCCATGCCTAACTGGAACACAGTTAAATCATACACAAAAAGTTCAGACAGGTATTTATATTCCTCTGTAATTCAAACCCATCAGAAAGCATCAGATGGATTCAAAAAACTTAATCATTATTTAAACAGGTATTTTTTAGATTCAGCAAAGCTAAAACGACTTTCGCTGGAAGATTATACTTATTTAACACAATGCCTGCAGTATTATATTTTAAAGAACAGTATTGCTGAGCATCGCAGTAAATATCCGGCAAACATGGGCACATTATTGTGGCAGTTAAACGATTGCTGGCCGGTAACAAGCTGGAGTATTACCGATTACAGCAGGCAGCCAAAAGCTGCATGGTATGCGGTTAAGGATGCTTACCGGGATGATATACTGCCGGTTAAAGATTTGATTTATCCAAAAGACCTGCACCTGATGAAACCGGCATTCACCATTACTGCAACACAAAATGTCATTCATATACGATCAGATTCCGATGCAAAGTTTGTTTATTTATTTTCGGATAAAAAGGATTTGGATTTCTCCGATAACTATTTCGATTTGAAAGCCGGTGAAACAAAAATAATCCGGGTGATTAACAACAAGGAATTTTCAATAAGTGATTACAAAATAAAATCACTCTATGATATCATTTCGCAATAAAATAAAACAGGTATGAAAACACTTATTATTTGCATTTTCTCAATTTTTTCATTTTCTGCCTTTTCTCAAAAAGCCGAAAACCTCATCATCATTACAACCGATGGCCTTCGCTGGCAGGAAGTTTTCAGTGGTATGGACAGTGCAATTGCGAACAACAGTCAATTTAACCAGGGCGACAGTGCTGCAATTTATAAACAATACTGGGCCAATGACGCAAATGAAAGAAGAAAAAAACTAATGCCTTTTTTATGGAGCATCATTGAAAAGAATGGACAGATATATGGCAACAGAAATTCCGGTAACAAAATAGACAATGCAAATCCTTACTGGTTTTCATATCCAGGTTACAGCGAAATATTTACCGGCTATGCTGATACTTTGATCAACAGCAATTCCTATCCTCCTAACCCTAATATTACCTTGCTGGAATTTTTAAACCGTCAGCCAAAATATAAAAACAAAGTGGCTGCATTTGGTGCCTGGGATGCATTTGACCGAATATTGAATGAAGAGCGTGGGAAATTTCCTGTCTATTCTGCTTTTGATAAAACAGGCGGAGCTAATCCTTCAATTACCGAACAAACGATTAATAAACTGATGCAGGATTCGTACCGGCCCTTTGGTAATGAGGAAGTGCTTGATGTATTTACACATTATGGTGCCATGAATTACCTGCAGACTAAAAAACCAAAAGTGCTTTACATTTCATATGGCGAAACTGATGAGTGGGCACATCATGGTTATTACCGGGATTATTTACGAGCCGCAACCATGGTTGATAAATGGATACAGGATATCTGGAATTTTATTCAGTCGGATCCAATGTATAAAAACAAGACTGCTATTTTTATTACTACCGATCATGGACGTGGCGACGCCATAAAAAAAGAATGGACCAGCCATAATAACAAAATTACAGATTGCAACCAGATATGGATGGCTGCAATGGGGCCGGGTATTAAAGCAAAAGGTGAAGTAAAGACTGAACAGCAGTTATATCAAAAACAATTTGCACAAACCATGGCTACTCTTTTAGGATTGACCTATGTTGCTGAACACCCTGTTGCAGAAAAAATTGAGCTGAATCAATAATTGCAACCCGCCTTCGACAAGCTCAGGCTGACAGCTTTTTTTATAAGAGCATAAAACGTTGCAGCAATGTAACCTGGTTTCCAGCCCTCACAAAATTATGGCCGGGATATTTTGCACCGTAATAAATATCATTATTGATATGATCTGTTAAGAAACGGATGGCCTGCATATAAATCATAAACTTACCTGAGTAATGAAAGTATTGTTTCTCTTCTTCGCTTAACTCCTCTCCCATTTCTGTCAGATAGCCATCTACAATAGCATCATAAAATTCTCTTCGCACAGTAATTTTAGAAAAATCTTTTTCTTCTTCACTAACGGGGCATAAATAGGTACGCATCATATCTCCCAAATCGCTGATGAAATAGCCGGGCATTACCGTATCCAGGTCAATTACACAAAGCCCTTTTTCATTTTTATCAAACAACACATTGCTGATCTTGGTATCATGATGAGTACATCTCTTCTTTATCTGTTGTTTGCAATTTTCAAATTCATCAACAATATTTTTATGTTGCTGAATAAAAGATATCAATGCTGCCGATTGAACTATTCTTTCATTATTTCCCTGCTGCAATACATTTTCAAATTGCTGATAACGCAGCGTAAGATTGTGAAAATCGGGTAAAGTGATTTTTAATTGTGTAACATCGAGGTTTGCTAACAGTTTACTGAATTTCCCAAACTGCCTGGCTGCTTCGTAAGCCTGTTCCGGCTTTTGAAGCACATCTATAGTATGTGAATCTTCAACAAATCTGAACATCCTGAAATAACCTTCGTCTGATTTAACCAGGTCATCTCCATTTACTGTTTCCTCAGCTGATGTAAATAAATAACCGGGATGATGTTGTTTAAGATGATCAGCAAGCAGCCGGATATTAAAAGCAATATCTTCCGGCTTTTTAAAAACCTGCTGATTGATCTTTTGAAGTACAAATTTTTCGCCTCCGGATTCTACCAGCCACGTACTGTTTATCAAACCATTACCCAGTGCCCGGATGGAACAATTATTTTCTGATAAGCCGTATTGATGTAAAACATTTTGCATAAAAAGCTACATTCGTATTGGTGGCAAAATAATAAAACATGAATTTAAGGCAAGAAATATTAAAAGAGCATTCCAAAGCTCAATGTACAAAGATTGTAAACTGGGTTGGCAACAGTCAGCAACGGTTTGACGAACTGTTTGATCTTTTTTTAGAAGAGGAATACAGAGTTACACAAAGGGCTGGCTGGCCTATGAGCTATTGTGTAATTACTAACCCTTCCTTTATAAAAAACCACTGGAAAAAACTGATTGACAATTTGAAAAAAACTGATTTGCATGATGCCGTAAAACGTAACAGCATCAGGTTTTTGCAGGATATGGAAATACCGGAAAAATACCAGGGCGAACTGATGGACATTTGTTTCAAATATCTTGAATCACCCACAGAAGCACTGGCGGTAAAAGTTTTTTCGATGACAGTATTAGGGAATCTTGCAAAACTATACCCTGAGATAAAAACGGAATTGAAATTATTAATTGAAGAGCAGTTGCCAAACCAATCAGCAGGTTTTAAAGCCAGGGCTAAGAAAGTTTTAAAACAAATCAATAAACTATAGTTTTCTTTTCTGCAAAACAGAAACTGCCGAACCTGCTGCTACAAAAACTGAATTTGGCTTAACATACTGCAGCGATGAAAATTCCGGCCCGTATAAAGCCCCAAAATCACAATCAATAAGATATTTTTTTACCGGAAAAATTTTCCATGGCGGGTGCTGCACATTATACTCATAAGTTATACCGTTGTTGAACTTTGAATATCCCCAGTAATGCTCTGCAATAAATTCTTCTTCACTGCCGGGTAACATGGGCACGGCAACGTTTTCTGTTATGGCTTCCATAGTATTCCATTGCTGTTTATGCTTCCATTGATAGCTTATTGATAGATCTTCAGTTGTTTTAATAATCGTATGCTTCATCTTGCTGGTGACATATTTTTCATGGTAAATCGTATTGGCAATAAAGCTGATGGCTGGTTTTGGAACAATCTCTTTTATAAAAACTGTACCTCTTTTCCATTCCCCGTTATCATTAAAGCGTACATAAAAACGCAGGTTTACTTCTTCAAAATTTACATGAAACGGTACTTTAACACCAAGTATCCTTGTATTGGTAAACATAAAGCCAACAAGACTTATATACACATTACCATTAAAAACATCAAGTTCTGTTTTAGCAGGCAGATAAGCGGTGAGTAAAGCAGAATCAACAGTATAATTTGCCATTATCAGGTTTTTCCAGTCTGCTGTTAAAAATTTTGGAGCCATATGAATTTTATTAATCATTTCTTTATAAACCTAAGCTAAAAAGATTAAAACAGGTAATCACATAGACAAAAAAAAGCGGCTTACCAAGTAAGCCGCCGACAAAAACCAAAACGCATAAGAATTATTTCTTCTTAAAATTAAAGCGCAGCATCACTTCATGAGCACTTGCACCATTATCAAAACTGCTGATCGGCGTTATATAATCATCATAAGCATAACCAATAGTAACGCTTTTGCCAAGATTAAGCCCGGCAGATAACATATAACTCTGGTGCGACCTGTATCCTCCTCCAAACCAAAACAGTTTATTAAATTCAACCCTTACACCAAGCTGATAAGTCAGCGGGGCATTGGGCAGATAAATAAATAATGCATTGGGTGTAATCACTGTATTACCATCAACATCCCAGTTATACAATCCATGAAAATAATAATGCCTGTATAATCTTGCTTCTTCATCCCTGGTTAAATTGCCGCTGTAAAAATCCAGTTTCGATTGTACAAGTTGCGAAACAGAAGCGCCAAACTGAACTTTTTTATTGGTGTAAGAAATACCAAAACCTGCATCGTACTTAAAGCGGTTATCGCTGGCACCCAATACCGGATCGTTACCCAGTGCATCAGTCAGCTTTCCTTTGTCAAGTGCATATTGCTGCAATCTTGATTCGATACCGATTGAAAAAACGCCTCCATTATTGCCCCTGATATGCTTGGCAAGCGATAATGATAAACCAGTACGTGAAGTGGGACCGGTTTTATCCTGGAAGATATTGCCGCCAATACCCATTCCAAACTTTGGAACATTGAACGACCCGAATACAGTTGCCGTTTTAGGGGCACCGCTAAAGCTGGCCCACTGGCTGCGGTAAGAAACACCTACCAGGTTATTTTCCTGTGTACCTGCTACAGATGGGTTGTGAATAACACCCTGCAGATCGTACATGGATGATGTTTGTTGTTGCTGTGCATTTGATACAGAGACAAGACCTGTAAAAATTGCAATTAATATTTTCTGCTTCATAATATTGTTAGTTAAATAATTATCTTAAAATGGTTACATCACCTTTAACCGGAATAGAATTACCGTTGATCAACCGGAACTGAAGTACATAATAGTATGTACCATCAGCTACCGGCTTCCCTTTATATTTTCCGTCCCAGTCGTTGTTGTAATAATCGTTGCTGTAAACCAGTTCACCATGGCGGTTATAAACTTTGGCAATGATCTGGCTGAAGCAAGAAGCTCCGTTTGTTACCAGCCACCTGTCGTTAATTCCGTCGCCGTTTGGTGTAAAGGCATTCAATACTTTTACACAATATGGTATCACAGTTACCACTGCCTGGTCTGTAGATACACAGCCGTTAGCAGCTGTAACTGTTAATGTATAGGTTGTAGTTGTTGCGGGCTTCACTGTTGCAGTGTATGTGTTTGCACCACTGATTATACTGCTGGCTGGTGTCCATACAATTGAAGCAGGCGAACTTACTCCGCTTCCGGCAAGTATAACAACATCACCATCAACAATTGTCTTATCGGAGCCGGCGTTAACTGCAGGGCTTTGTTTTACATCCACCACAATTGATTTTGTAAGCAATCCGCAAAAAGCATCTTTAATTGTGATTGTTTTAGTACCCGATGTTAAGTTGCTGAATGTATTTGAAGTTTGGAAATTGCCTCCATCAATGCTATAGGTATATGGTGCAATACCACCTGTTGCATTTACTACAATGCTGCCAGAGGCACCTGCCAAACAACCGCCTGTAACAACTTCGGTAGAGTTTACATTAATATCTGCAGGATTACCATATTCCATTAACGGTGCACCCGAAACATTTACACCTGTTACAAAAAGTTTTCTGTTGGCCATTGAAATACCGGCAGGAACATTTTTTGGAGCAAAAGCCAGGGTGGTAAATATGCAGCTTGTAGGGCCAAGATCAAGCACCCAGCTTGCACCGCCATTATTAGTTTTTAACAATGAACCACCAGGAGCAACCACATATCCGTTATTTGCATCGTGAAATAAAACACCGTTCATATTACCTACCGGGAAAATTGCAGGAATATTGCTGGTAATATCTGTCCAGGTAGCGCCGCCATCTGTTGTTCTTATAACAACTTTACGTGGGAAACCATTACCTGTAAGGAAAACCGTATTGGCATCTAAAGCATACATATCGGTATAAGTTATCTGCGGAGTTACACCTGGGAAAGGCAATGGTAATTTATTCCAGGTAACACCACCATCAGTTGTTTTATAAATAGTATCCCGGTTTCCGGCGGCGTATCCAATTAACGCAGTTGGAAATTCAAGCTCCCTTAGTATTGGTGCTAATGTACCAACAGGAAATCCGTTATAAGTACTCCAGGTAGCACCTCCATTTGTTGATCTGAAAACAGCCGAAGTTCTTGAAGCAGACGGTACAACAAACTGGCTGTAAGCAAGTGCCCATACATTAGTGCCAGTTGCAGCAACATCAGTCATTTGATAATTGAAATTTGAAAATACCGGATCTAATGTTGTTCCCTGATCGGGTGAATGGTAAACTGTTCCATTACTTACAGCAAAATATACATTAGCAGGGCTTGGGTAAGCTAAACCGTTTATACTGTAAAAAGAACCGGCAAAATCTGGCCTGAATTTATCAATCCAGGTTTTACCACCATCAGTAGTTACAGTTATATTAGACGAGCCTGTAACAATTCCATTATTACAATCTATAAATTCAGCCTTATCATAACCTGCAGAAAGTGGGGTTGTTATATAATTACTCTTCCATACTGAGCCAGGTACCGAATCGGCTACAACACCATTTGTTCCCAGACTTAAAAACTTACCATTAGGTGCTATATCTAATGCCCATACACCGTTGCTGCTATAGTTTTGGCCCTGTGGCAAAGAAGTTTCCTGTACCCAGTTGCGGCCGGTATCTATTGATGTAAACAAACGTGCAAAATTACCGGTGGCAAAAAGTTTTCCGCTGGCAGCCCTTTTTATTTGATAAGGATTAGAGGCCAGCAACACCTGTACCGCAGGTATTGGTGTGCCGCCATTTGGCGGGAAGGGGAAATTCAAAACCTCATATTTTCCTTTCTCATAAACACCTGCTGCATTCACGTTTAATGTACTGTCGTTTTTACCCGTCTTAATTTTTACTACAGTGTTGTTATTGAATGACATCATTACAACAGTAGAGTCGTTAATGATATTCATTGCCCTGTAGGTTTGTGTAATGGGCGTTATACTTCCATAAGTAGTAGTGCAATTAATTGTAGCGGTATTTACACCGGTGTACCCCAGTCTTTCCTTACTAATTGAATAGTCTGTTAAAACACCACTTTTAAATTTCCACAACAGGCTTGCAGCAAATGAGCCCGATGTAAGAAATGTAGTAAGTGGCGTGCAGACTGTAGCGCTGGTAGCCCTTAAACTAACATTAGGGAAAAAAGTGACACCTCCTGCACTTGAACCGCAAATATACCCGGTAGAGTCATTGATAAATTCAATACGCTGTATCGATTTCAATCTTGCATCTACAGGAAACAATACAGAGGGAATGCTTGGATTATTAATATAACCAACACGTGAAACCCCGTTAACTGGTGGAGGTGCAATTGAATCCCATGTAGCACCGCCATTTAATGTAACATATAATTTTGGAATTGAGTCGGCTGAGTTATTTACCTCTCCGCCAATATATCCTTTGTTGTCGTTTAAAAACCAGCAGGTATAAATGATTTTATTATTGGCAAAAAGCGGTGTCTGTACAAAACTCCAGGTGGTACCGCCATCTGTTGTTTTTGCCATGCAACCATTATTACCAACTGCATATGCAATATTGGCACTTATAAAATGCACATCATTAAATGTAGTTTTTTGAATAACACCTGTGGGGCCGTTATAGGTAAACACCCCATATGTCCAGGTATTACCAGCATCGGTACTTTTAGCTATACCGCCGTCGCTGCCTACAGCAATCACATTGTTATTATCAAAGTAATCTACATCTATTACTGTAAATCCAAATGGCTTGGGGTTACTGAATTTCCAGCTGGTACTGTTGAACTGGCTCTGGCCAAAGCTTACCAGGGATGTGAAGGAAAAGAAAATCAGAACCAAAAAGTTCCGGTATTTTCTAAAGCTGTGCTTTCTCATAATGTTATTCTGTTTAGTTATGGTATTAAAGTGAATGCAAATTTTACCCTGAATTTTATTTTTCTTTGTAGAATTAATTCTATCGTATCCCGGAAAAAGTTTTTTGAATATTGCACTATAGAATAAAACACATGTTACAACGCTATCTGTTTTTAACGCTCTTCTCTTTATTATCCATTGCTTCAAATGCACAGGATAAATCTAACCGTGGTAAGGAATTCTGGCTTGCTTATGGTTTCGATTACAGCTTTTTTTGGGAAACACCGATAAATAACCAGGAGCTTGCAATCTATATCAGTACCGAGCAGGCTGCTGCAACTGTTACAGTAAGTATAACCAACACTGGCTATTCCCAAACTTTAACTATTCCTGCCAATACAGTAGATGCAACAATCCTCATTCCTAAAACGGGACCAAATGATGCCCGTACTTTAACTGATGGTTTACAAAACAGAGGAATTCACATACAAAGTGATGTGCCGGTTGCAGTATATGCACATGTTTATTCAACACAGGTTTCGGGTGCCACTATGTTAATGCCTGTAGAAACCTATGGATACTTATATCATTCTATAAATTATTACCAGACTAATCATGTAAACCCAAACAGTAATCCGCAAGACTGGTATTCCTGGGTATATGCCATTGCTTCTGAAGATAATACCAGGCTGGAGATTACGCCATCAGATACAACTAAAAATGGCTGGCTTCCTGGCCAAACCTATACTGTAAACCTGAATAAAGGAGAATCTTATCATCTTTTTGGAAAAGCAATATTTCTTGTAAATCCTTCATTTGCCAGTAAAGATATGACGGGTACCAAGATCGTATCTGTTGTTGGAGGAGATGGTAACTGCCACCCGGTTGCTGTCTTTTCGGGTTCAGGGGGTATCCGTATGTGCCGGGGCGATGGCGGAGAATTTATGCACCAGCAGGTTTTTCCTGCACAGGCATGGGGCACACGTTACCTCACGTATCATACCATCAACAATCCAAATACCGACATCCTTGAAACCAACAGAAATTATTACAGGGTTTGTGTTTTAGACCCAACTACTGTAGTTAAACAAAACGGCGTGGTGATGACGGGTTTAATAAAAAATTTCTATTACGAGTATATGGATTCTGTTGGAGGGCAATACATTGAAGCTGATAAACCCATCCTCGTTTCGCAATACATGGTCAATAAAAATCAATGCTGGAACCTTCCGGTCACAACTCCAGCCCCACCTTCTTATGGTGACCCGGAAATGTTTTATTTAAGCCCCATAGAACAGGGACAAAAAGCTGTAAGGTTTTATGTAAGCAGAAAATCTACCATTGATTATGTGTATGCCAATATTATTTTTCCAACTATTGCTGCAGGTTCATTAAAAGTAGATGGGGCAAGCATTCCGGCGGCACAGATTATTCCTCATCCAAATTTCCCGTCTTATTCAGTTGGGTTAACCAGGTTTGTTGGTGTTGCTGCACAACATACCATTACCTGCGACTCTGCATTTAATGCAACAGTGTATGGGCTTGGCAACTATGAAAGTTATGGTTACAATGTTGGTACGTTTGTAAATAACCTGAATGTTTATGGTGGTGTTAAAAATACGTTTAGTTCATCTGGTACTGTTGATACAGTTACCTGTCTCAGTACTCCTGTAAGGTTATTTGCTAAAATTGCGTTCCCTGTAACTTCTATTCGTTGGAAGTTAAGCCAGGTGCCTGGCATTTCGCCAAATACTGATTCACTGATTATTAATCCGGTTCCTGTTACAACGGAGTTAATAAATGGCCGGACTTATTATGTATATACCTTACAACAGGATTTTACATTTTCAATCAATAATGCTGTTACTACTATACCCATAGAATATACTGCATTGGTAATCCCGAATTGCTTTAACACAGAAAATGCATTTATGAAAGTTAATGTAAAGGATCCTCCTAAAGCTGACTTTACATATCCCTCCGGCATTTGTCCTAATCAATTGATTACTTTAACCGGAACATCAAACCCAAATGGTTTTAATATTGCAAATTATTTGTGGGATTTTCCGGATAACACAACCCAAACAACGGTTGATGCAACCAAATCGTTTCCGGCTGTTGGACCGTACAATGTACGGTATAGAATTATTGCCGACAATGGCTGTGTGGGCGATACTACAAAAGTTATAAATATCGGTTCACCTCTAAGCCTTTCAGTACAGGGCATTGGTAAAGCATGCGCCGATAGTGTATTTACATTTACATCATCAATACCTTTTAACGCAGCCAACCCTCCAACCTGGCATTGGGATTTTGGAGATGGACAAACGGTTGTTGTAACAAATTCAAATACAGTTACACATGCTTATCAGGTTTCGGCAACTGCTACAACTGTAAAACATTCAGTAAGTTTTACACAGGGTTGCAGTACCGATACTTCGTTATTTACAGTTCCGCTTATAAATCCAAATCCATCAGCAGCTTTCAGTTATATAACCGATACGCTTTGCGAAAATATTCCGGTGCAGTTTAATGCTTCGTTAAGTAATGTAAGCAGTTGGTTATGGAACTTTGGAAATGGCATAAGCAATGCTGCTCCTCCATTATATAATACCTATAACGCCGGAGGTTCTTACAATGCAAGTCTTGCAATTACAGATGTTAATGGTTGTGGCTCGCTGCCTGCCATCAATCCCATCAATATTAATTTTGCGCCACAGATAAATGCTGGCCCCGATAAATTTACCAGTGTTGGAGTACCAACCACAATTGATGCCAGCATTTCAAATCCGGGTAATTACGATTTTTTATGGACACCATCCACTTACCTGAATTCAACAACCATACTGAATCCTGTTTCCACCCCGGATAGAAAAATCACCTATACCATCATGGCAACAGATAAGATAAGTTTTTGTAAGGCATACGACAGTGTTGTTGTGATTCCAATTACTGAACTGTATGCCCCTACAGCCTTTACGCCAAACAATGATGGAAGAAATGATATGTTCAGAATTTTGAATGCAGATGCAGTTACTGCATTTAACCTGAGGGTATTTAACCGCTACGGGCAGGTTATGTTTGAAACAAGCGACAAAAGCAAAGGATGGGATGGAACAATTAAAGGGAAACTGTCATCTCCGGGAGGATATGTTTATTTCCTGAAGTATTCGGTTGTAAATTTTCCCGATCCGCAAATTATGCAGGGTTCATTTCTTTTGATTCAATAAGTGCTGATACAAAAATGTCAGTCTGATTTTATAATGTTGCGTGTAAGAATAAATTCGACAAAGAAATAAAAATTATTAACGGAAATTGCTGCCTGTATAAAACAACATAATAAGATTGATGCAACCTGATATATTAATAGCTGATGATCACAGTATGATCCGCAAAGGGTTAAAGTTGAATATTCAACTGAATCTTAATTATACAGATATAACTGAAGCGGGGTCTTGTAATGAACTGATGAAAATACTGGTAAAGAAAAAATTTACACACCTGATTCTCGATATCATACTTTCCGACGGGAGTACCCTTGAAATTATCCCCAATATCAGACGGCTTTATCCCGATATGAATATCATGATATTTTCGATGCAGCCCGCCGAAATTTATGGTGAAGCCTTAAAACAATATGGCATAAAATACTATCTCTCTAAATCAGTAGGCGAAGAAGAAATTATTGATTGCCTGAATAAATTTTTACATAATGAAGTTCAATTAAAAACCAACGGAATGCAATCGTTTAAAGGAAATCCGTTTGCAACGCTGGCACCACGTGAACTTGAAATACTTCATTATGTATTAAAGGGTTTTGGCACTAAAGAAATTTCGGAAACACTGAACCTTAAAATGAATACCATCTCCACAGTAAAAAACCGCATTTATGAAAAGACAAATGCCGGAAATATTAAGGAATTGATTGAACTGGCTACCCTCTACAGTGTAAATTATTAGATTAATAGCAGTAAATTGTCGTACAATCTGCTATGCATAAATTATTCACTTTTATAATTGCCTCTTTATTAACCATCAGCCAGGTTTTATCACAAACCAATAATAATTATCAGGTACAAACCTACAGTACTGATAATGGTATGCCATCAAACGGAATAAAGGGTATACAATGGGATGAAAAAAACGGTTTTTTGTGGATAGCTACCGAAGCAGGCGTAACCCGTTTTAACGGCTTAAACTTTAAATCTTTCACCAGGGAAAATACTTCTTTTATCGAATCGGAAAGAATGAACTTCCTTACCCTTAACCGGGTTGGAAAAATCCTGGCCATGGACCAGGCCGAAAATGTTTTCGCTGTTGAAAAAAGCAGCCTTACCCTTTTGAAAAGCAAACCGATTGATGCTAAACCAAATTATGACTATACTTATACCCTTTCCGTTTCAGATCTTTTATATGAAAAGAAGGTCAAGGAAAAAAAAGGACTTTCTTTTTCATTATTATTTGATAAGATCATTCCGGTAACTGACAGTTCCTGCCTGGCCATTAAAGCCAGCCAATTATATTTTATTTCCTTAAACACAGAAAGAAAAATAGAATTACAGGCTACCAAAGTGCAGAGCGGATTTAAGATCAATGAAGATATTTTTATCGTTGATGATCAGAAAAATATTTTCCATTTTGAAACCGGGACCGAAAAACTTGCATTGGTTTCCATTTCGAAGGAGGCTGCATCCCTCTGGAGTAATAACAGCCCTGTTTTCTGGACGAATGGAATGCAAAATCCCGTATTAATTTCCAGGCAGGCGGCCTGGAGCTTAACATATAATAACGAAGAAATAAATACCAGCTATATAAGTGGCAATATACCTACAGGTGTGCTTCTTAAATATGTTCAGTACAGCAAAAAAAGAAATATTCTTTTCATAGGTACCGATTCAAAAGGTATCATCATTATTAAAACAAATTTAGTAACGCCAGTAAAAAATAAAACAAAAGGATTAATTGAACGCAATGCGTATTATTCTCAGATTGAACTGGGCAATGGAAATATTTTAACCAACGAAGGACATATTCTTGGAAACAGTACCACCCCGACTGCTGAAATTCCCATAAAGGGGAAATTCTCTGTTACAGTTAATATGACCAGAGATTCAATTCTTTGGTATGGGCAATTTATTGAAATGATTCCAAGGCTTCATTGCCTGCATAGTTATAATTATAAAACAGGGCTAACTAAAATTTATCCTAAAGTTCCCGTGAACCAGCTCGTCATTGTACGGCAGGTGAATAATGATTTTTATGTTACCACTCCTTCAGGTATTGGCAGGCTGTCGGGAGATACACTGATTTACCTGCATAAATTCGGGGTCATAAATGACCAGACATTTATTTATGATTTTAAAGAAATTGAGCCAGGTGTTTTTGGGGTTGCAACCTGCTTTGGCTTATTAAGATTTCATATAAAAACGAACCAGGTTGATACGCTGTTTAAAAAAGAAAATTATTGTGTACGTACGCTTTGGAAGTACAAGGACTATTTGTTTTTCGGTACTTATGGTAAAGGGTTTTACATCTATAAAAACGGCAGCTTAAAGGCTATGCCCCTTGATAAGAATAACTACCTTTTATACACCCATTGTTTTTTTAAAGATGAGCAGGATTATTTATGGATGAGCACAAACCGTGGATTATTTAAGGGCAGACTGGCAGATATAATAAATGCTTTTGAAAAGAACACAGCACAGGTTTACTATCACTATTTTGGTAAGAATGACGGGATGGATATTACAGAGATGAATGGAGGTTGTGCTCCCTGTGCGCTGCTATTAAAAAATAAAAACATATCCTTCCCAACCATGGATGGCCTGCTGGAAGTTAACCCGGCTACAGCTATGCCCTCACTTCCTGATGGTGATATCTATATTGATGATATAATTTATGATAACAGGAACTGGAAACCTGATTCATCTGCAGCCATCAAATTTCCGGCTTCGGTAAAAGAAATCATTATCAATATCGGCTTATCTGTATGGTGTAACAAAGAGAATATCTACCTGGAATACAGGTTGAATAATAATGAAGCCTGGCAGGCTGTGAACATTAAAGACGGAACTGAAATAAAATTAAACAATTTGCCCCAGGGCAGCTATGAACTGCAAATAAGAAAGCTGAATGGTTTTGGCGAAAATAATTACACCAATAAAACCATTGCTTTTACAATTGCAACACCCTGGTATAAGCAATGGTGGTTTTATTTATTAATAGCCCTGTCTGTTCTTGGTTTGTTTATTTTAATTTACAGGGTAAGAATTACTCAACTGAAAAGGAGTCAGCAGAAACTGGAGAAACAGGTAGCAGAAAAAACACTCGCATTGCAACAGACCAATGAAGTGCTGGAAAAAAATAACTCAATTAATACACGATTAATTTCTATCATCAGTCATGACATTATTACTCCGCTAAAGTTTTTAAACGTGGCAGGAAAAAATCTGCTGGAGAAAAAAAATATAATGCCGGAAGAATTGAAAGATGAAACAATTCAGGAGATTACGAACACATCCAAGGAACTGCAGCTCTTATCTACCAATATCTTAAACTGGATTAAATACCAGAATGAAAACCGGCGGCTGGCTAAAGAAGAATTTAACATGCATGATATGGTAAAGCAGATCTTCAGTATACTCAATTCAATGGCGCATCAAAAAAAATTGAACCTTGTTAACCAGGTAAATCCTGAAATAAATGTTACACAGTATTTTGAGCCGCTGAAAATCCTTATTTATAACCTTATCACCAATGCTATTCATTTTTCTGAAAAAGGAAATATTATTATTGATACCATATTAACCAATGATAAAATTATTGTAACAGTTCAGGATGAAGGAACAGGTATGACACCTGAACAGGTGAAAAACATCATGGCCGATCAGTTTATCATTTCATCTGCCAACGTAGATAATAAAAAAGGAAACGGCCTTGGATATTTAATTATAAAAGACCTGCTGAAAATGACGAATGCAAAACTCAGTATCGAAAGTGAAAAGGGAAAGGGTACAAAAGTATTTGTAGAATTGCCAAAACAAGAAATGCAGTAGATTTTAAAGACATTAAACCCTTACAAGTTCACCTTTCATAAAACGGAAGGGGTTTAATACAACATCCTCACCTTTATCGTTGCCTTTACTTTCCTTAATAATTCCAGTGCATTTTTACTCAGGTTCTTGTTTACATCCAGCACCACATAACCAATTTCATCATTGGTTTTAAGGTATTGTCCAAGTATATTTATTTTATGTTTGCTCAGTTGTGTATTAATTTCAGATAGCACGCCCGGTACATTTTCATGAATATGCAAAATGCGGTGAGTCCCTTCCTGTGGTGGCAATGCCAGTGCAGGAATACTGTGTGAACCAGTGCTGATACCCTTTTCCAGATAGTTGAATAATTTGGCACTTACATCATCACCTATATTATGTTGTGCTTCCTGTGTGCTGCCGCCAATATGTGGTGTAAGCAAAACATTGCTCAGTCCCTGCAATGGTGTTGAAAAAAGATCGCCGTTTTTTTCCGGCTCTGCCGGAAAAACATCAACCGCTGCACCGGCAAGTTGCCCATCCAACAATGCAGTACGCAGTGCATTCAGATCAACCACTTCTCCCCTTGCGTAGTTTATTAAAATACTTCCCTTTTTAAAATGCTTCAGTAAATTTTTATTGACCAGATTTTTTGTACTTGGCAGTTCAGGCACATGCAGTGTAACAATATCCGATTTGCTCACCACATCTTTCAGCGATTTTCTGTCCTCGGCATTACCCAGCGGCAGGCTGGTTTCGGTATCATAAAAAATAACTTTCATACCCAGGCTTTCGGCCATTACACTAACCTGCTTGCCAATATTTCCGTATCCGATAATTCCCAAAGTTTTTCCACGCAGTTCATAACAGCCGCTGGCCTCTTTAAGCCAGCGTCCTTCATGCGCAGCTTTATTCTTATCAACAATTTTACGAATGAGCATGATGGATGCACCTATCACCAGTTCGGCCACACTCCTTGTATTGCTGTAAGGCGCATTAAAAACCACAACACCATTTTTGGTTGCAGCTTTTAAATCAACCTGGTTTACACCAATACAAAAGCAACCAATGGCCTGCAGTTTTGGTGCAGCATCCAGTATTTTTTTTGTAATTAATGTTTTACTCCGTATGCCAAGCAGGTGAACATCTTTTATTGCCGCAATTAATTCAGCTTCACTTAAAGCACCGTTTATTTTTTTTACATTAGTATATCCCGATACATTAAAATGCTTTACCGCCACATCGCTGATATTTTCTAAAAAAAGAATATTAATCTTCTCTTTTGGATAACTGGTTATTTTATTTTCCGGCATGATAATTACTGTGTATTTTGCACAAATATATTCTATCTAAAGCTTAATATTTTATAATGGCATTTATTGGCAATAATGTTCGGTTTTTTTTTCTCCCTTTAGCTATATTATTACTGTCAGGTATTGTTTCCTTAACATCCTGCAATTCTGCCGCTACTTCCGATAAAGTTAATGCCGATAGTTTGACCATAATAACTTTAAAGAACACAGATAAAGTGTCAGCAACTGATTCAGCAAATATTTACAATACCAGTCTGCATTGGTACGACTCTGTCTTAAAACGCAGAGGCTTTAACGGCGGAATGATTGTTACCAAAAACGGCAGTATCATTTTTGAAAAATATAATGGCACAGCACATATACCGGGCACAGACAGCATTACGGCAAATACACCCATGCATATTGCATCCATTACCAAAACATTTACGGCCATGGCTGCATTAAAATTAATGCAGGATGGCAAACTGAAACTTGATGACGAATTCAGTAAATACTTTCCGGCATTTAATTATCCCGGAGTAACAATACGCAGTTTATTAAGTCACCGTAGCGGGTTACCCAACTACAATTACTTTATGGAAACCCTTGGCTGGGATAAAAGCCGGTATGTAAGTAATTATGATATCCTGAATTACCTGATCTCCCGTAAAGCTGAACTGGCTGATATTACAGCTCCCAATACACATTTCACTTATTGCAACACCAATTATGCTTTGCTGGCATTGTTAATTGAAAAGGTTTCGGGAAAAACTTATGCTGATTATCTGAACCATTCTTTTTTTACTCCGCTGCAAATGAAAAACAGTTATGTTTTTACTTTAGCCGACAGCACAAAAGCTACACCAAGTTATACCTGGCGTGGACAAAAAGAACCACTTATTTTTTTAGACCTGGTTTATGGTGATAAAAATATTTACACCACAGCCAGAGACCTGCTAACCTGGGACCGTGCATTAAGCAGTAATACCATTTTTACAGCAGAAACGCTGGAACAGGCTTACAGCCCGTATAGCAACGAAAAACCAGGCATGCGTAATTATGGTCTGGGTTGGCGCATGAATCTTTTCCCGGATGGCAATAAGATCATCTATCACAATGGATGGTGGCATGGCAGCAATGCAACTTTCATCAGGCTTATAAAAGAAGATGCAACTATAATTGTGATTGGCAATAAATTTACCCGGTCTATCTATCATGCCAAAGTACTGGCATCTCTTTTTGGCAATTATTACAGTCCTGTTGAAGAAGAGGGGCTGGAAGCTGTAAAAGATAACCTGTCCTTAATTGCTGATTCGATTGTCAAAATTGATAGTGCTTCAAAATTAAATACAGTAAAAAAGAAACCAGTTAAACGAGGCAGCACCGTAAAATCAAAGAAAAACTAAGTATCCCTCCTTTCTTTAGTCCATACATTATAATAATATGCATAGCCAAAGACAAATTTTGCAGGTTTTGCAGTTTTTTGCACGTACTGTGCAATAGTTTTGCAACAATAATGCGCTTTTATGCATTTTTTATTGTAAAATTGGGTTGTAATTCAAACTAATGCTAAAAAGAGAAAGACAGGCGTATATAATACACCAGGTAAATCTGCACAATAAAGTGCTGTCAAATGCTTTAAGCACCGACATAGACGTATCAGAAGATACCATCAGAAGAGATTTACTGGAACTGGCAAATAAAGGGAAACTTATTAAAGTACATGGAGGAGCCCTTTCACATTCTTTTCATGATATAACCTACCCTTCTAAAAAAGTTTATGCCCAAAACAGCAAAAAGATAATTGCCGAAAAAGCAGTTAACCTGATTAAGGATGGCATGTTTGTTTTAACCGGCGGAGGAACAACAATTGTTGAACTGGCCAGAACCCTGCCCCTTACTTTATCAGCAACTTTTATATCGGGTAGTATTCCGGCAGTGGTTGAATATATGCATCATCCAAACCTTGAAGTGATTGTAATTGGCGACAAATTATCGAAGAACTCAAAGATAACTTTAGGCGCCGATGCACTGGCCAGGATAAATACCATAAAACCAGATCTGTGTTTTTTAGGTATAAATGCTATCAGCCTGAAAGATGGTATTACAGATAATGACTGGGATGTGGTGCAATTAAAACAAGCTATGATTGAATCTTCACAAAAAGTGGTATGCCTTACCATTTCAGAGAAGATCAATTCCATGCAACCCATTCATGTATGCAACCTGGATAAAATTGATATACTGATAACAGAATTACCAAAAGATCATCCTGAGTTGAAGCCTTATGTTGAAGCAGGGATAACAGTAATGTAATTATATAATAACTTAATTAATATTTTTTAACCACCAAAACATGACAAATATGAGAAAATTAAAGACGCTATTGCTTTTTTTGGGCCTTACGCTGTTGTATTCCGGTTCATTAATGGCGCAGGAAAAATCCATTTCAGGTACGGTACTGGATACCGAGGATAACACTCCCTTAAGAGACGTTAGTGTAACTGTAAAAGGCACATCGGTAGCTACTAAAACTAACCAGGCAGGTTTTTATACTATTTCTGCCAAAAAAGGCCAGGTGCTGGTTTTTACTTTTATTGGATACTCCAGATCAGAATTAACTGTAGGAGATGCTAACCTGCTTAATGTAAAACTAATCCAGTCTGATAAAGACCTGGGGGAAGTTGTTGTGACAGCTTATGGTATTAAAAAAGAAAAGGCATCATTAAGTTATTCTACAGTTGAAATACAAGGAGAGGAAATAGCTCAAACAAAAAGAGAGAATTTTATTAACTCACTTGCCGGCCGTGTACCAGGTGCAACAATTACCAGTACATCAGGAGCACCGGGAGCATCGGCCCAGATAATTCTGAGAGGAGCTGTATCAATAGATGGCGATAATCAACCTTTATTTGTAGTAGATGGTGTTCCTTACGATAACCAAACACTTAACCAGGAGTCGCTGGTTGCTGCCTCAAACCCAAGTGGTGTCGGTTTTGCTAACAGAAACAGCGATTATGGTAACCGTGCAATGGATATTAACCCTGATGATATTGATAAGGTAACCATATTAAAAGGACCCGAAGCTACTGCCTTATATGGAGCAGCCGGCGCATCCGGTGTAATTATTATTACCACTAAAAAGGGAGCTAAAGGAAAGGGCTCTATCACCTACGACAATACATTCAGGTTCGACAAAGTTTATCGTTTTCCTGAAATTCAAACTACATACGGACGTGGCCGTAATGGCGTAAACGATCCTGCTTCTTCTTATTTCTTTGGCGCTCCATTTGCCTCAGGAACTACGTTATATGATAATTTTGACAATTTCCTGAAAACAGGGATGACGCAAAAACATAACCTCGCTATTGAAGGAGGATCAGATGTAAATACCTTCAGGTTTTCCAGCGGATATACAAAGCAAGAAGGTGTTATTCCCACTTCTAAATTTGAGCGGTTATCATTTCGTTTAAGTGGTTCATCTAAAATAACTAACAAGCTGAATGTAAGTGCTACAACCAGTTACACCAATTCAAAAACTGATAAGGTAAGTAAAGGAACAGGCAGTTATTTCTTAACGCTGCTAACCTGGCCAAAGGATGATGATGTAAGACAGTATCTGAACTCAGATGGTTCAAGACGTATTGCCCGTGGCGGTACAATCCTGTCGGAAACTGATAACCCTTTCTGGGATGTAAATAAAAATCTGGGAAATGATAAAACAAACAGGTTCACTTTAAACACCACCATTTCTTACGATGTTTTAAAATGGCTTAACCTTACCGGCAATATGGGTGCTGATATTTACAGCACACAGGGTTTATACTCTGTAAATCCGCAATCCAGATATGGTGGAGCTACCAACGGTTTTTTAAGCCAGTACACACAAAACACTGTTAACTTATCAGGTAACGTACGTGGCGCTATAAAAAAAGATTTTGGAAAATTCTCAAATAACCTGATTCTGGGTTTTAATTTTGATGATAATAAAACAAGAATTGAATCTCAAAGAGGTGAACAGTTTATAGAACCCGATTTCTTATCTATAAATAATGTATCTCCGCTTACCGTTGCATCAAAAACAACCGTTTTAAATTACAGAAGAACCAGGTGGTTCGGAAGTTACACTGCAGGTTATGGCCGGTTGATCTATTTAACTTTTGCAGGAAGTATTGAAGGCGATTCAAGACTTACATCCAAGTTTTATCAAAAATCGCCCTACTTTAAATACGGAGCAGCATCATTGGCTTTTAATTTTACAGAACTTGACATTTTCAAAAGCATAACCTGGCTTAATGCAGGTAAATTAAGAGCGGGTTATTCTACCACAGGTAAAGCTCCTTACTCTCCATACATTATTGACTTTGGCTTTGGAAGTGTAATCTCAACAGGCGGTGGATATGCACTGGGTGTAACCGGCGGTAACGAAAATTTGAAACCGGAGTTAACCCAACAATTAGAATTTGGTGGCGAGTTTAAATTTTTAAAGAACAGGTTAAGTCTTGATGTTACTTATTACCGGTTAAGAAGTAAAGATCAGATACTGGCAGTAAGATCAAGCTATGGTACGGGTTATGTACTTAAATACATTAACGGTGGCCTGGTTGAAAACAAGGGTATGGAAATTGTTTTAAAAGGCACTCCGGTTCAAACAAAAAAACTGAGCTGGGATGTAACAATAAACTATTCATTTAACCGCGGCAAGATAATTTCAATGCCCGGCGATGTTCCTTCATTTTACAATTCAGATACCTGGCTTTATGGCAATGCAAGATCAGTAGCTTATGCAGGTGGCCAGTTAGGTAATATTTCAACTGACGATTTCAGAAGAAATACTAATGGAGATATTCTGATCAGTACTACAACAGGATTGCCGCTTAAAGAAGCTGCATCATCATTTACCAATATTACCGGTAACAGAGAGCCAAAAGGAAGTATTGGTTTTATTAATACAGTTAGTTATAAAGACCTGAGTTTAACATTTAATCTCGACATTCGAATTGGCGGCGATATATATAACGGTAACGAATTGTATCTGTACAATCTTGGCCTGAGCAAAAAAACTCTTAACAGAGAAGATGCTGTAGTAATTAAAGGTGTATTGGCCGATGGACTTGAAAACACAGCCACACCAACTCCAAACACCATTGCTATTCAACCGGCTTACAGGAATGATTATTATATTACAAATTATGTAGAAGGTGAGTTTATTGAAAAGGATATAAACTGGGTAAGACTTAGAGATATTACTTTAGGTTACCGCATACCTTCAAACTTATTAAAGCGTCAGAAAATTGTGAGAAGCGCATCTGTATTTGTAACAGCAACAGATGTTTTCATGCTTACCAACTATTCAGGTGCCGATCCGAATGTTAGTGGTTTAACAGGTGGTGCAAGAGGTTATGGTGGAGGCGGATTTGATTATGGTGCACTTGCAAACCCAAGAGGAGTAAGTTTTGGCCTTAAAGTTCAATTTTAAATTTTTTAAATTTTAAGTTATGAAAATAAAATATTTTAAACTCATTGTTTTAATAGCGCTGGTTTCCACAACCATTTCGTGTAAAAAATACCTGGATATAAACTCAGACCCCGACTCAACACAGGAGCCTGATCCCTCTTCAGTTTTACCGGCTATGTTGGCAGGTATTCCTCGTGGCATACAATACGATGCCAGGTTTCTTGGTTTGTACACACAAAACTTTTTGATGCGGTCGCCAACAGCTACCACAACAGAAGTTTCCAGGTACTTATGGGAAACCCATGGCTACAATTCGGGCAGTGATAATGGTGGCGACATCTGGCGCCAAACCTATTATGGCCTGGGCGCTAATCTTGATTACATGATCGGCAAAGGCATTACGCTCGAAAAATGGGATTATGTAGGTGCAGCTTATGCATTAAAAGCACACATGTTCCTGCAATCGGCCAGCCAGAATGGCCCCATCATTTTTAAAGAAGCATTTAAACCAAATACGCTTTTCTTTAAATACGAAGATCAGGATGTTGTATATCCCGGCATTGATTCGCTTTGCCGTATAGCCCTATCCTATCTTTCAAGATCTGATGGAAAAGTTTCTACAGCTTCATTAGGTAAAGGTGATTATGTGTATGCAGGCGACAGAAACAAATGGACAAAATTTGTATATGGTACCTTGGCAAGATTATACTCTCAATACACAAATAAAGCGGCGTTTAACACACAATATGCCGACAGTGTTATTAAATTTGCAGACTTATCTTTTACAAGCGGCAACGACGATTTCCTGGTTCCGTTTGATGCAACAAAAAATGATGATGCCAATTTCTGGGGCACATATCGTGATAACCTTACTTATTACCGCCAGAGTAATTTAATTGTAAAATTACTCGACGGCACTACATTTACCGGAGCATCAAACGGTACAACACGTGATCCCCGTTTACCACATATGCTGGTTTCTTCGCAGGATACTACCAACGGCAATGGAGGTTACAGAGGTATTAATCCAACAAGTGGCGGCGACCCTGCAGGTACGGCCACTACTGGTGCAAATATCAAGAAGCGTATTCCGGTTATGTGGGCCGATAGTATTTATGCTAATCCCAGCGCAAGTGTATTTTCTACTACTTATGGCAAATACCTTTTCAGAGATAAGGCTGTACTTCCTGTTATGACTTATTCCGAAGTTCAGTTCATGAAGGCAGAAGCTGCTTTAAGAAAATCAAATCCGGCATTAGCATATACTGCTTACACCGAAGGCATAAAAGGACATTTTGCCTTCATTAACCGTTCAAGTTTTCCAAGATCTAATGTGACCATTTATAATGGCGCTACTATTTCAACTGCAAGAATCAATACTTATATGGCCGGGCCAAATGTAAAACAAACAGCTGCTGCCCTTACTTTAAGCGATATTATGCAGCAGAAATATATTGCCTTGTGGGGATGGGGTTATGTGGAAACCTGGACAGATATGAGAAAATACCATTACACTGACCTTGACCCTGTAACCGGTTTGCAGGTTTACAAAGACTTGGTAATGCCAACAGTTTTTTTTGCAGATAATGGAGGCCCCAATTATGCTTATCGTGTAAGACCAAGATATAATTCGGAATATGTATGGAACAGAGATGCATTGAATACCTTTGGCGGGCTTGATCCGGATTATCACACAAAAAAGACCTGGGCTATATTACCTTAACAAAAAAAATATATTAAGATGAAAAATATAAAACTGATCTATATCGCCTTTTTTGCAATGCTGTTTATGACAGCCTGTAAAAAAAATGAAATCAAATTAACTGATGTGGACATAGTAAAAGATGAAGCATTATTTAAAGTAGGATACTTTTCCCCTAATTCTGCCAATCCGGGAGTTCAATTAACAATTAATGGCCAGCGGGTAAGTTATTTATTTACTAATGCTACACCATTTCCTGGTGGTGGTTACAATACCGGCGGAAGTAATAACAGCGATTACCTGGTTGTTAACCCCGGACAAAACGAAGTGGGGATTTCCATTCCTAAAAAAGGAACCAATGTAGACTCTGTTGTGATTTTAACAACTTCAGTAACACTGGATGGTAAAAAGACATATTCGATGTTTACTACTGACAGTATTCCAACTATGTCGGCTTTTATGGTTGAAGATATCATCACCAGGCCAGACTCGGGTTTTGTTAATGTACGGTTTACTAATTTAATGCCTAATGTTCCGGCTGTTGATTTTTATCAGAACGGTGTACTGATAAAAGCTAATGTGGCATTAAAAACCTGTACAAACTTTCAGGCACTTACCATTGCCAATAATCCGTCCAATTTTCAGATAAGGCCTGCTGGTGCGTTACCGGCATCCACTGCGTTGGCCGTTTATCCCACTACAGCAACATTTAGCCTTGTAAATACTCGCAGTTACACCATTGTAGCAAGAGGATACAGCGGCTTTACAGATGCAAACAGAAAGCCTAATGTTTCGCTGGTATTAAACAGATAAGTTTTTTTATAATGAGGCGGTTATCAAAATGATAACCGCCTTTTTTTTATTTTGCAGTTATGAAAACACGCCTGTTTCTTGTTTTTTTTTTATATACCCTCACTTCTGCAGTTCATGCACAGCAAACCGGTTTTGCTAATATTGCAAAAGCCGGTATAGACAGTTTCACCAACAAATTCCCGCAGGAAAAAATTTATATACATACCGACAGGGCTGCATACAGGCCTGAAGAAACAATATGGTTTAAGTTGTATGCCATGACGGACGGGCTGCCATCTTATGTAAGCAAAGTTGCTTATACCGATCTGGTAAATGCTGCGGGGAATGTAGTTGATAAAAAAATGCTTTCATTAAATGGCGGTACGGCATATAATAATATTGATTTGCCAGCCAATATTCCCGAAGGTAAATACCTGCTGCGTGGATATACACTTTGGATGCTGAATTTCCCTGACTTTTTGTTTACCAAAGAAATTAATATTGTTGGTAATAAACAGCAACCTGCTCAAACATACAATAACCAGTTAGAAGTAAACCTCCGTTTTTTTCCAGAGGGAGGTGATCTGATTGAAGGTATTGCAACCCATATTGCTTTTAAGGCAACGTTTAAAAATGAAACACCGGCCAATATAAGCGGAACCATTATTACCGGAGAAGATAAGGAGATAGCAGTATTTAAAACTATACATGATGGTATGGGAAGTATATTACTTACCCCTGTGCCCGGAGTAAAATACTTTGCCAGTTATACTGTTAACAACAAAACATACAAAACTTTATTGCCGCCTTCGAAGCCGGAAGGTATCAGTTTGCAGGTAGATAATTCAGGAACATCAAAAGTATTTTTAAAAGTTGAAAGGAGTGAAAATAACAAAGCGCAGTTCAACAAGTTTTATATCATTGGCCAGCAATTGGGCCGGGTGGTATATACTGCCAATGTTAATTTTGAAGAAGGGCAAACTGCAGCGATGATAAATAAAAAAAACCTGCTGCCCGGTATTTTACAGCTTACCCTTTTTAATGCAGATCAGCAACCACTTTCGGAAAGGCTGGTATTTATTGCCCCGCTGGAGCAGGATGCTGTTTCGTTTAAAACTGACACAGTTAATTTAATGCCAAGAGCGAAAAATACTTTCAGCCTCGAGAATATGAACATATCTGTAAATACTTCCCTTTCGATAAGTATTACTGATGCAGGTTTATTACCAGATGCAGCACAGGATAATATTCTGACCTCCATGCTGCTCAGCTCCGATCTGCATGGAAAAATAAATAACCCTTTCTGGTATTTTAAAAACAAAGATTCGGCAACGATTAATGCACTTGACCTGTTAATGCTTACCAACGGCTGGCGCCGGTTTACATGGAACGACATCCTGAACAAAAAAGATCCGCCATTAAGTTTTATTGCAGAACCTGGTAATGTACTGGCGGGTAAAGTAGTTAAAGCAGGTAATAAGAATGTTGCCATTACAGATGGCAGAATGGAGATAATTACTAAAGCAGAAGATTCCACAATTATTTTAAACACAATACAGTTATCAAAAGATGGAGATTTTTTTATCCCTGACCTGAGTTTTAAAAAAAGAGCAAGGCTTTACTTTAAGGGTACAAATGCAAAAAAAGAAAATGCCTATGTCTTTACAACCATTAACCCGGCATATATCGACACTTTTAAAAAAGTAAACACATCGCTTTATAAAGATTTTTTTGCACAACCCCATCTACATAATACAACATTGGGTAATACTGCAGGTATTACGTTTATAAAAGACAGTACAAACAGCAAACTGCTTAAAGAAGTGCAGGTACGCACAAAACGCATAAGCCCCGAAGATTCTGTGTCGAACCTGTACTCAACAGCATTATTCAACAACAGCGACAATACGCTTATTGTAGATGAAAAGACAAGGTATTTCAATATCTGGCAATTGATACGCTCATCGGTAAGCGGCATTGAAATAACAGGAGATTTGAACAATCCAACAGTATTTTTTAAACGCTACGGAAATATTTCCAATGTTTTCGGATCGCAGGATAACCCTGATGAAGAAAGTACAAACGTAAGCACAACAAATGGAATAAGTTATTATCTGAATGAAGTAAATGTTACTAAAGACATCATTGATAATCTCTCCATAAATGATGTGGCGTTAATAAAAGTATTTAAAGGTACATCGGCTTTTATTTTAGGCCCGGGCGATGGCGCCATTGCCATCTACACCAAAAACGGCGATGCAGCTACCGATCCCAGGGAAAAAACTTTTGAAACAATATTAAAAACAGGATTTTCGGTTGCAAGAGAATACTATTCGCCTGATTACAGCAGGGAAACTACAAGCATTGAAACAGATACCAGGCCTTCTTTATACTGGAACCCCAATGTAAAATTCAATAAATCAGGTAAGGCAGTCTTTTCTTTTTACAGTTCGGATATCTCTAAAAAAATATTTATCAATATCCAGGGATTTGATAATGATGGAAGATTGATAAATATTCAAAAAAGCGTTGAACAATAATTCTGATTTCAGTGAAGATTCCCTCCTATCCAAAAAACAAATACGCTAAAATTATAGATGTAATAATCCCTACCAGGTCGGCAAGCAACATTGCACCAATTGAATAGCGTGTATTTTTTATAGATACAGCTCCGAAATAAACAGCCACTACATAAAAAGTAGTATCAGAAGTTCCCTGCAATATTCCCGATAAACGGCCTGCAAAAGAGTCAGCGCCATGTATCGTCATTGCTTCCACCATCATACCCCGGGCACCACTGCCGCTCATGGGTTTCATCAATGCTGTTGGCAATGCATCAACAAAACGGGTATCGGTACCAAACATTGCAAAGAAATTTTTCAAGCCATCAATCAAAACACCCAATGTACCGCTGGTACGCAGCATACAAATAGCTACCAGCATCCCCACCAGGTAAGGCATTATTTTAACAGCCGTTTCAAAGCCGCCTTTTGCGCCTTCAATAAATGCATCAAATACATCAGTCTTTTTGTAAAGCGCTCCCAAAATAATCAATAAGAAAATCAGTAAGATCAAACCATTGCTTAATACCCTGCTGAACGATTGAACACCATCGGCACTCAGCGAATGAAGGTATATCACCAGCAAAGCTATAATTGATGAAATGCCCAGCACCCACATGATGATGACGGGTTGAAAAACTTTTATCTTTTGTTTATACGATACGATCAGCATAGCCGCCATTGTTGCAACAAATGTGGCGATCATACAAGGGATAAAAATATCTGTAGGGTTGGATGCATTCAGTGAAGCTCTCATCGCAATAATGCTCACAGGAATCAGGGTAAGGCCAGAAGCATGTAAACAAAGGAACATCACCTGCGAATTGGATGCAACTGATTTATTCGGATTAAGTTCCTGCAAACTCTCCATCGCTTTCAGGCCAAAAGGCGTGGCTGCATTATCAAGCCCCAGTAAATTAGCCGAAAAATTCATCATCATATGTCCCATGGCCGGATGGCCCTTAGGTAATTCGGGAAACAGTTTACCAAAGAATGGGCCGATAATACGTGATAATAACCTGATACCTCCTGCCCTTTCGGCTATATTCATAAAACCCATGAACAGCGCCATGATACCAACCAGTTTCAAACTCAGTTCGATGGCAACCCAGCAAGTTTCAATAATGCCGTTCATCTGCAGCGGGTTCAACGGGTCATCAGCCTTGCCTATTACCATCCAGCTGAAAATATCGGCATTGCCGGGTATGAAAACACATTTAATACCAGCTACCAAAATTGCTATAATGATAAATGCACTCCAGATTCTGCTTAAAGCCATATTTTATAATTAAGAATTGAAAATTAAGAATTAATAATTAAAAGAACCGAATTGAAGCTGTCATACTGCAAATAAAGCCTCACTTATTAATTACCCTTACCTTTGCAGCCAATTTTTAATTTTTCATTATTAATTTTTAATTAACGACATGGCTTTAAAAGCAGGAATAGTAGGATTACCAAATGTGGGCAAATCAACCTTATTTAATGCGGTTAGCAACAGTGCCAAGGCACAGGCAAGTAATTACCGGTTTTGTACCATTGAACCAAATACCGGTTTGGTAAACGTGCCTGATCCACGTTTAGATAAACTGGCTGAGCTGGTTGTACCGGAAAGAACCGTGCCTACGCAAATTGAGATTGTAGATATCGCAGGGCTTGTACGTGGTGCCAGTAAAGGCGAAGGATTGGGAAATAAGTTCCTGGCCAATATACGTGAAGTGGATGCAATCATACACGTGGTTCGTTGTTTTGAAGATGAAAATATTTTAAGAGAAGAAGGACCTATAAATCCGGTAAGTGATAAAGAGGTTATTGAAACTGAATTGCAGCTCAAAGACCTGGAAAGTGTAGAGAAGAAAATGCAGCGTACCGAAAAACTGGCCAAGACTGATCCAAAGATGAAGGTTGAGCTGGAGACATTGATAAAATGTAAAGCACATCTGGATTCGGGAAAAAATATTATTACGCTTGGTTTAAGTAAAGAAGATAAGTCAGCCATTGCTGATTTGTTTTTACTGACCGACAAACATATTCTGTACGTAGCCAATGTTGATGAAGCCAGTATGCACACAGGTAACAAATATTCAGCAGCGCTGACTGAAGCCGTAAAAAACGAAGGCAATGAAGTGATTGTTATGACCAATGCCATTGAAGCACAGATTGCCGAGTTTGAAGATGCAGATGACAAGGCCATGTTTATGGAAGAATATAAAATGACAGAACCTGCACTGGACAGATTAATTCACTCTACCTACAAACTTTTAAACCTGTCAACTTATTTCACAGCAGGTGTACAGGAAGTACGGGCCTGGACGATAGAGAAAGGCTGGAAAGCCCCACAGGCAGCCAGTGTAATACATACCGATTTTGCAAAAGGTTTTATCAAAGCCGAAGTAATTGCTTACGATGATTTTTTAAAATACAAATCGGAAGCAGCCTGCAGGGAAAATGGAAGATTAAGAATTGAAGGAAAAGAATACCTGGTACAGGATGGAGATGTGATGCATTTCAGGTTTAATGTTTAATTTCTTAATTTAAGGTTTCAAAAAATAAAACGGGCTGCAAATTGCAGCCCGTTTCGTTTAATATTTTTAGAAAATAATTATTGTGGTAAAAGCACGCCATCTATCACATGCATTACGCCATTCAAAGCCAACTTGTCCCATGAAGTTGCATTAGCAGCTACACCTGAATAAGGAGCTCCACCCGGAGGGAAAGTACCCAAGCCCGTGAATTTTAAAGCTGTTACTACAGGGCCGGTGAATGTTGCTTGTGGTTTAATACCCGGATGTGTGGCTGCTGATCCATTAACCAAAGTAGAAGCATAGCCTGTTGTTACAGGAAATGTACCGGGTGTTGAAGTAAAATTCACAGAAAAAGCTCTCACATCAGGTTTAAATGAACCAGTATTTTTTGATGCCAATATATGGTAAGCTACCACCCCTCTTACCGTTGCAACAGGTAAGGCATTAAACCCTGCAGGAGTAGATGCAACAGTAGTAGCCGTAGCGAAAGCGGTAGCTGCTGGCACTCCCTGGGCTAACAAAGTAGAGTAAACTGATCCAAAAATAAGTGCCTGACAAGCTGCATTGTTTGGTGCAAGTACTGTCATATTTGTTACCGGGTAATCCATTAGTGCATCAAAGCTCAATCCGTAAGCGCCAACGCCGCTAATACCTACCTGGCCACTGTCTCCACGGGCTATAGCAGCCTTAAAATAAGTTAGGTTGGCGTCAGCATTTATTAATGTTTTCAAAGTAACTAATGGGCTTGCCGGTAATGGGGAAACAACTGAATAAACGGTATGAATTATCCCATTGGCAGCAGCCATATCAGTACCAATAACTGGTAAAGTATTTACGTAAGAGGTCGTGGCTCCCCTTGACGGGAAGATCGGCATCCTTACAAAAGGCTGAGTGGGATCAAGTACTATCTGGCTTGTTAATGGATAATTTGGAAAACTGTTTCCAATTGAAGCAAACGAGAATTTTGTTCCCACAGTATGATACTGTACAATTCCTGCAGCACTTGCCTGAGGAAGAGAACCGCTGATAAAGCCAAGGTATACTGCGTCAGAAGAGCCGACGGGAACTCCTAAAGAATTGCAAAACAGTCTCATACCGTTATTGTCGGTCGCAAACAATGTATAAGTTTTGGTAAGGTCATTAAGTGTTGTAGTCATACCTGCTCTTGTAATTAAAGCAGTGTAAAAACTATAGTTGGCATTTGCAGCAAGCGTGGCGGCTACTCCAGTACCGGTAGGATATACAGGCGTTGGAATCGGTGCAAGCTGCTCCAGACTCTTATTACATGAAATAAGAAAAATGGAACCTGCCAGGAAAAGAATGCAGGAAGCTTTAAGATTATAAATTATTTTTTTCATATTGTAAATTTTAAATTTTAGTCCGGTTAACTCCCGGAGAGATAATTCAATAATATTAATAAACGTTAAAGCCAAAACTCAGGTAGTACATACCACCAATCTGTGAGTTTCCAATTGCATTATAATAGTATTGGTTAAGTAAATTAGTTGCTCCCAGTTTTATTATTGATTTAGATTTTGGAATTTTCATACTCACCTGTCCATCTAAAGTTTGTACAGCAGGTAAATTTCCGTTTGCAAAATCACCCTGGTAATAGAATCCTTCCTGCCACCTGTATGCCAGGCTGAAGCCTAATTTTTTGCCAGGGCCAAAACCGGTATTTCCAAAGTTTACGTTCGCTTTGTATTTAGGAGCATTAAAATATGCTACAAAATTTGATGGAACGTCTTTCAATACATCTGAAGCCATATTGGCACCAATGGTGAAATTTAAAGGTAACCTGTAATCAACACTAACACCAAAACCATAGGTTTTCACCTTATCGCTGGTATTTACAGGAACAGAAATGTTTCTGCGTTTGCTCGGATTATTGATATCAGCAGGAACACCGGTTGTGGTTTGAACAGTGTTAACCCTTCCCAGGAAATCCTGGTACTGGCCATAATAACCATAAACATCAAATAACAATTTATTCTGCATCAGTAGTCCTTTATATCCGGCTTCAAATGACGAAACTGATTCGGGCTTCACTTCTCCAGGTACAAAAACCTGCGGAGTACCAGCCTGCACACTGTTAGCTTCGTATAGCGGGTTGCCTGCAAAATTATATGCTGTTGCAAATGAAGGGTTACTGCCTATTAATTTAGTACTGCCCACCTGCAGGTTTATCCACTGCTGCTGGCTGCTTGGAAAGCGATAAGCTGTTTGATAAGACAGGCGAACATTATTATTTTCAGCAAGTTTTACCAATGCGGTAACCCTTGGTGTTAACCTTCCCTTAAAGTTCTCCATTTTATCATACCTGCCCGATACAGTTAAACTCAGGCGGTCAAAAAGTTTTTTAGAAGCCTGTAAATAACCACCATATTGTTTTATACCGATAGTCCCGGCAGAATCAGCAAATAAAGTACCCTCTGAATTCAAGACGTAGCTTTTATAATTAACACCTGCTAACAGATCAAAGTAAGCTTTGGTAAGATGAGAAAAATCATAATTAGCTTCAACTGCATACAAATCAGACCTGTCTAACAGCAAACCACCATTTTTAGAAATTGGTTTTTTACGGATAGCATCGTAGCCTTCTCTGAATGCGGCAGTATTGGCTGCCGGCCTTCCAACGTCAGCAACAGCTCTTGCAGCCTGATGTGCATCATAGTCAGTCAGGCCGCTCATACGGTCACTTAAATACTTGTAAGTATATTGAATATACCAATCGGTTGGTAATGGTGTGGGGTTACCTGCAGCATCTGTAGTAACTGATTTTTTCCATGTTTCATTAAATAACCTGGTAGTTGCAGTAGCATTATACGACTCACCTGCATTTTCCTGTGTGGTATATGCACGGAAAGACCAGTTCTTATTATTCAGTTCAAATTTATACTGTCCCATTTTGAAATCTTTCAGTGAGTACCTGTCACTTCCGGTATATATAGTATTACCTGTTCCCCAATATCCGGCAAGTACAGCCTCGGTATTTGGTGTTATTTTATAATGCATGGATCCCGCCAGTTTAAAATTAACCGTATTAGGGTTAAATAATTCTTTCTCTCCATATCCTGTACGTGATACACTTTGTGGGCTTGTCAACAATCCATTAGCAGCAATAAAATTAGCGGCTCCAGGTAAACTGGCGGCAATCTGCGAAAAAAAAGCACGCATATCTATCGTAGTTTCATCACCATAAACATTGATACCATCGTAGTTAGCGTCTGTTTGCCTGTTACCCGCTTTTACAGTACCTGTGGTGCCAAGCCTGTTATAATTTCTGGTATCAGTACCCATCCAGTCTCTTGCCTGTATAAGTTCGGCATTTATTTTAAAAGCAAATTTCTCCGAAATCTTTTTACCCCAACGCATATTCCAGTTGTGGTAAGGTGAAGGATCACGTTGGCGTTGGCTGCCTACATGCATTATCCCTTCTTTAACTAAAAAAGAAAAGCCCTGGTATTTGAATGGATTTTTGCTGGTCATCAACAATGTACCGTTCATACCACCTGGTCCGTATAAGGCCGAAGAAGCTCCAGACAACAATTCAATATTATCAACATCAAGTTCGCTTAAACCGATGATGGCACCTACCGAAAAGTTAAGGCCGGGAGCCTGATTATCCATTCCGTCAACCAATTGGTTAAAACGGGTGTTTCCACTCGAATTGAAACCACGTGTAGTAGGCGTTTTAAATGTTAGAGAGGCAGTTGTAACATCAACACCTTTAAGTGTGGTAACAACATCGTAATAATTTGATACAGGTGAATTGCGGATTGTTGCCGCACTTACCCTTTCAATTGATACGGGCGATTCCATTATCTTTTGAGGAACCCTGTTCGCAGATACAACTACTTCCTGCCCCAGGATATTTGTTGGCTTAAACTCTACCTGTACAGTTTTGGTTGCATCGCTTACAGTTACTTCCTGTAACTCATAACCCACCGATGATATTAAAAGCGTAGCAGGTAATTTCTTTACCGTAATCCTGAAGTTTCCTTTATCATCAGTAAAGGTTCCGATATCTTCACCTTTTACTAAAACAGAAACAGCTCCTGAACCTTCCTGTGTATTGCTGTTTCTTACATTACCGCTTACAGTTACATTTTGTGCAAAAGCAGCAATTGTAATAATATTAGCAAATAAAAAAGTGAATAAATAGCTTGTTAGTTTTCTCATATAGCATTTTTTGATTTTAAATATAGGGCAAATTAAGCAGCTTATTTCTACCTGAGAAATTTATTTTTCAGCCCTGTTAACAATTTGTTCGGGGTAATTTAATTGTTTTAATCCGGTTGATGGTATTTTAGCAAAATGAAAGCATTCAGTTTTAGTGATCAAAATAACTTTTATAAGGGTAAAGTAAGAGATGTTTATTCAATTTCGGGTAACTACCTGCTGATGCTTGCCAGTAATCGTATTTCGGCATTTGATGTTATCCTGCCAAGCCCAATACCCTTTAAAGGCCAGGTTTTAAACCAGATTGCTGCTTATATGCTTGATGCTACCAAAGATATATGCCCTAACTGGCTTATTGCAGTACCTGCACCCAATGTAAGCATCGGTAAAAAATGCGAACCTTTTAAAATTGAAATGGTGGTAAGGGGCAATTTAACCGGCCATGCATGGCGAACCTATTCATCGGGTCAAAGAGTTTTATGTGGAGTGGAAATGCCCGAAGGCATGAAAGAAAACGATTACTTCTCCTCTCCCATTATTACACCAAGCACAAAAGCATCGGAAGGGCATGATGAAGATATTAGTGCCAAAGCAATCATTGAAAACAAACTGGCTACAGCCACCGAATGGGAAACCTTATGCAAATATGCTTTACAGCTTTTTGAAAGAGGAAAAGATATTGCTGCCAAACAGGGTTTAATTTTAGTGGACACCAAATATGAGTTTGGTAAACTTGGCGATGAGATTATTTTAATGGATGAAATTCATACACCGGATTCATCACGGTACTTTTATGCAGATGGATTTGAAGAAAGACAACAAAAAGGCGAAAGACAAAAACAACTCAGCAAAGAGTTTGTAAGGGAATGGCTGATAGAAAATAGTTTTATGGGTAAAGAAGGGCAAACTGTTCCGGCCATGAGTGATGAATGGATTCAAACCATATCGAAACGGTACATAGAGTTGTATGAAAAAATTATCGGCAAAAATTTTGAGCCTGAAAATTTAACTGCTGAAGAAACAGAAAAAAGGATAAATGAAGTTTTGGGAAAATTATAATATTGCAAAACTTCATTCACATTATACTTTGGTATTGTAAAAGAAAAAACACTTCCCTTTCCCAATTCACTCTCCACATATATCTCTCCGCCTTTTTTTGCCAGAAACTCTTTGCAAAGCATCAGTCTCATACCGATACCATGTTCACAGTTCTTGCTTGAGGTTCAGAATAATAATCGGATTTCAATAGCCGAACAAGCCCGAGACAGGCTGTTCTGGTCATATTTGGAAGGAATGGTCTGTTTAAATATGCAATAACATTACACTTAGATTTACTTTTCTTAAAAAAACTAATACTGCTGCGCAGGCGGCATTCTTTTTAACAAATAATTAAACTCGTAGTTTTCCTATCAGGGTTGATATTGCAAAATTTTATGCAATGTAGAATCAGATCATCCATTGTTGTAGTATATCGGCTACGCAATACAGTTCCCTGAAATTTACAGAGTCGAAAAGCGATCAGATTAATCAGTTTCCTTTTTATAAAAACAAGGTAATTTTTTTTTCTTCGTATTTTTTATTCAATTATTCAATTTACTTGTAATGATTATTGTGGTGTACAGTAGTGTAAATACATAGCTAAAAAAAAGAATCAAAAAAAAATGAAATTTCTGGACCCAAATTTGTCTTCTCTTATTTATCGTATCCATTGAATAAATTAAAACAATGAAAAACCAAATTATAAATTTCAATATGCTGAAAATAAGGCATAACTCTCTGTTACCAAATTATCCAAACTTAAATTTTTTTTGCAGGAGACCCGGGAATTATCTCCTGTAAAATTACTAAGGGTATTTAATTACACAGCATGTAAAATACGTGGTGGGTTAATGTACCAGCAGTATTTTACCAGGTAAAATACTGCTGGCGTAGATAAACCTTTATTATTGATCATCAGGCCGGAATTATAATTCTGTGCAGATGAAATATTAAATAAGGCCAAAAAGAATAAAACATGTAGTACTTCTATTAAAGTTTTTATAAAAAGATACTATACGATTTTAATTACAAGTACTACAAAATAAAATAACCGGATTAATAACCTTTGTAAAATAATTCAATATCCTAATAATTCAATATCCAAAAAATTTAAGTTTGAATTTTCAGGCCAGGTAATTCACCTGCTTAAAAGTTCAGAATTTACTGTTCAAGTTTTGATTAAAATTTAATAAAGGAAAACCAATTACTATGAAAACTATGTACAAGAATCATCAGATTCCAGGTTGCCGTATTATGGCATTTGTTCAATCCAATTTTTTAAAAATAACTTTGCTGATTGTATTTTCAGCCTTATTAAGCAACGCAAATGCCAGAAATTTTTATGTTGCAACAAACGGTAATGATAATAATACGGGTACAATAACCAGCCCGTTTAAGAACTGGCAAAAGTTAAGCAGTGTAATGGTCGCCGGTGATATTGCTTATATCCGGGGAGGTACTTATATCACCCCTTATACCGCACTTAACGTTTATATACATTGCCTTTGGAGCGGAATGAACGGAACGGCTCTCAATCCAATTATTATACAAAATTATCCAGGCGAGAGCCCGGTATTTGATTTTTCTTCTCTTGGCAATTCAAACCGTGATTATGCGCAGGCATTGTATATTGAAAACTGCAGTTATTTAACTGTAAAAGGGCTACGCATTACCGGAATGAAACAGATCCTGGATGGCTCAGGAATATGTATTGGCAACTCCATTATGAGTTCAAACTTTATTACATTAGAGCGGATGGAGATTGATCATATGGGAGGAACAGGGTTCAGGACGGGCAACAGCAATGATGTCACTTACATCAATTGCGATGCACATCATAATGACGACAGATATAGCCAGGGTGATCCATGGGGTGGTACAGACGGATTTACCGGATCTGGTGGTGAAAGTTCCACAAGAACAAAGTACATAGGCTGCAGAAGTTGGTGGAACAGTGATGATGGCTGGGATTTTTATGGTACTGATGGAAAAAGGACCATGATAAACTGCTGGTCGTTCTGGAATGGTTACCAGCCGGGAACATTTGTACAGGCAGGAAACGGAGATGGTTTTAAACTTGGTCCTACGGCTACAAACCAGTCTGGATCTGTTACAAAATTACTTAACAATTGCCTTTCTTTTGAAAACAGGTCCATAGGTTTTTCTCAAAATGGAAACGGCCAAACAAAATATCAATTATATAATAACACTGCGTATAAGAATGGGTCACATGGTTTTTGGTGGGGTAACTATGCAGGAATTATCCAGGATTTTAAAAACAATATCTCCTGGGCTAATCAGGGATCTCAAATAGCTCATTTAGGCCAGGCTACAGGTTCAAATAATTCATGGAACGGCGGAGCTGCAATTACTAATTATGATTTTTTAAGTGTGTCATCATATGGTGTTGATGGCCCAAGGCAACCTGACGGCAGTTTACCCATTATTAATTTTTTGAAACTGGCACAGGGCAGCAATTTAATTGATGCAGGAGTTAATGTTGGTCTTCCTTTCGCAGGGTTTGCTCCCGACAAAGGATTTGATGAATTTGGTTTGATTTCATTACCAATTCATGATGTATCATTAACTGGCAGAACAGATAATGAAAAACATGTACTCAACTGGAGCATAATTGCCGATGAACCCATTAAAACGATCCTTATTGAATCATCTGCAGATGGGGTTAATTATACCCTTCTTACTACGGCTCATCCTACATCGCAGAGTTATACTTATCAACCTTACAGCAGCAGCACTATTTTCTACAGGTTGAAAGTTACTTCTGTTATTGATCAAACAGTTTATTCAAATATTGTTGCCTTGAAAAATACAGGTACTGCCGAAAAACAATTTACTGTTTCTACGCTTGTTCAATCCGGAATTACAATCAATGCTCCAACAACTTACCTCTACTTTTTAAGTGATGCAAGTGGAAGGGTTATTTCAACCGGGAATGGCATTAAAGGATCAAACAGGATTGATATGAGTAGCCGGCCTGGTGGTATTTATTTTATACAGTTAATAAATACGGATAAAAATTCAGCATCTTATAATAATAAAGAAACACAGAAGATAATTAAGCAATGATAAATGCATACAACCGGTTTTTTACCCGGTAACTAAAACAGCCATCACTAAATGTTGATGGCTGTTTTTTTTATTTCAATTTTATTCTGCCGTTTTATCATTTAACCTTGGCCGCAGTCTTTTTTTACTTTTATTAAATATCATCATACCCTTATCCATTCCTTTACGCAGTTCCTTTTGTTCTTGCAAAGGCATATTAAAAACAGTCTGGCAGGCTTCGCTGCAGCAGCCATCATATTGTTTTGCACAGGCATCGCATTGAATAAACAATAAATGGCAGCCATCATTTTTGCAATTAGTATGTGTATCTGCAGGTTTACCACATTGATGGCATTTTGAAATAACATCTTCTGTAATACGCTCCCCCAGCCTGTCATCAAACACAAAATTTTTTCCGATGAACTTTGTTTGCAGGCCCTGATCCTTTACTTTACGGGCATAGTTTATTATCCCTCCTTCAAGATGATATACATGATTAAACCCGTGATGCAGCATATAAGCACTTGCTTTTTCGCAACGTATACCTCCGGTACAATACATGATGATATTCCTGTCTTTCTTATCTTTCATCATATCCACAGCCATTGGCAACTGTTCCCTGAAAGTATCGCTGGGTATTTCAACAGCTTTTACAAAATGGCCCACTTCATACTCGTAGTGGTTACGCATATCAATTACAATCGTATTATCGTCCTGCATCAGTTCATTCATCTGTGCAGCATCTACATACCTGCCCTTGTTTTGCATGCTGAAACCGGGATCATTAATTCCGTCGGCTACAATTTTTTCCCTCACTTTTATTTTTAAAACCCAGAATGATTTTCCATCATCATCAACTGCAATATTTAATCTTATATCTTTTAATGACTCAATCGTATCCAGGTAATTTTTAAAAGCAGTTACATTACTATCCGGTACACTTATTTGTGCATTGATGCCTTCAGTTGCAATATAAATGCGTCCAAAAACTTTTAGCGTATCAAATGCCTTATACATTTCATCCCTGAAAAGTTTAGGATCATCAACAGGAAAATACTGGTAAAAAGAAATGGTTGTACGATGTTCAGTTTCTGTGTACAATAATTTTTTAAGTTCCGCCTGTGAAATGCGGTTGTGTAATACTGCCATAATTTTAAATTTGATTCCGGTGTGTACGGAAAATTCGCCTCAGGGCGGATTGGATGCTTGCAGGCAAACCAAATTGAGCAGCAAAGATATTGATTAAATAATAACTACAATGCCAGTGACGACCGGCTGTTCCGTCTACTTGTCTGTACACTGCCACCCAGTATTCCTCCGGTACCAATCCGAATGGCATTTATCCCTTTTTTCCCATTATTGTATGAACCAACAAAATCAATTCTGAAAAGTTTAAAAATATTTTCAAGACCGGCAAAAACTTCAATATAATTGTTCTTATTATTTACATAAAAAGCATTTCCGCCGGCAACAAGGTTCCAGTTAAGGCGCTTGAATAAAGGAATTTTATTAGTGAACAGTCCGTTAAAATGATGCTCGAGGTGCCCAAAAGTATAAAATGAATTGATCGTACTATTGGCATAATAATTAGCCAGTTGAAAACTATTTACATACTCACTGGCTTTTAATGTACGGTTGCCGTTAAAATGCTGATAGTCCTGGATATAAACTGTATTGGCATTTAAAAACCCACCAATACCGATCTTATATTTAAATAATCCGGCCAGTTTAAAATTCTTATCATCGTTAATACTTATCCTCCATTTATCGAAGTTTGCATCGCTGCCAAAAATATTACTGATGCCCTTGGTATAATTAATACTGAATGTCGGATAATCGGACCCCAGCGACATTTTTCGGTTAGGAAACTGAATATATTTCTGACCGGGCTTAAAACTTACATCAAGAGTTAAAATAAATGCCTGGTGTTGCTTAAACTGTGCCGGAATTTTCTCATAAGGATAATTAGGTGTTACCGGCGTTGAATCTTTTTTAAATACATAATAACCGGTTGTATTTTCCAGTGGTATCCTGTTTTCATACAAGGCATTTATATTAAAGCGCAGACCTGTTTCATATCGTTTATTAAAATTTACAGCTCCATAATAATTCTCATAAATCTTCATATAATTATCGCCAAATAAAAGACTATTGATTGTATTGGATAATACAGTTATCGGACTTGATTTATTAAACTGGGTAACTCTTTTACCGCCAGACAGGGTTAAGCTTTGCCGTTTTATTTTTTTATCTGTTTCCCAATCTCTGGTACGGAAGTAAATATCGGCCCAGGCATTAAGATGCGTATTACTGAAACCATAACGCAGGTTGGGTTCAAAGGAAAAATTAGTTTTTAATTTTTTCAGGTAACGGCTGTAATAAGGCTGAAAGTTTATTACCACACCTTCCACCATATTATATTCAAGCCCTTTTAACAAAGATTCTATACCCCAGTTATGATTGCCGTTTACGGTATATTTTGTGCGATGCAGTCCCTTCCAGAAAATATCATATAGTTTCAGCTTGCCCCGGTTTTTATTAAGCGAATCAATTGATGCCTTGCTTTGCGCCGAATCTTTATTTACCTGAAAAAGGCTGTCCTTTACTATATAGTCCATTTTCTCCTCTGCTTCCAATGGAACCGGTCTCGTTTCATCCCAATACGATACCGGCTTTTTATTTGAAGCGGTATCATAATTAATGATCACATTGTTAAACCTGTTTTTTGCAAACACAGGATTAATTTTATAATGAGAATACACCGAAACAAAATTTCCAATGGCATCAATACCAAACTGTTTAAAATTAAAATGTATTAATTGGTTTTTTACCCGCCATACATCATCACCCACGGGAACATGTATCTGTGTAATATGCAGCGTATCTACAATTTCAAGTTGCGATGTTTTGGTAAGCACCAGGTCGAAGCTGTGAATACGCCAGTCGCCATCGGTAATATTTATGGTCCCTGAAAATACCGGTTCATAATTACGGCGCGGAATCACCTGTATGCTGTTGATCTCTTTTCCATCTTCATAAAAACTACCCAGGTACTTGTAGCGGTACATACTCAATGCAGCATCGGCAATAGGCGACACAAAACCCCGGGGATTCAACCTGTCTAAAAAAACAGAAACATTATTCTGATACATGCTGATAAAAGTGGGGAAAGTAAATCCAAATCCATCGCTGCCGCTCACCCTGCTGCTCATCACTTCCATTTTAAATTTATCGGGTTGCTGTATATAAACTTTGGCAACAGATTCTGCCAGGTAAAAAATCCCTTTTCGTGAAGAATCAAGCCCCATATCTTTTACATCTTCATCTGCTATCTTGCGGCCAAGTATTTTTTTAGGTAGATTACGCAATTTCATCAGGTCCTTAGTGTACAGTTCACATTCAAAACTTTTTACCTGTTCTGAATAAAAAGGCCGCTTTTTTATTGCTTCCCTGATGATAGCATATGCCGGATCTTCGCCACTCTTCACCACAACTTCAGTCATATCCAGCTCCTGGTTTGAGAGGACGAAAGTTAATTCTTCGTCCTCTTTTTTTATGGTGACAACTTTTTCCTGTTTGGTATATCCTATATGCTGGCAAACTACTGTGTATGTACCCGGAGTAACTGCAAAAGAGAATTTTGCCTTATTGTTGGCACTGGCACCAACAGATGTTCCTTTTATGGTAACAGAAGCATAAGGCAGCAAATCTCCGGCAGCTGAAAATACAGTACCGTATATTTTTTGTGCCAATGAAGTTTTTGCAAAAAATAGAAAAAGGAATAACAGCGCTTTGGGCATAATTTGTTTTGAGTATCAACAAAAGTAAATGCGATTTTGTTACTGAAAATCTAAATTTAATTAACGCTATAAATCAGGTTTTGGATTTGCGTAAATAACTGCCTGTTAAAGCTGCAAAACCGCTAACCAATGCTCCAATTAGTGCCGTGGCCAATATCAGCATAATGGGATTGTCCATTTGCAAAATAAGCTGTGATACCTTGTGTGCAAGAATATGGTCGTTATTATTACTTATCCAGAAACTTAAACCTCCCCACAATAAAAACAAAGCAATAAACCCGGTAACAAATGATCTGCCCGGCTTTTGCGGAATTAATGCGGCAACAATAAATGCAGCTATGGCAATACTCCACCAGGGTAGAAATAAACAAAGTGCAAAACTGAGTAAGATGGTTAATATAAAAGAGATGATGAATTTCATTTTGTTATTTTGAAAATTTGAGAGTTTAGTTTTAATATTTTATTTGCTAAATCTCATTTTAGCCACTATGCGTTTATCACCGGCTTCTGCAGCAGTCATCATCCAGAGTGAATAATATTCTCCCGCAGCCCAGTTATCTACAAAACTGTCGTAATACTTACTGCCCGGGTTTCCACTTTGACCGCCTGGGTAAACACCATAAGCTTCAGTTTTGGCTGTAAGACTTATAACCATGCGCCAACTTGGGCCATGTTCAGATTTAGTTGCATTGATATTTCTAACTCCTCCACCAATGGATAAGCCCATACGACTTAACGGTGCAAGTTTTGCCAGATGATTGATACGGGTGGCTTTGTGTTTATCCCAGTCTAATTTTCCATCAGCATCAATTTTTTGCAATTCAACTGCAGCTTTTTTAAATGCAGTTGTTACAATGTCGGCCAGGGTTTCCTGTTGTGTTGTTGCAATATTATCTAAAAATTTATATGCCGAGTCTTTTAAAACTTCTTCGAGCAATGTGCTGAAGAAAGGGCGCATAATAACTTTAGGGGCATTGGCATACTCATCATTATACACTTCCCCGTCAAAATTTTTCCAGAATTGCTCAAAAACAGTTGCGCCTTGTGTTCCCACATCATTTCTGAAATTCCAGCGCTTAAGGATATCAAAATATTTTTTCTCTGCTGTATTGAGTTCCGTTTCTTTCATATTGGCAATAATAAAAGGTTGGGCCATGGCTGCACCTGCATCAAAATTATCTGTTTGCAGCTCCATCATATCCTTTGCTGTAATATCCTGCATGGCATTCAATCTTTTATTGATAGTGATACCTCTGTACTCCGGATAGTCTCTTCCTAAATAATATGGATAAGTTACATCATCAACCGGTTTCTGGTTTGCGCTGCTTACAAAACCTCTTTCGGGATTGTACTGATAAGGCACTTCATCCTGTGGTATCATACCCTGCCATAAAAAACTGCTGTCGAAGCCAGGCATTACAAAATCGCCCTGGCCTTTCCATTTGGCCGGCCAGTCTCCCTGAGTGCGTATGGCAATATCACCACTCTTGCTGGCAAATACACAGTTTTGTCCAGGTGTATGCAAATTGGTTACGGCCCTGGAATAATCTGCATAATTCTTTGCGTGATTCAGCATATTGAAAATTTTCAGCTCGTTACTGGCATCATGTGCTTTCCAGCGAACGGCATAATATTTATTGTTTGTATTACGTCCTCCGGAAAAAGATTTATCGTACATCACCGGGCACCAATCGCTACCGAGTTGCACATAAGCAACCGAATCAATAAAATCAGGTTTGTCTTTTATTTTAATTGTATCTATTCTGAATCTTGTATTCATCCACTGGCCATTAAATAAATATTGCTGGCGGTTATCATCTTTAAATTTTATTTCGAAATAATCTCTTACATCACGGCCCCCATTGGTAAATCCAAAAGCACAACTGTCGTTATAGCCAATTACTACACCCGGTGCTCCGGGAAAGCTTACGCCGTAAGCATTAAAGGCAGGTACCGATATCTGCACTTCGTACCAGAGTGAAGGAAGATTTAGTCCTAAATGAGGATCGTTTGCCAGAATGGGTGCTCCGCTTTTAGTTTTTGATCCGCTTACTGCCCAGTTGTTACTGCCATTGTCACGATCGGGTTTAGATCTTTTTGATACAACCAGATCACGGTTGTTTAAATAAACAGAATCTGCATTAGCTGGTGGTACAGGAAAAACTTTCTGAGTTTCAAAAATGGTTCCTTTGGGAATGATGGGATCCAATGAATCCTGTAAGGCCGGAAATAATTTTGCAAAATCATCTGCACTGAAATAACTCTTAGCATTAGTCATTTCAAAATCATCATCAAAGCCTGCAAGATCATAACTCATGTATTTTAGAAAAAGTGAGGTTTTAAGATTACTCCATTTTTCGGGTTTATAACCAATGAGTTTATATTCCAGCGGTAACGAACTTTCGGTAAGTGTTTCTATATATGCATTTACGCCGGCTGTATAAGCATCGCACTCTGCTTTAATTACTGGATCGTTTTCAGCTTCCTTCAATGCAATTTCGGCGGCAAATACCATACCCAGCCTTCTGAATTCACGGTCATGTTCCAATGCTTTATCGCCAATTATTTCACTGGCCCTGCCACCGGCAGCAAAAGTTTGTAATTCCATTTGCCAAAGCCTGAATTTTGCATGCAAAAAACCCTGTACAAAATAAGCATCGTTTTCCTGCTCTGCAAAAATGTGCGGTACCAGGCGTTCATCTAAATACACATCTACTTTACCTTTTAACTGCGTAAAATTAAGATTGGCAGTAAAATCTGCTGAAACAGGTTCGGCATTTTGCCAGACACCATGCTGCGGACTTAATAATTTACCTAATGGTGCCGGTAATACCATGTTTGTATTCAGTGTAATTATCAATCCTGAGCAGGTAACTGCAGATGCAATGAAAGGGGCAATTCTCATATAAGCTTGTTATTTGTTGTAAAATACTAAAAACTAAGATAATACAGTGCAATGAGCACAACTTATTGAAACTGTTTTGTTAAAATGATAAACACTTGATTTGTAGTGTATCAATTATACACATTATTTACCTCCAAACAACTTCAGTACCTGCAATGGTATGATGTTTGTTTACATAACTGGTAAATAAGTTTTAATAATCACTAAAAATACAACCATGAAAATTAATTTCTTTGCAATATTACCAGCTTTTATTATAGTTTTTTTTGTAAGTGCATGCAGTAAAAGCGATACTGTAAATCCCCCAGCCCCTGTAACTGTGGAAGGAACCTGGAACGGAACAGGGCAATATGGAACTGCCCCTGGAGGAGCAACTTATGCTTTTACAGTAACTTTTAAAGCCAATAAAACTGTAGAAATTACCGGCAATAACAGCACAGCAATTGATAATGCAACAGGAACCTGGACACTTGTGGCAGATAGTGTGCAAGCTACTTATATGTATGTTTCCAGCAGTGCAGTATATACTTTATCAGGAAAGTATTCTTCAAGTTCAAATGTAATGGCTGGAACTATCGGTTTAGGTACCGCAACGACAGGAGTAGGCATTTTTTCTATTACAAAACAATAAATCATAAATAACCTCTGGTTAATAAACAGTTTGGCTTTTACGGCCAGGCTGTTTTATTTTTGCCGGTATGGAACATTTATCTGCCGACATAAAAAACATTTTAGGTTTACAATTGCCTACCGATCCTCGCTGGGTTAATTTAGCCGAACTTGAACTGGAAGAGATATTAACCGATCATGCATATTGCGAACAAAAAGCAGCAACTACCTGCATTTCATTAATCACAAAAAATCCTGAAAAAGAATTACTGGTTGAGGAACTAAGCCCGATTGTTACAGAAGAATGGGGGCATTTCCGTATGGTGATTGCTGAATTGAAAAAACGAAACCTGAAGCTGGGCAAGCAACGCAAAGATGTGTATGTAAACAACCTGTTGCAGTTTCAGAAAAAAGACGGCAGCCCCATGGAAAGGTTTTTAGACCAGATGCTGATAATGGCTTTAATAGAAGCCCGCAGTTGCGAACGTTTTAAAAGATTAAGTGAAGGGCTTGATGATTCTTACATGCGTAATTTTTACAGAAAATTTATGGAAAGCGAAGCCGGCCATTATACACTCTTCATTACCCTTGCCGAACATTATCTTGATAAGAAAATTGTAAGGAAGCGTTGGGCTGAATGGTTGAAGTATGAAAAGGAATTAATGAAGGAGATGGAACTGAGAGGTGATCGTATTCATTAATCTCCGCCGCCTCTTGAAGGGGGAACAATGCATATCAGGAAATAAAATATGCTGCCTCTTCTTTTAAATTAATATAGGGAAATTGCTTTTGAAGTTTTTGGACTTTCTCCAGATTAGTTTGCAGAAATTTTTTGTGTTGTTCCGATGTTGGATTAAATGGCTTATGATTTTTTGCTGCAACTATTACAGCAATCTCCTTCATCAACTGTTGCGATGGTTCATCTATACAGGTTGCAATAAATTTTTCCCAAACATAATTGGTGGCTGCATAATTCGGATGCACCATATCTTCGGCATAAAAGCGGTAATCACGCAGGTCATCAATAATCAATTCATAGGCAGGGAAATAAAAACAGGCTGTATGTTTTTCAACCAGTTGATGAATGGCATGTATCAAGGTTGCTTTGCTGCGGTTGTTTTCTACAAAGCCATCCCGCAAATGCCGCACCGGGCTGATGGTGAAAATAATATTGAGACCGGGGTTAAAGGCGATGGCTCTTTCAATCATCTGCTGCAACCCGCTGATAACCTCTTCAACTGAAAGCAGCAGTTTGGTGAATTTATCAGTTGGCACTTTGTGGCAATTCGCCACAACTTCTTTAGTTTCCAGTTCATACACAAAAGCCGATCCTAATGTAATTAATAACCAATCGGCATTTTTTAAAAATTCGTATGCCTCTGTTTGAGATTCATTGATAATATTTAAACATGTTGCTTTATCAGGATGTGAAAAACGGCTGTGATGCTCCCAGCTGTTCCAGCATTCATTCTGATAAAACAAATCGGCTTCACTGTATTGTTTGTTATCGATGTAACATAAAATTGATTTTGTAATACTGACCGGATTAAACAAAATCCCATTCGGATTATCAAGCACCGAAAATTTATGATTAGTCAGTTTTGTACCAATCTGTTCTGTAAAACAGGAGCCAACCAACAATAAATTATGCTGATGTTTAATTTTAACCTCAAAAGGTCTGGGAGTAAATTCTAAATGGAAGTTCATGTCTAAATAAATATTTCTGTGGCCAGCCTGCTGCAATTATTTAAAGCTTCTTTATTTAAATTATTCAACAGACCTAGTTCATTAAAATAAGGAATCATTAATTCTGTATCCATGTTGCCTACCAGTTCATCATCGGCCATGGGGCAGCCGCCAATACCTTTCAATGCGCCGTCAAAGCGTTTACAACCGGCTTGTAATGCCGCATCCACTTTTACTTTCCAGTTTGTTGGTGTTGAATGCAGGTGAACCCCAATTTCTGTATCAGGTAACGAATCAACCAAATACTTTGTGATCTGATAAACCTGATCCGTAGCAGCCACACCTACTGTATCGGCCAGCGAAATTATTTTGATGTCCATCGTCACCAGTTTATTCACCCACTCAAAAACAATTTCTTCATTATATACATCGCCATAAGGATTACCAAAGCCCATAGAAATATAAACCACAAGTTCCTTCCTGTTTTTTATACAAAGGTTTTGTATCTCCTCTACCCTGCCTAATGATTCTGCAATGGTTGAGTTGGTATTGCGTTTTTGAAAAGTTTCGGAAACCGAGAAAGGAAAACCCAGGTACGTTATCTCATCATAAACAACTGCATCTGTTGCTCCCCTTTCGTTAGCAATAATTGCTAAAAGCTTAGATTTCGAATTACCCAATTCCAGATTCTCAATCACCTGGGAAGTATCAGCCATCTGCGGAATTGCCTTTGGCGAAACAAAACTGCCAAAGTCAATCGTATCAAATCCAACTTTTAATAAGGCATTGATGTATTCAACCTTTTTTGCAGTGGGAATAAAATGTGACCAGCCTTGCATAGCATCACGGGGGCATTCAATTAATTTCAGCTTGTTACTCATTTGTATAAAGGTAGGAAGCCGGGCTTAGTAATCAATACCTGTTAAGCAATTCCTTTTGATTATGGATTTTTTTTCGCAGCTTATTAAAAAAACCTGCCCTGGTTTTTTCACCCACCAGGCTTATCTGGGTTGATTTATGAATTGCATTCTGAAAAGTGTTAAAAGTATGGTTAGTAAATGATGCGTCACGTGTAAACATAAAATCTATCAGGTTATGATTTATGTAAGCAATCTTATTATTTCCAATTTCTGCCAGTACACTATTATCACCGGTAATCAAATCATTATGAAACATCCTGAACGGCGCCGCATCTATCGGAGGCAATTCTCCATGATTGAATTTTAACCCCATCTCGGCCTGTTTTTCAATATGATCTATTAAATTTTCGAGATTCTCATACAGGCAAATGATATCAGAAGCTGCCGCAAATCCATTTGTATCCGTGTAAAAAGCCAAATGCCGTAATATACTGTTAATGGTATCAACGCTCCATATTTCGGTGGTTGGAATGCGGTTATAAACAGCCTGAATTTTCATACTAAATTTTACAAAATTTTCATCTATATCAGTTGCAGAAAATTTCTTTTCCTTCATATCATCAAAATGCAACAGGCTTTTCCGGTAATAAAATAAAGTAAAGGCTGCCAGTTCGGGAAACTGGAAATAAGCAAATGGCGGGATATCGTTTGGCAGAAAGTAGATATGCCGTTGATCAAAACTAAGCATGTAATCAAACTGCTGCTTGATGTTACTTAGATATTGCTCAACAAAATTATCTTCCTGATAGCCCAGGCTGCCGGTAAAAATAAACCCATTGGTTTGCAATTGCAGAAACTGATCTATAGAAATTTTAAAACTGGAACCCAGTTTCTGTATCTCATCAAAGCTGATTGGCTTTTCACCCCTTATGCGCCGGTAAGCACTATCAGTACTTATGTCCAGCACCCTGGCTATCTCGTCAACAACCGATAAATGCCTAGAAAGCAAGGCTTTTATCTGTTGAAAAAAAAGTATCTGCGTGCTGTTCTGCTCCATTTTTAATTTATGTCAGATTTACTTTGCGACGGTGAATTTCATCTCTTAATCCGTTAAACAGCTTGATCCTTTCTCTTTCGTTGCTTGCACTTATCAGTGTTGATTTTTGCATAATATTATTCAGGTTATTGTACATGGCTTCGTTAAAAGCTTTATCCCTGGTAGCAATAAAATGCATAAAACTATGATTAAGGAAAGTAATTTTCATATCTCCCACCTCGGCCAGCAAAGTGTTATCTCCTAAAATCAATTCATTGTTGAACAACCGATATGCTGGTGAGCCTGAGTATGGTTTTTCACCAATTTTAAATTTGCAACCCAGCTCAGCCTGCTTTTCAACGTGATTCACCAGCATTTCCATTTGATCGAACAATATATGGGCCTGATCCTTTGATATCATTCTCCCGGCCTGATAATAAAATTCTATTTGCTGCAACGTTGTGTTTATACCTTCTCTATTGAATATATCTGTTGTTTGTATGGTATTAAAGACATCAACTATTCTCAAGCCAGTTTCGTTATGCCCCTCAAAACCGGGATAGTTAAATTCAAACTTTACAGCTTTTTCATGTTGAAATGCCAGAAAACTCCTCATCCAAACAAAATATTTAAAAGCAGCAATTTCCGGTATTTGAAAATACAGGTTAAAAGACAGATCCTTGGAGAGAAAATAGATATGTCTTTTTTCAAAGCCGCTAATGATTGTAAACTGTTTCAAAACTTCTGCCAGCCAGTCCTCAAAACGGAAATTTTCGTTGTTGTCGAGCTTGCCCGAAAAAATAAAGGAATCGGAATGCAGATTTAGAAACTGATCGAGCGATATTTTATAGTGAATACAAAGCTTCTGCAATTCATCAAAGCTGATGGGTTTATCGGCCCTGATGCGCCGGTAAGCACTGTCATTACTGATATTCAGTAAATCGGCAATTTCATCTACAAAGGAAATATTAGGAGGCAGTCCAGCCTTGATATGCTGAAAAAAAAGCAATTGCGTATTACCAGCTTCCATTAAAAAAGTTTTAGTAAAATCTGCAAATCCCTGCCTCAAATTATTGCAATAACTCCCAATCTACAAAAATCCAGTTGCATTTTTTGCAAAAAAAAATGAAAAGTTCCACAAACAGGTAACAAAAAGTTGCAAATACTGATTATCCAGGGTGGGTCTTATTTATCAATTAGGGTTCGCCCTATCCGCTTTTTAGCTTTGGGTTGTTAATCAATATTTCATCAAGCCAAAACAAAAATCATGAAAAAGCTAAATCTTTTTGCCGTTACAATACTCTTTGTTCACCTGCAAACAATTGCTCAACAGGAAAAGCAATTCGATGTTGCCTTCAATTATCAAACACTAAAGAGGAACATCGTTAATCCGGCAAATTTAAAATATGAAAACTCCAATAACAGCAGTGAAAAAGATTATGCCTATTACCTGCAAAAGAAAAAAAGCAATCTCACTGCAGGTTTAGTTACACTGGGTGCTGGATTAGTCTTTTCAGGTATTGGCTGGGCTACTGCCTCAAACAGCAACAGCTTTGACAATGATGCCACTGCAGCGGTATTCCTGATTGCAGGGGCTGTATCTGGTATTACCAGTATTCCCCTTATGATCATGGCTTCAGTCTATGGTCATAAAGCCAAATTAGCATTCAGCAATCAAAAAACAGGTTTTGGTGTACCAACCAAAGCAGGTAAAAATATTCCGGGGTTAACCTTTTCAATACCGCTGTCGAAATGACTGTTGAATGCCCGTTTCAAAACCAGGCTATGTGATGCTATAAAACATTAATTAAACTAAACCACTTAAGTCATGATACCTTTTCTCATCTACATTTTGGTAAAAAAATACCGGAAATCAGGCAAAGCAGGTTACAGGCCTGGTGTAAGGAATTTTACAGGTGTCCGCTATCGGTTTTTATTAATAAGCCTGGTAATCATCCTTATAGCACTGATCCCTTTTTTATCAAAATCGCAAAGCCAGCGGCTCAACTATAAAATAGTAAAAGGCAGCGACGAAATCGGCTGGTTAAAGCTCGATAAAAACATTTCAGGAAATAAGTTAACACTGGAATTAACTTCTGAGATAAAAACCCGGATGATTTTTCTTTTCAAAGTTTGCTCAAAAGAAACATCTTCTTTCGAAAACGGCAAACTAATTCAGTCAACTCAATTTAGAAAAACAAACGGAGAAGTAAAACTGAATAAGCAAACCAGGCTGGCAGCTGACAAGTATGAAGTTATTGAAAACGGCGAGAAACAAAAGCTCAGCATTACTTATATCGGGCTCAACCTGTTGAGTCTCTATTTTCAGGAACCAACCGCCACATTATTTTATTGCGACAAACATGAGTGCTTTATAAGCATTACCAGAACCAATGATGGTGGCTATAAAGTAATATTTCCGGATGATAACAGTAATGTGTTTTATTACTCCGGAGGTATTTGTACCAGGGTAAAAATTGAGCACACATTTTATACCGTTAATATTATTCTTAAACCTTAAACTAATTATCATGCAAACGACTCATGCTCTTTTTTACATCATTTGCTATGTGATGATATTTGTGTTGAGTTGGATAAGCAAACTCAACAAGAATCAGCTTCTGTTCAGCGCCGAAGGTGAAATCACCCTTAAACCCGGCAACCTTTTGGGTATACATCTGATAGGCATTCTGTGGCTGGGGCTCATACCAATTACACAACTTAACCTGTCAATTACCGCTGTTTTGTTTGGTGACAAGGCTCCGGGAATTTTAAACCTGTTGACACTTGCGTTGCTATTGGTGTTTACTGCAGCTACAGCCTTAAAACTAACCAATAACATTAGCCCTCGAGCGGAGGCTGCCGACAGGTTCATGCGTCTTTCGAAATCTTTCTTTACTCGTTATTTTATCATTAGGGCTGTTTATATAAGTGTTTACGAATTATGGTTCAGAGGCTTTTTACTTTTCGAAACTATTAACTGGCTGGGTGTACCGGGTGCGGTTTTCCTGAATGTAATATTTTATGCAGCACTGCATATTTATAAAAGTAAAAAAGAAATGCTGGCCTGCATTCCGTTTGGTTTATTACTCTGCGTATTGAACATTTCATTTAATGCCGCATGGCCGGCAATAGTACTGCATGTAACTTTTGCCATTGCTTATGAACTTAATATTTACGAATCTTTTTATCTAAACATAAAAGCTACCGAATCATGAAAATATTTCTTACCGGCGCAACCGGCTACGTAGGCCATGAGCTTGCACTAACACTGGCTAAACAGGGAAACAAAGTACATATATTGGTGCGTAACCTTTTTTCGAAAACAGTACCCCGGCATGATAACATTGTGCCTTTTAAAGGCGACATCTGCAACAGAAGCAGCATACGACAAGCAATGCACGGTTGTACACAGGTTTATCATACGGCGGCATTGGTAAGAATATTTGCCAAAGACCCCTCTTTATTTTACCAGGTGAATGCCAGGGGTACTCATAATCTGCTCGCCGAAGCACTGGACCTTGGAGTAAAAAAATTTGTGTACACCAGTTCCTGCGGTGTAATCGGCAGTTCTATCAATTGTCCTAAAAAAGAAAATGATCCCCGGACCGAAAGCTTTGATAATGATTATGAGTTTACTAAATACCTGGGTGAAAACCTGGTGAAAGAATATGCTCAAAAAGGGCTGTTTACTGTAATTGTTTCATTGAGTAAAGTTTTTGGGCCTGGTGTTGAAACACATGCCATATCGGTAAACAAGGTAATTGACAAGTTTGTACAGGGCAAGCTCACATTTGTTCCAAAACCCGGCAGCCTATCTTCTAACTATTGTTTTATTACTGATATTGTTAACGGACATATACAAGCCATGCAATATGGTTTAGGTGGAGACAAATACATTCTGGGTGGTGTAAATATTTCTTACGACGACCTGTTTAAGGAATTAAGAAAACTATCCGGGTCGAAAGCAAAGCTGATTCATGTACCCAGGTTTGTGGTTAAAACAGTTGCATTTTTAGGCTGGTGCAAATATTTAATCACAAAAAAAGAACCTTTTGTAACAGTAAAAGGTATTCATCACATTTTCATAAACAAGGAGTACGACTGCAGCAAAGCCATCAGACAAATACATTATCAGCCTACTCCCTTTACAGAAGCTCTAAACCAAACTATACAGTTTTTAAAAAATCAACGTCATGCTAAATAGAAAGTTTACCCTCATTACCGGTGCCAGCGAAGGCTTTGGAAAAGCCCTGGCCATTGAATGTGCCTCCCGGAAAATAAATCTTGTACTGGTGGCGCTGCCCGGACCAGAATTAAATAACCTGGCTGATTTCATCAAAGGAAATTTTGGCGTTGCTGTTTATACCATTGAAAAAGATTTAACAAACGAAGATAATTGCATGAACGTATACAATGAGGTTTTGCAGTTACAACTACCGGTAAATACCCTTATCAACAATGCAGGGCTGGGTAGTACAATGCTATTTAGCGAAGGCAGTATTTCTTTTTACCAGAAACAGATAAAATTGAACATCCAGGCCACTACTATGCTCACCCATCTTTTTATGGATATGCTGAAGAAAAACGGCCCTTCTTATATTTTGAATGTAGGCAGTTTAAGTTCTTACTTTTATTTACCAAAAAAGCAGGTTTACGGCGCATCCAAATCTTTTATCTATTGTTTTTCAAAATGTTTAAGAAGGGAACTTAACGAATCCGAAGTAAGTGTAAGTGTGATCTGCCCCGGAAGCATGAATACCAATATTCCAATAACGCAGTTACTCAAAACATCCGGCTGGCTTTCACGAACTGCGGTTATGAATCCCGAAGACGTAGCCCCCATTGCTATTGACGGCTTGTTGAACCGAAAGGAAGTAATAGTACCCGGAAAAATGAACAACCTTTTTCTGTTGATGAATAAGATTCTTCCATCAGCCATAAAAAAAATGATGATTAGGCGGCAGATGAATTCAATTAAATCTGTTACTGCCGCCGAACAAAAAGCACAAACAATTCCATTAACTGAAGTAAATAATTAACATACTGCCTGAAATAATTAAAATCAACCAATGCACATGCATCATTCCAACAACAAAAAGAAAATTGCAGGCTGGCTACTTGCCAATGTATTCATAGCTTGTGTTAGCACAGTAGCTGCTCAACCTTATCTGGATATACTGAACCTGAAATATGTCAGCAGCCCCGATGCCGGATTATTTAATCAGAATAAAAATGCAGTTAAAATTCGTCACATCGGTTTTACCACAAATATCCCTATCAGGTTAAAAAACAAAAAAGATGCAGTAATTCTTAGCCCATTTTGGGAAAACTGGTTACTGAAAATCAATAATCAAAATCAGGAAAGTTATCATAGTGTGGCGTTGCCGGTTTCTCTTTCAAAAAGCATCCCTTATACCAGGTGGAGCTATTTGCTTACAGCTATAGTACGAATGAATGACAGCGTCATCAATAGCAAAGGGCAGTGGCAGGTTGGCGGCGCTATTATCAGCAGTTATAAAAGACATGAAAGGCTTACCCTTAAACTTGGGCTCTATATCAACAATGAATTCTTTGGTGTATTTGTAATGCCGCTGGTTGGTATTGACTGGAAGATAGATGCCGGGAATAACCTGTTTGGCATATTACCTGGCAACCTTACTTACGAGCATAAAATAAACAGCAGATTTTATTATGGAGTCAATTTCAGAGCCATTACCAACTCCTATTCAAAAGACAAAGGTTATCAGCGTGTGAATGAAAATCAACTAGGCTTCTTTCTGGATACTTATCTAAGCAAAAAATTTGTCATCAACATAGAAGCCGGACATTCCTTTTACCGTAAACTTGAATCAGGGGTAAAACATATTTCAAAATTAAATGCAGAAGTCAACGACAATCTATACGTAAGAGCAACACTGGCTTATCGAATAAGATTTTAAAAGAAAAAACATAACCTAATACTATTTATCATGAAAAAGTCCTCAACAAATACAAAATCGTCTTACCTGCAAACTGAAACCTTGGTTTCTGGCCTCTTATTTTTTTTGCTGTTAATACCAATGTTGATCATAGATTTCAGCATCATAAAAAACAGGCCTTGGCTGGGTTGTACACTCATGTTGTTTACCGGCTGGTTTACCTGGACCTACCTGGAGTACTTTAATCACCGTTTCAGAATGCATGGCTCCGGAGATCCATCCAAAGTGATAGGCTACCAGAGCCATATGATGCATCACCATCATCCTACCGAAATAAAAATTACCGGAATGCAAAGATTGATTTTGTTTTCCGGAAACATTGCATTAGTGGTACTTTGTCTCATCTACAAGAACTGGATTTTTTTGTTGACAGGTTTATATTCCGGGTTCGCCATTTATTCGCTGATGCATTGGTTCCTGCACCGGAAATTCTCAGCCAAAGTTTTTCCGGAGGTACATGAGTTTCATATCCACCATCATTGTAAACATCCGGATAAATGTTTTGGTGTAACTGTAACCTGGTGGGACCATATGTTTGATACCATTCCCTTTAAGCAAAGGGAAATAACAGAAAAGATCAAGAAATTTTATTACAAAATTTGATGTAGGAACGGGCACGAGCCACCATAAAAGGAAATTTAACCATTGCTTGCCCGTTGTTTCATCACTTCGTACAATATTATACCCGTAGCCACCGATACATTCAGTGAATCAAAATCGCCGGTCATGGGTATTTGAAACTGCTCGTCGCAGATTTTTAACAAGGCAGGATAAACACCTTTCTCCTCTCCTCCCATTACAATGGCACACGGTTCAGCAAGGTTTAGTTCATAAGATTTTTTGGTGGCCTTCATTTCACTGGCAAATACTTTAATACCATTCATGTGCAGGTCATCAACAGTTTTCATCAGGCTGTTAACGCGGCAGACTGCAATATTTTCCAACGCACCGGCCGATGTAAGTACAGCATCTTCATTTAAAGCCCCAACGCCTTTATCGGGAATAATAATAGCATGCACACCAAAACAATAAGCACTACGGGCAATCCCCCCGATGTTTCTGATATCAGTGATTCCATCAAGAATTAAAAACAAAGGCGTTTCTCCTTTATCAACTACAAAGGAGATTACGTCCTGCAAATCCTGATACTGCACTTTGGCGATCATTGCAATGCATCCTTCATGATTACTTACATTAAAGTTGTTGAGTTTTTCAACCGGTACTTTTTTTACAGGAGTTTGTGTTTTCTCTGCCAGCATTTTTATTTCATTCACAACATCACCATGTATTGTGGTTTGCAAATAAATACATTCCAGTTGCTTACCGGTTTGCATGGCTTCGATAACTTTACTGCGACCAATAACCAGCGAGCTTTTTTTAGGGCGCTGATGCTGGTGCTTATGTTGTTGTTGACGGAAATTTTTCACTTTTCAAATTTAATCTTAATTAGTACAATTAAAAAACCACAAGCTCTTTCAAACTTATGGTCTTCACAAGTCCCATCCTGAGCGGAGCCGAAGGAAGGGGATACCGAAGTATTTATTTTAATCCAAAAACTTTCTTCACTTCTTTAACAGCATCCAGTTTCTCCCAGGTAAATAATTCAACTTTCTTTTTAATTGACTTACCATAAGGCGAAGTAAATATTTTTTCAACCACTTCATTCTTACGTCCCATGTGGCCATAAGCAGCAGTTTCGCTGTACATTGGGTTACGTAGTTTTAAACGCTGCTCAATAAAGTAAGGACGCATATCAAAACAAGGCATCTTCATTACCTTTTCAGCAATCTGTCCATCAGTTAATTTCACTTTAGCAGTACCATAAGTAACTACGTTGATACTGGTTGGCTGTGCGACACCAATAGCGTAAGAAACCTGTACCAAAACCTCATCACATAAGCCGGCTGCAACTAAATTTTTAGCAATGTGACGTGTTGCATAAGCTGCACTACGATCAACTTTACTTGGATCTTTACCGCTGAATGCTCCACCACCGTGTGCACCTTTACCACCGTATGTATCAACAATAATCTTACGGCCGGTTAAGCCTGTATCGCCATGCGGACCACCAATAACAAACTTACCGGTTGGGTTAATGTGATATTTTATTTTACTGTTGAAAAGATGATTGTATTTAGGATACTTGGCCTTTACCCTTGGTATCACTATGTTGATGATATCTTTCTTGATTTTTGCAAGCATTTTATCATCAGTTCCAAAATCATCATGTTGCGTTGAAACTACAATTGCTTCAATTCGTATTGGCTGGTTATTATCATCATACTCTAAAGTAACCTGGCTTTTTGCATCAGGACGAAGATATTTTATCTGCTTGTTCTCTCTGCGTACTGCAGCCAGTTCAATCAGTATATAATGAGCAAGGTCTAAAGCTAAAGGCATGTAGTTATCGGTTTCGTTGGTTGCATAACCAAACATCATCCCCTGGTCGCCGGCACCCTGCTCTTCTTTTTTCTTACGGTCAACTCCCTGGTTAATATCTCCCGATTGCTCATGAATGGCTGAAAGAATGCCACATGAGTTGGCTTCAAACATATACTCACTTTTGGTGTATCCTATTTTACGGATAACGCCACGGGCAATTTCCTGTACATCAAGATAAGCCTTACTTTTAACCTCTCCTGCCAATACTACCTGGCCTGTTGTTACCAAGGTTTCGCAGGCAACTTTACTGCCTGGATCAAAAGCTAAAAAATTATCAATTAATGCATCGCTGATCTGGTCAGCTACTTTATCAGGATGTCCTTCACTTACCGACTCTGATGTAAATAAATATGGCATAGATTTTTTTTAAGATTGCAAAGATAAGGTTGTATATGTTAATGAACAAAGCCCCTGTAAAATCAGGGGCTGTTTAATTAAGTTGAGAAGCAGTATTTTTTACAGATTAGAATAAACTATTCTTAATATCATTCTATAGTTAGGGTTATTGCCACCGCCAATTTTCACCCTTCCGGCAGCAAGATTATTAGCAATCGGTACTTTTTGAGCCGGGTAAAGTGCGTTTCCAAGCTGCGGGTAAAAAACTTCGTAAGGCGCATACAACCTGAAGTTATAATTGGTTGTATGATTGGTTACAATTCGTTGTACATGCCTGCTGATGTTGAAATTATAATACTTAATAGGGTTCGAAAACTTGTCTGCTCCCGCTCTTCGATATCCTCCAAAACTAAAATAATCAATTCCACCTGTAGGAAAATAACCATACCCTAGTTTTGAATCAGGGTCGTAGCCCTCGCCAGAATTTAAATCATAATAAATAGGTTTCCAGTTATCTGCTGTAGTGGTGTCTTTTAAGTCGAGGTATAATATTGGTGGTGCAGATAAAATCTCATCCAGAATCGTATTATGAGGAATTTGCTGAATAATAATTTCGGCACGATGAATGATCCTGTTAGACAATGTAGACAGACCCGGAATATTCAGATTAACGTATGAACCTGGAGTTGCCTGCAGATAATGTTCTCCAGCTGCCGGAGCACTAATAGAAGCACCTGCACGGTTGCGAACAATATAATTTGCTACAGATGATGGCCCGGGTTCTGATGTTCCCGGTGGGGTATTTCTTGCATTCAGACTTAATGACTGAAAAGTAGTATCTATAACTCCTGTTTTACTTTTTTTCCTGAAATGAACTTCAAGCTTTGTTGACGTATCAGCAAGGTTAACGTACATTATTGCATTAGCGCCACTACCAGTTGGTATTACAGCAAGACCATTGTAAAAATGACGGAAAATTGAATCAAGCGCAAAAGCGTTATTGCTGCTGTTGGTGGAAGTACTGTCTCTGTTATATAAAGTGTTGGCCCACGACATGGGCATCTTAATACGTATCAGATTAATGGAGTAGTCTCTCCTGTTTGCATATTTTACAGTATCAGCCAGCCTGCGTATATCAACAGTTGTTGATGCCAGTAAAGCACCTGTTACCGGAGCATAATTTATATCATGCGTTTTGTAAATCGAATCTCTAAACTCATTTTCCACTACTTCCCTAACATCCAATTGTATTGGTAATGTGCTATCACCCCAAAAGGTTCTGTAACTCAAACAAAGTACAACAGAGTCGAGCCCTACTACGCCAGGGATGCCTGTTATAGTATCGTTGGCATTACCAAAATAATAAGGATAAAATGTGGGTTTTAGCTGTAAATAAACAGCGGCACTTGTTTTACCAAAAAGCGGGTCGTTATTGATAGCCCCCAGCGCAAAATCTACGGTTTTTAAAACTTCAGTTGTATCGTTAAAAATACCCTGTGTAGTTATAATAGAAAGTGTATCAGCAAACGTATGCACATTATCTACAGCCGGTAAAAGGTCGCTGCCAATATCGGTAGTATCAAGTTTAGTACAACTCCAGCCAATCAGGGAAATAATAGTGATAGCAGTAATAGCTATAGGTAGAATACGTTTTTGCACAATAATAATTTTATGAAATGCTGTTAGATTTTCTACTTTGCAAGGTCGGCATACAATTGCAAATAGTCTGTTAAATCACTTTCCTCATCATACTTCAGGATTTTTTTGCCTTTCACTTTTGCAAACTGATCTGCCAGCTTTTTATCTACTTTTTCAGCGCCAAATGTAATAGCATCGGCAAAAGCAGCGCCACCACTAAACATAGCAACATTATTAATGTCTTTGAATGGTTCCAGTTCTTTCTTTGTAATATAATCATTAATGGTAGCCATCTTTAAAAAATCCTTTTCGAGCTTTTCTTTAAAAGTGGTTTGACCAATGGTATAAACAATCTTACTATTACTGAATACAGGCTCTTTTTTATATGCATTTCTTATAAACATTGGAATAAGGCCGGTCATCCAGCCGCTGCAATGAATAATATCCGGAGGCCATCCAAATTTTTTTACAGTTTCCAAAGCTCCCTTGCAGAACAAAACAGCTCTAAGGCCATTATCATCAAACCATTTTTCTTTTTCATCATGAAAAATTGATTTGCGTTTAAAATAATCATCATTGTCCAGGAAGTAAATCTGAAGTCTTGCATTGGGAAGAGAAGCAACTTTTATAACCAGGGGATAGTCGTCATTGTCAATTGAAACATTTATTCCCGACAAACGGACAACTTCATGTAAGCGATGCCTTCTTTCATTAATCACTCCAAATCTTGGCATAATACAGCGAACTTCCATCCCGCTATCGTTCGACTTTACAGCCAGTTTGTTTACAATTTCCGCAAAATCTGTCAGTTCCAGATAAGGCGACATTTCATTAGCAATAAATAAAATTCTTTTCTTTGTACTCATTTACACGTTGTTTGTTGCTGTAATTTGTTATAAACGGAGTGCAAAAGTAAGATATTTATTCGGGAAAATCAGGTTCAACAGGCATTTGCAGTATAATAAAAGAAATTATGATACTATTTAAGAAAGAAAAAGAAATAACGGAATATCTGGCTAATGCCAAAGTGAAAGGTAGTTCCGTTGGTTTTATACCAACTATGGGAGCACTTCATAACGGGCATATTTCTTTGCTTGAGGCTGCTAAAAAAACTGCAGCAATAAAAGTTTGCAGCATTTTTGTTAATCCAACACAGTTTAACGACAGTAAAGATTTTGATAATTACCCTGTAACTATTGAAAAAGATATAGATGAAATGGAAAGGGCAGGATGTGATGTTCTTTTTCTGCCTTCTGTTACAGAAATGTACCCCTCAGGAACTGAAAATACAGAAAAATATGATCTGGGTTATCTCGAAACTATCCTGGAAGGAAAATTCAGGCCGGGGCATTTTCAGGGTGTGTGTATGGTAGTTCACCGGTTGCTGAATATTATACCCGCCGATATTTTATTTCTTGGCCAAAAAGATTACCAGCAATGCATGGTATTGAAAAAACTCATTGAATTGAAGCAGTTGAATACAAAGATCAGCATCTGCCCCACCCTGCGTGAAAAAGACGGGCTTGCCATGAGCAGCAGAAATGTGAGATTAACTGAAGAAGGACGAAAACAGGCTTTAAAGATTTATGAAAATCTATCTTTTCTGAAGAGCAATATCAAACCAGGTGATTTAACACCGCTGAAAGAATCAGGGATTAAGCACTTAACAAATGCAGGTTTTAAAGTTGATTATTTTGAAATTGCAAATGCAGAAAACCTTGAGTTACTGAATAGCTGGGATGGAAAGATAAAAACAGTTGGTTTAACTGCCGCTTTCCAAGATGAAGTAAGATTAATAGACAATATGCTTTTACAGGATTAACAATTACCTGCGAATTTATTTTGCATTCTTTTACTATTACAATTTTTCCCTTCGTAATTTGTAACCGATTATGCGTAAACGGCTATTATCTATATTACAATACATTGTTTTTTTAGGTGCAGGCATTTTTTTGGTTTGGTGGCAGTTAAAAGGAATGACCACAATTGAAAAAGAAGAATTTGCCAATGCCTTCAGGCATACAAACTACTGGCTCATAATCCCTATTGTTGTCATGTCACTGTTAAGCCATCTCATAAGGGCTATAAGATGGAAATACCTCATGGAGCCACTTGGATACAACCCTTCGCTTAAAAATGTTTTTTCTGTAGTAATGATCGGATATATTGCTAATTCAGCCGTTCCACGTCTGGGCGAAATTTTAAAATGCACCTTTCTCGCCAGATACGAAAAATTAAAAGTTGGAAACCTGGTTGGCACCATCATTGTTGAACGCACTTTCGATTTTATCTGTTTTATCATTTTTATAGGCATAACCATTTTAATACAAATTGATATTGTAGGTAAATATGTTGAAGAAAAAATAATAAAGATCGGAAGTTCAAGCGGCATGCCGCTTTGGGCGAAAACTTTAATGATTGTATTGATCATTGCGGCAATAATCTTTATCATCAAAACCCTGTTTAAAAAATTTCCGCAAAACAAGATCATCAGCAGGATCAATTTATTTATAAAGGGAATTGGCGAAGGCTTTAAAACTATCAGGCATTTAAAAAAGAAAAGTGCATTTATAATTACCACTATATTGATTTGGTTATTATATCTGCTGCAGGTCTACATAGGTTTTTCGGCCATGGAAGGTACATCGCACCTAAGCATTAAAGCTGCCTGCTCTGTATTAACCCTTGCAACTTTAGCAATGATTGCCACACCGGGTGGCATTGGCTCTTTTCCATTATTTGTAATGGAAACGCTTATTATCTATGGCATTGCAAGTCCGCTGGGCAAAGCATTCGGCTGGCTCATCTGGGGTGTTTCAACCGGAATCATTATCATTGCAGGACTTGCCTGTTTATTAATATTACCTTACATTAACAGAAAGAAACATGAAGTCGATCAGCAACATACCTTATAAAATTTTTACACTGAGTGAATTAACACATCAGTTAAATCGCTGGCGTTTGCTCAATAAAAAAATTATTTTCACCAATGGCGTTTTTGATATTTTACACGAAGGGCATATCGCATCTCTTGGCGAAGCGGCAACATACGGGCATATTTTAATTGTTGGCTTAAACTCAGATGCATCTGTAAAAAGATTAAAAGGCGATAGCCGACCGATAAACAATGAAGGATCAAGGTCATTGCTAATG
>Ga0138256_10000091_pt1 | contig 103770 bp, 91 predicted proteins | sample KNB2016incub_MG_FD_105486 | JGI IMG/M metagenome (GOLD analysis project Ga0138256, IMG submission 105486) | Active sludge microbial communities from wastewater in Klosterneuburg, Austria - KNB2014incub_MG | ecosystem: Engineered > WWTP > Activated sludge > Unclassified | place: Austria... | reverse complement strand
GAATGATATCGGGCAAAATCCTGTAATTTAGAACTTCAAAAATAACACATCCTTTCCACTATAAAATTTTTAGAACAGTATGCGTAAGATCCTGGTAATATTATCTCTTTTTATAACTGTTGGAAGCTATGCACAACAAACTGATGCATCCAAATGGGTTGACAGTGTTTTAAAAACCCTCAGCCCTGAAGAACAGATTGCACAACTGATGGTAGTGAGGTTGTCAACCATTGATTCCAGGACCAAGACCGTAACTTTTTATGACAAAGAAGTTGCTGAATTGATAAAACAATACAATGTAGGAAGCCTTTGTGTTTTCCAGGGCAGCCCTGTTGAGCAGGCCACTATTTTGAACCGTTTACAGGCTATTGCAAAAACACCATTGCTTGTAACAATTGATGCCGAGTGGGGTGTGGGCATGCGTATGACAGACAGTGTGCTTCCTTTACCAAGGCAAATGATGCTGGGTGCAGTGCAGGATTCTTCCATTGCCTATGAGTATGGAAAGATTGTTGCCGAGCAATGCAGACGCATTGGTATACAGGTAAATTTTGCGCCGGTTGTGGATGTGAATAATAACCCGGACAACCCGGTAATTAACGACCGCAGTTTTGGAGAAGATAAATACAAAGTAGCAAGTTTTGGTGTTCAATATATGAGGGGTATGCAGGATAATGGCGTGATGGCCTGTGCCAAGCATTTTCCGGGACATGGCGATGTAGCTGTTGACTCACATTACGATCTTCCGGTTATCAATAAAAGTATGCCCCAATTAGAAAACCTGGAGTTGTTTCCTTTCCGGAGAATATTTAATGAAGGTGTTGGCAGCGTGATGATTGCCCACTTATATATACCTGCTATTGATACTTCAGCCAACAAAGCCACATCGCTTTCAAAAAATAATGTTACCGGTTTAATGCGGAACGAACTGGGCTACCAAGGGTTGACTTTTACTGATGCACTGGAAATGCAGGGTGTAAAAAAATTCTTTCCGGATGGAGCTGCTTCTGTTGAGTCGTTGATTGCAGGTAATGATATGCTTTGCCTGCCGGGAGATGTGCCGTTATCTATACAAAAAATAAAAGAAGCCATTGACAGTGGCAGACTGAGCTGGGCCGATATTGAAATGCATTGCAAAAAAGTATTGATGGCTAAATACGAATATGGCCTGTCAGAATTAAAACCAATCAACCTCAATAACATCACCAACGACCTCAACCGTAAAATAAACAAGATGCGGAGGCTGATTGCAGAAAATGCGTTGACGGTGTTAAAGAAGTCCAACAATGATTTTTTTCCACTGCCTGCTAAAATAAATACCGGAACAACTGATGTGGTTTATGTAAGCATTGGCAGCAGCAGCGATAATGCTTTTGCTACCCGCATGCGTGCCGATTATAATGCCGATGTTATTTATTATGATTACAATCAAAATGCAACAAAAATTGCAGGCATTATTGCTGATATAAAAAAGAAATACAAAAAAGTGATTATTGGGGTACACGATTACAAGCGCACTCCTGCAAATAATTTTGGCTTGAGCAAGAATGCTGTTAACCTGGTTAGCCAGTTACAGCAAAAAACAAAAGCCATCACATTTGTATTTGGTAATCCTTATGCTGTTAAAAACTGGTGTGCTGCAAAGAATTTAATTGCCTGTTATGAAGATGACAGCATCATTCAAAATACAGCAATAGATTTACTGCAGGGAAAGATCGGTGCAGGGGGAAGATTACCGGTTACGGTTTGTCCGCAGTTTAAATATGGCAGCGGCATCAGTTTTGAAGCCATTGCCGACAAAACAAAGAAAGGCATACTGGATATTGCAAAACTTACAATAATAGATTCAATTGCCGAAGATGCCATTGCAAAAGGCGCCACTCCGGGAGCAGTTGTGCTGGTTGCAAAAGATGGTAAGATTGTTTACCACAAGGCATATGGCAATTATACATATGATAAATCTGAAGCAGTGAATACGGAATCTATTTATGATATGGCTTCAGTTACAAAAATTTGCGCCACCACCATTTCGGTAATGCGCCTGTATGATGAGGGCAAACTCGATTTGAAAAAAAAGCTCGGTGATTACCTCCCCTGGGTTAAAGGAACCAACAAGGAAAACCTGACCATTGAAAATATTTTATTGCACCAGGCCGGCCTGGTTGCCTATATCCCGTTTTATAAAGAAATACTGGAAGCAGATGGAACAGCCTCGGCAGAATATTTTACGTCAAAACAAAATGATTCTTTCAATATCCGTGTGGCAAACAATATGTACATGCGTAACGACTGGAGGGATACTTTATATAAACGCATTTTAGAAAGCAGGCTGGGCAGGCCAAACAGGTATATCTATAGCGATAATGATTTTATTTTTCTCGGCAAGATCGTGGAAGCAATCAGTGGTAAACCGCTGAATGATTTTGCAGGAGAAAAATTTTACAGGCCGTTGGGCTTAACCACTACCGGATTTAAACCAAGAGAGCAATATGGACTAAACCGTATTGTGCCTACCGAACAGGAAAAACAATTCCGCCTGCAGTTATTGCATGGCGATGTGCATGATCCTGGTGCTGCCATGTTTGGCGAAGTGGCAGGCCATGCAGGATTATTCAGCAATGCCTATGACCTTGCCATCATCATGCAGATGTTACTGAATGGCGGCACCATTAACGGAAAAAGATATCTGCAAAAAGAAACCATTGATCTGTTTACTGCTTATCACAGCCGTTTCAGCCGCCGTGGTTATGGATTTGATAAACCTGAAAAAGATAACAAGGTCCGTCCTGACCCATATCCCTGCCATACCGCATCTCCGCTTACCTTTGGGCATACAGGTTATACCGGCACCTGCGTTTGGGCTGATCCAAAATATAATTTAGTTTTTGTTTTTTTAAGCAACCGGGTTAATCCTGATGGAGGTGAGAACACAAAATTGCTGCGTATGAACGTGCGGACGAATATCCAGGAAGCAATTTATAAGGCGATGGGGTTATAAATTAAATTTCATCCGAACTCTCTGGCAAATGATCATACTCGCCTTTCAATGCATAATATCCAAATATCATCAGCCCAATGGCAATGGGTGTAAAGATGCCGATGATGATGACCCAGGGAACAGGCTGGTTAATATCTTTTGTTCCGCCACTACTTATATTATGTATGGCACTGGTTACCAAAAAATAAATGATTACCGGAGCTAAAATTATCCAGGCGAAGCCCATTATCTTTTTAAGTGTATTCATGTTTATTGTTTTTTCGCCGGGAACCTGCCTGTCGGCAGACAGGGACGGGAAGACGTCTTATCGCCTTCCCGGCATATATTTAATCGTTAACGTCTTTATCAATTTTATTGCTGAGGTATAATGCACCAATGATAAAACATAATGCTGCCACTCCAATGGGATACCAAAGCCCCACCAGCGGGTCGGTTGTAAATGTTGTTGCCAGCAGCGTTGCAATAAAAGGAACCAGTCCACCAAAAACACCATTACCAATATGGTATGGCAGGCTCATAGATGTATAGCGGATCTTGGTTGGAAATAATTCAACAAGAAAAGCTGCTATCGGGCCATAGGCCATGGTTACAAAAACGATCATTATCCAGACCAGGAAAACAAATTTCCATTTGAGCGGCGGAGATAATATCTTATTGGAATAAACAGGTTTTTCATCCATTGCTACCCAGGAACCTCCGTCATTATCATAACCCGTTGTATCTGCCGTTGTTTCTGTAAACTGTATTCCTTCCTTCAGCAGCCAGGTACTTTTAGTGTGCGTTATTTCTATGATTCCGGTTTTAGTTTTTATACTGTCTTTTACAACCGACGGGTTTTTTTGCTCCGCAGTTTTTACATAACTGCGTGCCTCATCCTTTAACATCCATTCCTTTCCATTTGTATCTTTCAGGAAAGTATTGAATATCGGCCTGTAAAAAATAACACCCAGCAGCATACCCGTAAGCATGATCCACTTCCTCCCAACCTTATCACTCAGCCATCCAAAAAATAAAAAGAAAGGGGTGGCCAACCCAATTGCCCATAATAATATTTCACGGTTCTGTATAAAATCAAGTTTAACAGTGTTCTCTAAAAAACTCTGTGCATAAAACTGGCCAGTGTACCAGATAACGCCTTGCCCCATCACCGCACCAAACAGCGCCAGCAAAACCATTTTAAAATTTGCCTTATGCCCAAAACTTTCTTTAATTGGATTGGTTGATGTAGTTCCTTCCTTTTTAAGCGCTACATATAAAGGAGACTCACTCATCTTCAATCGTATGTAAATAGAAACGCCAACCAGTAAAATAGAAATCCAGAAAGGATAACGCCAGCCACCCCATTCCGCATTAAAAGCAGCATCACTCATGTTTGCTTTTACCAGCATGATAATACCCAGTGCCACAAACAAACCCAGCGTGGCTGTGGTTTGTATCCAGCTTGTATAATAACCTCTTTTACCTTTGGGTGCATGTTCGGCAACATAGGTTGCAGCCCCGCCATACTCGCCACCAAGAGCAAGCCCCTGTATCAACCTTAATAACAAAACCAGCAAGGGCGCAGCAATACCAATGGTTTTATAACCTGGTACCAGCCCAATTAAAAACGTAGAGCTGCCCATTAAAACAAGGGTAAGTAAAAAAGTATATTTTCTGCCTATTAGATCACCCAGTCTTCCAAAAACCAAAGCACCAAAGGGCCTTACCAAAAAACCGGCAGCAAAAATGGCAAGCGTACTCAGCAAAGCTGCTGTATTATTCCCTTCGGGGAAGAACTGTATAGAAATAGTTTTGGCCAGCATACCAAAAATGTAAAAATCGTACCACTCAATTAAAGTACCTAGTGAAGATGAAAAAATTATTTTACCAATTCCTTTTTCAGGTGATGCGGCCATATTTATATTTTATACGAAATTTGACAGTAAGTAATCATAAATATATTAAATTGTCGGTAAAGTAAACGAACAGATTATCATGTCATACCCATATCAGATCAAATCAATAGAACAATATCATAACGATTATAAAAAGAGTGTGGACGACCCTGAAGGTTTCTGGGGAACCATTGCAGAAAATTTTGCCTGGCGGAAAAAATGGGACAAGGTATTGAACTGGAATTTCACCGAACCGAAAGTTGAATGGTTCGCTAATGCAAAATTGAATATCACCGAAAATTGTATTGACCGGCATTTAGAAACCATGGCTGATAAACCCGCCATCATCTGGGAACCAAATAATCCCGAAGAAAGAACAAGAACAGTTACCTATGCCAGATTGCACAAAAGGGTTTGCCAGTTTGCACAGGTATTAAAAAACAACGGTGTTAAAAAGGGAGATCGTGTTTGCATTTACATGGGCATGGTACCGGAATTAGCCTATGCTGTATTGGGTTGTGCAAGAATCGGCGCTATACACAGCGTGATTTTTGGCGGCTTCAGTGCACAAAGTATTGCCGACCGTTTGGAAGATGCCAATGTTGAATTTATTGTTACCTGCGATGGCGCTTACCGCGGTGGAAAAGATATTCCGCTAAAAAGTATTATTGATGATGCATTGATCGGCAACAAAACGGTGAAGCGTGTTATTGTTTACACCAGAACAAGAACACCTGTGAGTATGATCAAGGGAAGAGATGTTTGGTGGGAAGATGAAATGTTGCATGCCGAAGATCAGCTTGAACAAAAAGAAACGTTTAATTTTCCTGCGGAGGAAATGGATGCTGAAGATCCGTTATTTATTTTATACACTTCCGGTTCAACCGGCAAACCAAAAGGCGTGGTACACAGTAGTGCCGGTTATATGATCTGGACCAACTATACTTTTGTTAACGTTTTTCAATACCAACCCGGCGATGTTTTTTTCTGCACAGCAGATATAGGCTGGATAACCGGGCATAGTTATATTGTTTACGGACCATTAAGTGCCGGGGCAACAAGTTTAATGTTTGAAGGAATTCCTACCTGGCCAACTGCAGGCAGGTTTTGGGACATTGTTGATAAATACAAAGTGAATACATTGTACACGGCACCAACTGCTATAAGAAGTTTGATGAGTTATGGATTGGATCCGTTGAAAGGGAAAGATCTTTCTTCATTAAAAGTTCTGGGCACCGTTGGAGAACCTATCAATGAAGAAGCCTGGCATTGGTATGATGAACATATCGGTAAAAAGAAATGCCCCATAGTTGATACCTGGTGGCAGACAGAAACAGGTGGTATTTTAATTTCGAACTTTGCCGGTATCACTCCTGCAAAACCAGGCTGGGCTACATTACCTATGCCCGGTGTGCAGCCGGTTTTGCTCGATGAAAAAGGCGCCCCCTCCAACTCCCCCGAAGGGGGAGGGCCGGTCTCCGGCAACCTCTGTATTTATGCTCCATGGCCGGGTATGTTTCGTACAACTTATGGTGATCATGAAAGATACCGCACAAATTATTTTGCAGCATACCCTGATTTATATTTTACCGGCGATGGTGCACTGAAAGATGCGGATGGTAATTTCAGAATTACCGGAAGGGTTGATGATGTACTAAATGTAAGCGGCCACCGCATAGGTACTGCTGAAGTGGAGAATGCCATCAACATGCACGCAGGTGTGGTGGAAAGCGCTGTTGTTGGTTATCCGCATGATGTAAAAGGACAGGGTATTTATGCTTATGTGATCATGAGCCAGAAACATGGCGATGACGAACAAAGCAAAAAAGATATTTTGCAAACAGTTACAAGAGTAATTGGCGCCATTGCCAAGCCTGATAAGATTCAGTTTGTAACAGGCCTGCCAAAAACACGCAGCGGAAAAATTATGCGGCGTATCTTAAGAAAGATTGCTGAAGGCGAAACAAAAAATTTAGGGGATACCACAACCCTGCTTGACCCGGCAGTTGTAGAAGAGATACAACAGGGAAAATTATAAGCAGCATCAGCCCTGCAGTATTTGAATTAATTTTGACCCGGGTAAACTTTTATAAGTAATGAAGAATTGCTATTCATATTTTTTATTCTTTCTTTTCCAATCTGCTTTTTTTGAATCAACAGCTCAAATGAAAAGCTGTTGTGATCCTGAAGGTGTAACCATCATTTCAACTGTTACGCAATCTGCGGGAACCTTAAAAATGGTTAAGATACTGGACAGCATTGGCAAACATGCCAATCCCGAAGATTTTTACCTGATGAATACGGCCCGTGCTGAACTTTTTAAAAAGAAATTAGAAACAGAAAAGGATCCTTATAAAAGACTTGACAATTATTTTCAGTACAGCAGCGAATCACTGAATGCAGGTAATACCAATGAAGCTATTGCTGTATTGAGCCAGATCATTAACTCCATGAAAATTACCGGAGAAAATTTAACGGCTGAATACAAGATGTTCTTCGACCTGCTGGCCATTGCCTATATGCGTAAAGGTGAACTCGACAATTGTGCCGCCAATCATACCGCTCAGAGTTGTATCATTCCTATACAGGGAGGAGGATTACATCAGTTAAAAACGGGCTCGGAATCTGCAATACAGGTTTATCAAATGATACTTAACAAATTTCCTGAAGATCTGCAATCAAGATATTTGCTGAACCTGGCTTATATGACACTGGGTAAATACCCTGGCGAAGTGCCCAAGCAATGGCTCATTGAACCTGCAGTATTTGCACAAACTAAAAGCGATATTATTTTAAAAGATATTGCTACAGAAAAAGGAGTTGATATGAACGGCATATCGGGAGGCTGTGTAGTGGAAGACCTGGACAATGACGGATTGCTGGATATCATGGCTTCTTCCTATGGACTCAGTGACCAGATAAGGTACATGCATCAGCAAAAGGACGGCAGCTTTAAAAATGAAACGGCTTCGTCAGGCCTGGTTGGAATAACCGGTGGGCTAAACCTTATTCATTCCGATTATAATAATGACGGTTTTGCCGATATTATTGTTTTGCGTGGCGGATGGCTGGGTAAGAATGCAAAATTCCCTTTCTCACTTTTAAAGAATAATGGCAACAATACATTTGATGATGTAACAATTGAATCAGGACTTTATTCGGCAGCCCCAACACAAACTGCCACCTGGGGCGATTTTAATAATGACGGCTGGATAGACCTTTTCGTTGCTCATGAAAGATATCCCTGCCAGTTGTTTATCAATAACAAAGGAAAGTTTAAAGATGTGGCGGCAACATATGGTTTAAACCTGGTAACATTTGTGAAAGGCAGTGTATGGGGCGATATTAATAATGACGGATTTCCCGACCTGTACATTTCGGCAATGGGTGCGCCCAATAAATTATTTTTAAACAAGCCCGGGGCTGTTCCTGGTGAAAGGGCATTTGAAGATATTTCAAAAGAAGCAGGCGTTGAGCAACCTATTCACAGTTTCCCGGCCTGGTTTTTTGATTTTGATAATGATGGTTTTGAGGATCTGTACGTTTCGGGATACGACACAAAACTATATTCGGATGTAGGAGGAGAGGCAGCCCGTGATATGCTGGGTATGCCAACCCTGGGTGAACGTCCGAAATTATATCACAACAATGGCAATAATACTTTTACAGATGTTAGTGCAGCTTACGGTGTTGATCAAGTGAATTATACTATGGGTTGTAATTTTGGTGATATTGATAATGACGGCTGGCCCGATTTTTACCTGGGTACAGGCGCCCCGGAGTTCACAAGTATTGTACCCAATAAACTTTATCACAATATTGCCGGTAAAAAATTTGAGGACATCACTTATGCCACCAATACCGGCCATATTCAAAAAGGGCATGCTGTAGCTTTTGCAGATATAGATAACGATGGTGACCAGGATATTTATATGGTTACGGGTGGTGCGGTTGAAGGTGACCGCTTCAGAAATGTGCTTTTCGAAAATACAACCGTCAATGGTAACCACTGGATAAAATTAAAACTGGAAGGCGTTAAATCTAACAGGGCTGCTATTGGCGCTAAGATCAGAATCAAGGTAAAATTACCTGATGGTGGTTTTCAGAATTTTTATCATGTGGTAAACACCGGGGGAAGTTTTGGATCTAATCCTTTAATGGTTACTGCAGGGCTTGCTAATGCCGTTGGCATTGAAGAGATAGAAATTAATTGGCCGGATGCGAAACATACATCTGAGATAATCAAAAAAATTCCGATGGATACATTTTTAAAGATTAAAGAGGGTAATGACAAAAAATAAAAACGGCAACCTTTAGCAGATTGCCGTTTTTCCAGATCATCAGTTATTAATACCCAAATATTTCTTCCAGGCTCAGCTTCTTCACCTCTCCATATTTTTTCATATCATCTTCACCCAGCTTTTTCTCAGATGCTACGATACAATAGGTATAAGATTTGTTGGCTAAGTTCTCAGCGTGGAACTGCTTTAATTCATTATACCCGACTTTATCAACAGCCGAATAAGTTTTCTTACGGATATCGTAGTTCAATCCTTTCTGTTGTGCAGTCAGGTAATTAAAAATGATTCCATCCTGTGTGATACGCTCTGTTTCAATATCTTTCTTAATACCTTCTCTTGCATATTTAATGTTCTCGTCAACCTGCGGCAGATCATTCAGCAATTCATTCATTGCAATTACAGCTTCATTGAATTTATCGGCCTGGCAACCAACGTATGCAATCGTAAAGAATGGGTCTTCCTTTTTATCAGGCTTGGCATAAAAAGCAAATGTAGAGTATGCCAGCGCTTTCGACTCCCTGATGGTTTGGAAAACCAATGCGCCCATTCCGCCACCAAAATAGTTATTAAAGATATCAACTACCGGTTCCTTATCTGCACTGTAAGCAGTTGCATTGCGTATCCACCTTACTTCTGCCTGAACCATGTTGTAATCGGCAAATAATATCTGGTTTTTAGTTTGCGTGGTTAAATTAAATTCTGTTTTTGCTGCTGCAGCTTTAAATGTGGCAGGCACTTTATGTGCGGCCTGCAAACCTGCTGTCAGTTGTGCTATGGGCTGAGGGCCATAATATAAAATTTTATGGTTATTGCTGTTAAGGTCATGCAGCATATCTACCAATTCAGCTGCAGTAATCTTATCCAATTCATCATCACTTAATGTATAATTGAAAGGATTGTCTTTGCCATACCTGGCATAATTCATCAAACCACTCATGATAGCACCTTTGTTTGCCTTGGCGTCGGCCCTCGATTTTTTAAGCCTTGCTTTTAAAGCAGCCAAAGCAGCTTCATCTGCTTTGCAATTCTTCAGCACATTCTCAAACAAATTCACAGCCTTTGAAAAATTTTCCTGTAAGCCTTCAATGGTTACTGTGGTGAATTCATTGCCGGCACTTACATTAAAGCTGCAGGCAATCTTATAAAACGCTTTTGTTATTTCCTCGGTGCTCATCTTATCAGTTCCCAAAAACTGAATGTATTGTGTAGCCAGTCCTAAGTTCTTGTTATTCCAGTTACCCATATCAAAACGATAACGTAAACGAAAAAGGCTGTTGTCTTTATTCTGCACATATAAAACTTCAGCAGGTCCTACTTTACTTTTCTGCAGGTCCTTATCGTAATCAAGCCAAACCGGCTTAACCGGCGTTGCCGGCATATTGTTAATCTGTTTTACAAAATCCGACTGAGCATCCCTGTTTGTTTCTACCGGGGTAATTGGTGGCTTTTCTACTTTAATGATAGAATTGTCTTCGCCCTTACGCTTTAAAATACACACATAGTTATCGGCAAAATATTTATTGGCAAAAGTAACAATATCGGCCTTGGTTAATTTGGATAACTGATCGGTATAAGCAACCTGCTTCTGCCAATCCAGTTCATTGGTAAAAGCATCCATCAAGTTACTGGCTCTTGAACCATATGTTTCAGTTGACTGAATGGTTGTTTTTTTAAGGTTGTTGATGATTGATGTGATCAGGTCATCATCAAAATTTCCTTTTTTCAGATTTTCAATTTCGCCTAACATCAACGCTCTCACATCTTCCAGCGACTGCCCTAATGAAGGCCTGCCCTGCATAAACAAAACGCCATAATCAATTAAGGTAAAGGCTTGCGCTGAAGCACCAAGAAGCTTTTGTTTTTTCACCAGGTTCAAATCCATCAAACCTGCTTTACCGTTGGTAAGAATCTGACCAACCAGGTCGGCCAGTAAAACATCTTTTGATTTATTTCCTTCCAGCCTGAATCCGATCGTTACATTTTCAGCATCGGGGCCAACCACTTCGGCAACAACCGGCGAAGTGATGGGTTGCTCGGGCTGGAAAGTATATTTTGCAAATGGCTTATTTACCATGTAGGAGAATGTGGCATCTACTTTTTTAATCATCATATCCGGGTCAAAATCACCACTCATAACAACTGCCATATTATTAGGCACATAATATTTGTTGAAATATTTCCTGATCTCCACCAGCGAAGGGTTCTTTAAATGCTCAATGGTTCCAATGGTAGTTTGTAGTCCGTAGTTATGATTCTTAAACAGCTCTGCAAACAACTTTTCAATTACTCTTCTCCCGTCACTGTCCAGTCCACGGTTTTTTTCTTCATATACCGCTTCCAGTTCAGTATGAAAGATCCTTAGTATCGGGTTGCGAAAACGCTCTCCCTGCACCGCCAGGTATTTATCAATAGCATTTGCCGGCACATCATCTGTATAAACAGTTTGTTCAAAAGAGGTAAAGGCATTGGTACCCTGTGCCCCCATGCTGCTCATCATTTTATCGTACTCATTGGCAATTGCATATTTTGATGCAATACCGGAGATAGAATCAATCTGATGATAGATAGCCTTACGCTTTTCAACATCTGTTGTTTTGTTATACACTTCATACAGATCATCAATTTTATCAAGCTCAGGTTTTTCTTTTGCCCAATCCAGTGAACCATATTTATCAGTCCCTTTAAATACCATATGCTCCAGGTAATGTGCCAGGCCGGTGTTTGTCGCAGGGTCGGTTTTACTGCCCGCTTTAACAGCTACATAACATTGTATCCGTGGATCTTTATTAGTAGGACTTAAAATAACTGTAAGTCCGTTCTTTAAAGTATAAAATCTTGCTTTGGCAGGATCGTTGGTTACATACTTATAGGTAAACCCACCAGCAGTGGCTTCCTTCCATTCAAATTTGCCGCTTTGTGCAAATGCACTTGCGATAAATAAAAAAGAAAGGGAGAATAAAAGAGATTTAATAAAACGCATATTGATTGATTTGATTTTTTAAGAGTGCCAAATGTACAATTATAACATATTAATTATTTACCGTTCGCAAATTTTTAATATACTTTTGCAAAAAATCAGCGTTTTACAATGAAAAGATTCTTTAAAATCCTTATCCGTACTGCAATTGTGCTTTTTATTACATTGAATGTGGTTGTGGCTTTCCATGCTTATAAGTTTACTCATTTTTATGATACCGGGTCCATTAGTATAAAAAAGGCTGATGAAAAATCGGGATGGGATAAAACGAAAGAGATGTTAACCGGAATAAATGCCGTGAAACACAAGAACACGATTACAACCGACTCAACTTTTAAAACCGTTTATTTTAAAACCAAGGATAATCTGAAGTTAGAGGGTTGGTATATTGAAACAGACAGTGCAATTGGCACCGTTTGTCTTTTTCATGGACATGGTGGTACAAAATCGGGTGTAAACAAAGAAGCGGAGGAGTTTCGAAAACTTGGTTTTAGTACATTAATTATAGATTTCAGAGCCCATGGAAACAGCGAAGGAAATACCTGTACCATTGGTTATGATGAAGCCGAAGATGTAAAGCTTGCTTATGATTTTATTAAATCGAAAGGAGAAAAAAATATTGTGCTGTGGGGAATTTCAATGGGTGCTTCAACCATTACCAAGGCGATTAAAGATTATCAACTGCAGGCTGCAAAAGTAATTTTAGAAATGCCTTTTGGCACGATTGAAGATGCAGTTAAAGGCCGTGTAAAAATGATGGGGCTGCCGGTGCAGCCAATATCAACCCTGCTTACTTTTTGGGGCGGAACCGAACATGGTTTCTGGGCCTTTGGCATGAAGCCGCAGGAATTCGTTGCTTCAATAAAATGCCCGGTTTTATTGCAGTGGGGCAAAAACGATCCAAGGGTTAGCAAAAGCGAAGAAGATATTCTTTTCAAAAATATTACCAGCAGCGACAAGAAATTTGTGGTGTATGAAAACAGCGGGCATGAGAGCCTGTGTAAAAGTGAAACCGAAAAATGGGTCAGCGAAGTTGCGGCGTTTTTAAAATGAGTCATCCTAAAAACATATCAATACAGGATTATACTTATGATTTACCTGCTGAAAGGATTGCCCTGCATCCATTAACCGCACGTGATGCATCTAAACTGTTAATTTATCAGGACGGAAAAATTCAGGAGGATGTTTATAAAAATATTGATGCTTATCTGCCTGCTGATAGTTTTCTGATTTTCAATAATACCAAAGTAATTAAAGCCCGTTTGCGTTTTCAAAAAACCAGTGGAGGAATTATTGAAATATTCTGCCTGGAACCACATGAAACAATAAATGAGTACAGCCATGTAATGAATAAGAAAGGTTCGGTTAAATGGAAGTGCATGATTGGCGGAGTGAGTAAGTGGAAGGAAGATGTATTAGAATTAAAGTTGGCAGTGGGCAGTGGGCAAAATACAGTTGGCAATGGGCAGTTGACAATAAAAGCAAGATTAATTGAAAAAATTGCTGATGCGTATATTGTTGAGTTTTCCTGGGAGCCTGCTGATTTTAGTTTCGCAGAAGTGTTGGAACATGCAGGCGATATTCCGTTACCTCCGTATATAAAAAGAAAAACTGAGCAGGAAGACACTGAGCGATATCAAACTATTTATGCAAAGGATGAAGGATCGGTTGCCGCACCTACAGCCGGATTACATTTTACAGAGTATATTTTTAAGAAGCTATCAGAAAAAAATATACAAACTGATTTTGTAACGCTCCATGTTGGTGCAGGCACATTTAAACCTGTAAAGGCTGCTACCATGCAGGATCATGAAATGCATGCAGAGTGGATTGATGTATCTGTTGAGTTTCTGGAAAATCTGGTATTGCAATCAGATAAAACAGTTGTTACTGTTGGCACAACATCATTAAGAACCATTGAAAGTTTATACTGGATGGGGGTTAAAGCTTTGCAGCAACCCGGTATAAAACATTTAGATATCAGCCAATGGGAAGTGTATGAAAGCCCTTTGGAAGATTTTAATATTAAAGCTGAAGATGCTTTAACTGCGCTGATAAACTGGCTTAAAAAAAATAATCTTAACCGGTTTTTTACACAATCTCAGATTTTAATTGCACCGGGGTATAATTTTAAGATTGTGAAAGCTATTGTTACCAATTTTCATCAGCCTCAATCAACTTTACTTTTACTGGTGGCCGCAGCAATTGGAAAAGAATGGAGAGAAATTTATACTTACGCCATGGAAAATGATTTTCGTTTTCTGAGTTATGGTGATGGCAGCCTTTTATTTATCAACCATTAAAAATAAATTCGTTTGTTTTGCAGATAATTCTTTAAAATATGTCACTTAAAAAGATCATCCATACCCTCTTTGATAAAACCGGTATCTATATTGGTAAAAGACCAACCCATAAAGGCAAGGCCAATTTCAGTGTAGACGGGTTGCATTACGGCTTTTCATTTCCTTCAGCCAATTACGCTCCCTGGCAGGGTGATGTTGCTTTCATGAATATTTACAATCAGATTAGAAATAATACCTTGGTTGATATTTACCGTTGTTATGAGCTCTGGCAACTGGTACAGAAGCTGCATTCGTTAGATCCCAATGCCGCCATACTGGAAGTAGGCGTCTGGCGTGGCGGAACAGCCGGTATTATGGCGCAGCAATTATCCAATCTAAAAAGTAAAACGAATTTATACCTGGCCGATACTTTTTCAGGTGTAGCTAAAGCAGGTGCCAACGACAGTTTCTATAAAGGCGGTGAGCATAGTGACACCAGCCAGTATATTGTAGAAGATGTTTTAAAAAACAAAAGTCATTATCCTTACTATAAAATATTAAAAGGAATTTTCCCGGAGGATACCGCAGATAAGGTTTCGGTTCATGAACAATTTGGCCTTTGCCATATTGATGTGGATGTTTATGATTCCGCAAAAGATATCCTGGAATGGGTCTGGAATAAATTAATTCCGGGTGGAGTTGTTGTTTTTGATGATTATGGATTTCACTCCTGTACGGGAGTTACGAAACTGGTGGAGGAATACCGTAATTACAACGACAGGCAGATCATTCATAACCTGAACGGCCATGCCCTGATGATAAAGCTTAAATAAATTTTCTGGAATTTTTATTGCTGAATGGTAACCTGCGTACCAATTGGAATATAATTGTACAGATCCTTCATCTCTGTGTATTTAACAGATACACATCCGTCGGTCCAGTTATAAAAATTATCTACTGTCCATTCTTCCTTTGGCCTTGTTGCATGAATTGCAATACCGTTACCTATCCGGGCATTTTTGGGTACCAGGCCCTTTGCTTTCCGTTCATTGAATTTCTGAACACTTATATCATTGGGATAATCTAATAATAATTCGGGTCCCCATTGTTTATGATATTTTTTTACTATTACTTTAAATTTGCCATCAGGTGTTCTTTTATCGCCCTCTTTCATTTTATCGCTCAGATCCTTACTGCCAAAAACAATCGGGTAAGTAGCATACCAGCCTTCGTCATCATATACTTTTAATTCATAATCACTTTTGTCAATAATAATATAATAAGGGTTTTCAACACTGTCTTTTGCAACAGGTTTCTTTATTTTAACTGCAGATGCTCTTTTATTTACCTGGCGTTTATTTTTCTTTACCGGGGGTATAAAAGATAAGATAGCTATTACAGCAAAAAGTACAATAAACCTGAAAATCCGGGTAACCGTCATTGGGTAAATAATTTTTCTTTTAATCTCAAACGACGTGCCACATAAATATATTTTAATCCGTAGAAAAACATTAACAAAAAATACAGAATGTGGAAAATTTACTGACAAATACCACTATCAAACTAAATACCGGCATAGTAGAACTACGCTGGTGTATTTCAATTTTTAAAAGAACAAAAAAATCCGGCAACTGCCGGATATATCTATATAATTAAAACCAACCCCTCACCTGTATTGGTACTACCGCCATGGGCAAAGGATTGGATGAGAGAGCTTTTACCAGTTGCTGAAGCGGAAGCCGATATTATAAGGCCTTATATCCAGCGATCTTTCATACATCGACTTGGGGCTGTATGATCCATATAAGCGAATGGGGCCCAGGCCTAATTCTGCCACATAAGAGAGTCTGAACCGCTCCATATCATAATCGCCTTTATTTTTCCACTTTCCCCTTTCGCTGCTTTTTTGTTTATTACGCTGGCTGTAAAGATAACCGGCACTAACACCTACGCTGAGACTTACACCCCTTTTATTATTTTCCGGATTAGATGCAAAATTCAACATCAATGGAACAGTAAGATAATCTGCCGCCAGTTTATTTTTTGAAAACTCAATAGAATCCCTGAAAATAAATGCTGCGTTGGTTTGTGTATTTGCAGTATAGGGCACCAACCCGTCTTCTTTATAGCTGATTGCTGATTTATACCTGTAATTATTAAGCTCAAGTCCCAACCCGTATTTAAGGTTTACATAATGTTTGATTACATTAACCCGCTGCATGAAAAACCATATGTTTACATTAATGCTTTTGCCTGCCCTCAGTTTGAAATCATTTTTATCTAAAGCAGGGTAGCCGGGCCTGTTCACTAAAAATGAACCGGTATTGGCATAATTTGTCTGGTCGTTGTAATTTGAAAATCCAAGATCAAGTATCCACCAGTTTGTACTTACGTTACGTTTCTTCCATTTCTTATCGTCTTTATTCCGGGTGATTTCCAACCCTTTGCCATCTTTTTTACCCTGCTTAACGATTATCATTCCGCCAATACGGATGGTATCTTTTTTTTCTTTTGGTTTGGCCGGTTCGTCCTGTGCCGATACGGTGAGGCAAATAACTGCCAGTGCTAAAAGTAATGTTAGCTTTTTCATCTGTTTCAATTTTAAGTGATTATTTTAATGCGATTTCAAATCCGGCAACTTTTATTCCGTCACCGGTTTTAATGTTGGCGCTGCGTTCAAGTACTCTTTTAGCTTTGCGAAAGAAGCCCCCAAGCACAGTACGGTTTACTTTTTCTTCATCCATATAAAGAATACGGTCTTTATTATTCTCATCAGTGCTGTTATCATATACTACCGGGATGACAGCAGTAGTTTGTTGATCATTTGAGCCTTTTGATAAATCTGTATTTACTGAATTACTGATTTTTTCTTTCAGGCTGTTTTTAACAATTGCGTTATCGTTTCCGGAAACAGTAACGCTGTTGTTATCTGGAGGTGATACGGCAGCAATGATAATTTTGTTACTGGCCCGCTTGTTAATTTTTTCTGAAGATGATTCCTTTAAATTATTATCAGTGGTTTTATTGCCCATGTTCTGAACAGCGATATCTTCTTTTTGACTTGCTGTATTTTGCTTAACAATTTCGTTTGTTGTATTTGGGTTGATTTCATTCGATTGGTCTCCCCGGTTTTGATCTGCCGTAGTTATTACCGGATTTTTATTTTCAACGGGCCGGGTTTCTGCAGTTGTTGTTTCTATTTTTCCGGAACTTGTTTTTCCCGTGGTTACTAATTGGCCTTGACCGTCATTTACCTTAAAATTATTTTTATAAACAGAAACCCCGGTCCATAAACCAAAGCCCAGCAAAACTGCTGCAGCTGCTACCCTCCACCATTTAATGCTAACAACCCTGCCTGCTTCTTTTCTGTATAAAGACTGCTTATCTTCAAAAACAACAGATGTATCAGGTTCCAGTTTTGTTTGCTGTAAAATACTCCATTCAGCCATTGCTTTTTTATCGGCTGCCAGCATTGCTTGCACAGTATTTCTATCAGCAGCATTCAACTCATCATCTGTATATAATAAAAGATTTTCCTGCAATGCAGAAATTTTTTCCTCCCTGAATAACCAATCCTTTTTATCCAGCACAATATCATCTGCTTTTACAACGGTTTGCTGTAATAACAACAGCTCCATCTGCAAATCAGGATTTTCCTGCACAAATACATCCACAACCTTCCTCTCCGCTGCAGATAATTCCTTATCTACATACAGTAAAAAAAAAGCTTCGTAATTATGTCTGTTAATGTTCATTTTCTTTTTTTGCAGGGAAGACGGTATGGCGTATAAAATCTTCTCGCCTTTCCGCCTTCCCGGCTAATTTTAAATCACATTCTCCGGACTCACAATATATTCCCTAAGCTGCAACCTTGCCCGGTGTAAATAAACTTTTACCTGGCTTTCATTCAGCCCGGTAATTTGTCCTATTTCTTCGTAACTATAGCCTTCATAATCTTTTAATAAAACCAGGCTCCGTTGTTTTTCATTCAATTTAGCCAGCGCTTCATTTAATATTCTTTTAGTATCATGCTTTGGTGCACTTGCCCCTTTTGCATTTTCTGTAAAATCTTCACTCAATACAACCCGCTTGTTTTTACGGATATGATCGATCATCTGGTTATAAGCAATTGTAAACAAATAACTCTTACTCCGGTCATTTTCCACCTTATCCCTGTTTATCCACAGTTTTTCGAAAGCTCCCTGCACCACATCCTTTGCATCCTCCATATGCCTCAGGTTTTTGAGGATAAAGCGGTACACATTGTCTGCATACAGGTTAACGCATTCATTATATTCTCTCTCCGTCATACAGTGGCTGGGTAGTTAAATTACCTCAATAAGGGTTGTTTTATGTGTTTAATACGAAGGTGGCACTTAAAATGTTACAGGCGAAAGCATAAAAGTTAATTTTTTATATGATGGAACAGAAAAATCAGCGCTTATCAGTACAATCTGCTCAATCAGCGTTCCATTTTACTTAATTTTACCCCAAATTAACCAGCACTAACATGAATGAGAAATTTGTAAGCCGCATTTCCGCCGAGCTGAAAGAAATTGAATCGGCAGGCCTTTCCAAGAAAGAAAGGATCATCAGCAGTGAGCAAGGAGCCGAAATTATCGTAAACGGTAAAACCGTACTTAATTTTTGTGCCAATAATTATCTTGGTCTTTCTTCTCATCCGAAAGTAGTGGCCGCCGCCAAAAAATATATTGAACTCCGGGGTTATGGTATGAGCAGTGTACGTTTCATCTGTGGTACCCAGGATATACATAAAGAACTGGAACAGAAACTGGCCGATTTTTTAGGGACAGAAGATACCATTTTATATGCCGCAGCTTTTGATGCCAATGGTGGTGTGTTTGAACCTTTATTTGGAGAAGAAGATGCAATTATTTCCGATACATTAAATCATGCTTCTATTATTGATGGTGTGCGTTTGTGTAAAGCGCAGCGCTACCGTTATATACATAATGATATGGCCGACCTGGAAACAAAGCTTAAAGAATCTGTTCATTTACGCAGCCGCATCATTGTAACCGATGGAAGCTTCAGCATGGACGGAACCATTGCACAATTGGATAAGATATGCGACCTGGCAGATAAATACGATGCCATTGTAATGATTGATGAATGCCACAGCAGCGGCTTCCTGGGTAAGACAGGCAGGGGAACACATGAATACCGGAATGTAATGGGCCGGATAGATATTATTACCGGCACATTAGGGAAAGCCCTTGGTGGTGCCAGCGGAGGCTTTACCAGTGGCCGTAAAGAAATTATTGAAATGCTTCGGCAACGCAGCAGGCCGTATTTATTCAGTAACACTGTTGCGCCAAGTATTGTGGGTGCATCTATTGCAGTGCTGGATATGCTGAGCGAAACAACCGAATTGAGAGATCAGTTAGAAAATAATACAAAATACTTCCGCACAAAAATGACCGAAGCCGGTTTTGATATAAAACCTGGCGATCATCCCATTGTGCCCATCATGCTATATGATGCAGTACTTGCGCAAAATTTTGCTGCCAGACTTTTAGATGAAGGTATTTATGTAATCGGGTTTTTCTTCCCGGTGGTGGCCAAAGGGCAGGCCAGGATCAGGGTACAGTTAAGTGCAGCTCATGATCAACGTCATCTGGATAAAGCGATTGAGGCGTTTACTAAAATCGGAAAAGAGTTGGGTGTTTTGAAATAAAAAGGCATGAAATCTTCAACCCTTATTTTTGTTTTGGTCTTTCTTTCTATAGCTATAAACCTTAGCGCTCAAACAGATAAGACCAATTCCAGAACTGCAACCAGGGCTTTCGTAAACTGCGACAGCATTTTTCCTAAATGTTTTATTGGTAACTGGAAAGGGAAATTACAATGGATGATAGCCGGCAAACCTGCACAGGAATTTACCATGCAACTGAATATTCAACCTGCAGATTCAGCCGGTCAATATACCTGGCAAATCATTTATGGTGACGACAATAAAGATAGCAGACCATACATTTTAAAACCAGCAGACACTGCAAAAGGCCACTGGGTCATTGATGAGCAAAACGGGATAATATTAGACAGTTATGTTCATGGTAATTCCGTTCATGGTGCTTTTACAGTGAAGGGCAATACCATTGTAAATAATTATAAAATAATGGAAGGAATGATGCATGTGGAATTTTTCAGCATTAACCTCAATGAAAAAAATCAAACAGGTAAGGGAACAGAAGATTCGCCTTTTGTAGAGAATTACAGAATAAAAAGTTATCAAACGGGAGTATTGCTTAAAGTCAGGTAACTTTGATACCATAATAATTAATCCTGCAGGAATTTAAATTATGTCAGAACAATCACAAACATTCATAGCCAAAAGCACTATTAAAGCTGCCGATCTGGAACATCGGCGCAAGATCAATTTCAATATTGGCAAATACAATGCAGTGGTACCCAAAGGCAAGGAGCAATTTGCCAATGTACACTTAGCCAGGGAAAGAGCCAAGAATGTGAAATGGCGTGCCATTGAAACATTGGATAAACAACTGGAAGATTTTGAACTCAACTTTACCAAACGGGGCGGCAAAGTGATATGGGCTGAGAACAGTAAACAGGCTATTGATGAAATACTGAAGATTTGTGAAGAAAAGAACTGCAAAACCCTGGTAAAGAGCAAGAGTATGGTAACAGAAGAAATTCACCTGAATAATGCGCTGGAGAAAAACGGCATTGAAAGTGTGGAAACAGATCTGGGTGAATATATACAGCAACTGGATGGTGAACCACCTTATCATATTGTAACACCTGCCATGCATAAAAGCAAGGAAGATGTTGCGAAACTTTTTAATAAAAAACTTGGCACACCTATTTCGCTGACTCCTGAAAAACTGACACAGGTTGCCCGTAATATACTTCGTGAAAAATATGTGCAGGCCGAAGTTGGTGTTACCGGTGCAAATTTTATTATCAGCGATATTGGCGGCATTGCTGTTACAGAAAATGAAGGAAATGCCAGGTTAAGCTGCGCTTTTCCTAAAACACATATCGTAATTGTTGGTATTGAAAAAATGATCCCCTCCATTACTGACCTGGGATTATTCTGGCCGCTGCTTTCTACTTTTGGTACGGGCCAGAAAATTACGGTTTACAATACCATTGTAACCGGCCCCAGGCAGGAAGGAGAAACCGACGGACCTGAGAAGATGTATGTAATCTTACTGGATAATGGCCGGACCAATATTTTAAAAAATCCAAAACAAAGGGAAAGTCTGTACTGCATACGCTGCGGAGCCTGTTTAAATGCCTGCCCAATTTATAAAAATATTGGTGGCCACGCTTATGGTGCAACCTACAGTGGCCCTATTGGCTCTGTAATAACGCCGCACCTGCAGGGCATGAGTGATTTTAAACACCTTAGTTATGCATCATCATTATGTGGCAATTGCACCGAAGTGTGTGCAGTAAAAATAAATTTACACGAGTTGCTGCTGGAGAACAGGCACGAATCAGTTGAAGAGGGGCTGGTAACATTTAGCGAAAAAATGGCCTGGAAGGTTTGGAAAATTGCCAGCTTAAAAAGAGGGCTGATGAATCTGGGCAGCGGTAATTTAAAAAACAAAGTGGTAAATGGTATGTTTAAAGGCTGGAATAATAACAGGGCCGGCCTGGATTTCAGCCAGAAAACATTTAACCAGTTGTGGAAAGAACGACATAAGAATTAGGAATTGAGAATTATAAATTTTGAACGTTCCACTGTGGTGGAACTTTTTTATTTTGTGCAGGAATGATCTTGATCTATTCACATATTAGCTCTCCCCGGCTGCAGTATATCTGTGCTTTTCTCTTTAAAGAGCTGATGGGAATCGATTTCAGAATAACGATTGATTCGGAAGAGTTGAAAAACTATGAAGGAATAAGAATAAATTACAGCAGAACAACGATTGCTGCTGATGAATTCCTGCTCCAGAATAACAATCTTCTTTTTGAAAATAATATACAGCAACAGCATACTGAATGCTTCGAGATAAATAATACCAGGGCCTTCTTCAAAGCTGATAGCGGTGATTTCCCTTTCGATATTTTTGCTGCCTCATTTTACCTGCTAAGCCGTTACGAAGAATATCTGCCACATGAAAAAGATATGTATGGCCGTTATGCGCATGAAAATGCTTTGGCTTTTAAAGAAGCATTTTTGAATCTGCCGGTAATAAATATCTGGGCACAGTTCTTAACAGAAAGATTAAAAGAAAAATTCTCAACTTTCAATTTTCAACTTTCAACTCCTGCCCTCCCGGCAGGCAGGTTCAACTTTTTCCCTACTTACGATATTGATATCGCCTACTCTTATAAGCATAAAGGATTTTTAAGAAATGCCGGGGGCTTTATCAAATCACCATCAATAAAAAGAATAAAAGTGCTGGCAGGTTTAAGCAAAGATCCGTTTGACTGCTATAAATGGATGAACGATCTGCATCAGCAAAATAATTTAAGGCCGCTTTACTTTTTTTTAGTGCCGGAAAAAAACAGCAAATATGATAAGAACATTCTGCCGCATAAAGATGCCATGTGGAGGTTAGTTAAACATCATGCAAAAAAATATACCATCGGCCTGCACCCGTCCTGGCAGGCTGGAGACAGGTTCTCTTTATTAAAAAAAGAAAAGGAGCTGCTGGAAGCAATGGCTGATACTGATCAGGGCGGTATTACCAGGTCACGCCAGCATTATATCCGGTTTAATTTACCCGACGGATACCGCAGGTTAACGGAATCCGGGATCACTGATGACTATTCGATGGGATATGGCAGTATCAATGGTTTCAGGGCATCTGTTGCCTCTTCATTTTACTGGTACGACCTGGAAAAAGATGTGCAAACAGGTTTACGTATTCATCCTTTCTGTTTTATGGATGCCAATGCTTATTACGAACAAAAACAAACTCCGCAGGAAACGCTGGATGAGCTGATACATTATTTATCAGTATGCAAATCTGTCAATGGAACTCTGATCACTATCTGGCATAATAATTTTTTAGGAACAGATGCTGCATTTAAAGAATGGAGAGAAATCTACACGCAATTTATACCGATGACCAACATATAGCTTCTGTCATTTTCACTATCGGTATACCTGTCCCGATAATTTCGGGAATGGCATCTAATATTTAGCCATAGTCCATCGGACTACTTATTAAATAAAGATGGCATTATTGTTCGGGCTCAGCAATAATCTTATTCCGCTCACGCCGGATACTGTAATTCACCAGGAATACACCCAGCAGTGTTACAACAGAACCCCAGAGAATATAAATGGTTAATTTTTCATTTAAAACAATAGCGGCTGTAACCATAGCTACCAATGGGTTAACATATGCATACAAAGAAGCCACTGCAGCAGGTAACCGCTTCATAGAAAAAATAAATGCCACAAAACTTAAAATAGATCCTGCCAGAACCAGATAAGTAATTATCCACCAGGCTTTAGCCGGTATTGTTTCCAGCGGAATAGTTTGACCTGTAAACCTGGCAAAAATATACAACAGCAGAGAGCTTATCAGCATTTGCCAGCCAACTGCATAATAAGGATTCAGGTTTAACCTGGCACGGGTTAATATAAGTGTACCAACGCTCCAGGACAACATGGCAACAACAGAAAGTATAACCCCGAACATAAATCCACCGGGTTGATGTTGAAAAGCTGTTTCATAAAAAACTATCCCGATACCGGTTATTCCAAGCAGGAGACCTACAAATGTAAGAACGGTCATGTTCCGGTTTTTAAACAAAACCATTTCAATAATAACCACATTTAACGGATATAAAGCGCCAACCAGCGCACTCAATCCTGTTGGAATATATTGTAAACTCCAGGTGCTTAACCCGTTTGCAAATACAAACATCAGCAAAGCCATGACAATGAGCCAGCCGAATTGTCCGGCGTTGGGAAGTGGTAGTTTTTTATACCACATAAAGAATCCAATAAAACAAACACCCGCAATCAGCTGCCGTATGGAAGCCATTTGCAAAGCAGGAATATCATCAACACCAATTTTACTGGCTACCCAGGTAGTACCCCATACCACACAGGTAATACCCAGGGCTAAATATCCACCTAACCTTCCTTTGGGTAAAATCTTGCTGCTGATCATTTAACGGGACTGTAAATTAATGTTTAAAATGCCTGAGGCCGGTTATAACCATGGCCAGGTTATTTTCCTTGCAGTAGGCAATGGAATCTTTATCACGAATGGAGCCACCCGGTTGAATAAAAGAATTGATACCTGCTTCATGAGCAATCTTTACACAATCATCAAACGGGAAAAAAGCATCACTTGCCAGAGCCGCACCTTGCAGATCAAAATTAAACTGCCTGGCTTTTTCTATTGAGTGGCGCAATGCATCTACGCGGCTTGTTTGTCCGCAGCCTTTACCAAAAAGCTGCTTATTTTTTACCAACGCAATGGCATTACTTTTTAAATGTTTACAAACAATATTTGCAAAGATCAGGTCTTCTTTTTCTGCAGCGGTCGTTTCTCTTCCGCCTTCTTCTTTCCACTCAGTATAATTGCCTGCATCATGCTGCTGTGTAAGTATCCCGTTTAAAACAGATTTATACTGATACGTTGATACCAGTTTATTATTCTGCTGTAAAAGAATTCGGTTCTTTTTTGTTTTCAGGGTTTCCAGTGCATCAGCATCGAAGGCAGGAGCTATCAATACCTCAAAAAATATTTCGTTAATGGCATTAGCTGTTGCTTTATCAACAGTGGTATTGCAGATCAATACACCACCAAAAGCACTCTCCGGATCGCCTGCCAGGGCAGCGTCCCAGGCTTCCTTCAATGTTGGCCTGGATGCAATACCACATACATTGGTATGCTTTATAATTACAAACACGGCCTCCCCTAAATCCCCTCCGGTAGAGGGGACTTTTAGGGCCTGCGTATTTAAAGCAGGATTGAATTCGGTAATAATTTCCACCGCTGCATCCACATCAACCAGATTGTTGTAGGATAATTCTTTCCCGTTCAGTTTTTCAAACAGTTCATCTGTATTACCATAGAATATTCCCTGCTGATGCGGGTTCTCTCCATAACGCAGCACGGTTTTTCCTTTATCAAAAGGATTTACAAAAGCTGCCTGGTTAAAATAATTGGAGATGGCCATATCATAACCTGTACAAACATCAAATGCTTTAATGGCAAACATTCTTCTTTGTTCCAACGAGACTTCTCCTTTCTGCGCTTTCAACATTTCTTCCAGCAGGCTATAATCTTTTTTTGCAGCTATTACTACTACAGAAGCATGATTCTTTGCAGCCGCACGAATCATGGATGGGCCCCCAATATCAATCTTTTCAATAATCAGTTTCTCATCAGTTGTTGACTTAACTGTTTCTTCAAACGGGTAAAGATCAACAATCACCAGGTCTATTGCAGGAATATTGTATTCTTTCATCTCCAGCAGGTCAGTTTCATTATCTCTTCTGCCCAGGATTCCTCCAAACACTGATGGATGAAGTGTTTTAACCCTTCCCCCCAGGATAGATGGATATGTAGTTAAAGACTCCACCGGAACGCAGGGTACATTTAAGGCTTCAATAAATTTCTGAGTACCTCCGGTTGAGTAGATGGTTATTCCCAATTGATGTAACTGTTGTACAATGTTTTCCAGTCCGTCTTTATAAAAAACAGAGATGAGGGCCGACTGAATCTTTTTTTGCATTTGCTGATATTAATGTAGATCGTTTTGTAAAAAACGGCTTGTAAAATTAATTAAGCCGCAAATTTACAGTTTTTTAACCGTGGTTAAAAACGATAACAGGTTTATTAAAACAAAAAATCTGAAACTGTTGATAATTTGCAGGAAAGCTTTAGTGACTGCTGAAGATTATTTCTGCACGGGAATTTTTTGCCTTGTCCAGTGGAGTGTCCCCTGCATTTAACGGCTGGGTATTACCATAGCCTTTTACAGAATCAATTCTTGTAACAGGTATGCGGCGGGATAAGAGGTAGTTTTTTACGATAGCTGCCCGTTCATTTGCAAGACGTTCACATAAGGCATTAATCCCTTCGTCTTTATAAGCATGTCCTCCAATTGAAATCGTCAAAGAAGGATTTTCGCTCAAAATGCTTATTACACTATCCAGAACTTTATAGGTGAGGGAGTATAAAGATGCCAGCTCTGTTTCAAAAGGCACAATAACCACATCTTTATTGGGGCAGCCCTTATTTTCTTTATATCCAAATACGTCCGGGCAATTATCTTCAATATCTGCAATACCATCTTTATCCTTATCCTGCAGTTCCGGTTTCACTGCTACAGGTGCAGGATAATTCATCTTTATTTCTGCCCGGCAATTAACAGTAAGTCCCTCTTTATCTGTTCCCTTATACAAGGGTTTTGTTCTGCCAAAACCTGTTACTGCAAGAATCCGTGACTTATCCACCCCCCTTCCTAAAACATACGTCTGTATAAATAAGGCCCTGTTTAAACTCAGGTAATAACATATCGTATCGCTGCCTTCATCTTTATAAGCATACCCGTCAATAGACAGGGTTACATCTTTATTTTTTAATAAGATCGCTATCACACTATCCAGTGCCTCAAAAGTATAAGTATGATATAGTGCTGATTGTTTATAGTCAAAACGGATAACGACGGTGTCTTTAATGTTTTGTTCTGCTGAATTAGAAACAAGGTCATTTACACAAGCGGCCACATTTTTTTCAGGACCGGCAAAAGCATTGAAAAAACTAACCAGGAGGAACAACAAAACCGTCAGCCTTGGTAAACTCATTTTTTTATTAAATTTTAAACCTGTACAAAGGTACTTGCTCCCGATAAGATTTTAAAGTAAGCGGTACGAATTAACAGGATATTAGAACGCAACTTATATGCCAATATTATATACCAAAGCACCGGATGAAGGTATTGAATAAACTTTTAAATTCAGTTCCATACATTCCTTCTGCCATTTTTCAATCTTCCATAAAGGGTTGGAAGTATCGAAAACAATCAGTTTGCAATTGAAAGTATTTGCCAATTGAGAAATACTAAGGCCGGGATTTTTGGAAATAATAAGTATATCTACATCTGTCTTTTGGGGCTGGGTTTCAAATAATAAAGGTTTATCAATTATTCCTATCTTTTTGTCTTTGTATTGATAAAATATTGATTGATGGAAAACCGTATTCAGGCTATCAACACGTTTATTCAACTGCATAAAAATTCTTCCTGGTTTTAAATGAAAATTCTGGAGCATTCCATCTTCAAGCAAAATACTGTCTCCTACAAACTGGTAATTGCTGCCTTTCACAAAATCTATTGCCTGGTGCTGGGGAACATTGTAAATAATGATCTTTTCCTGCTTTTCAATCTGCCATCTGGCATTTATATGCTGTATTGAAAATACAAGCAGGCTGATTAAAGCGAACTTGAACCAGCTTTTATTTTTTGTAATCAACCAGGCACCTGCCCCTGCAACAATTGCATATAGTAACCAGGTAGAGAATACAGTTGCAGGAATCTTATCCCATACCGCAAAAGACAGGTCGTTAACCCAAAGTATCACTTTGTTCATTAAGCCTGTCAGTACCCCAACCAACTTGCCAAGATACAGTCCGGCAAAAGGAATCCACGAAAAAGCTATCAGTAAAATTTCAGCATATAAAATAAACCCCGCCAATGGAACAGCAATGATATTGGTGATCAAAAACAAATTAGGGAACTGGTGAAAATAATAAATGCATACAGGAAAAGTGAGCAATTGAGCTGCTACAGAAACCGCCATTAACTGCCAAATCTTATCCGCCCATTTATTTTTTATATAAAGGCAATTATAGACCGGTTTTTGAAAAATGATAATCCCGATTACGGCCAGGTACGATAACTGGAACCCGACATTCCATAAAAAATAAGGATCGTAGCAAAGCATTAAAAAAGCCGATGTGGCAAGCGAATTATATACTGAAAACTTTTTTGCAAAACTTTTGCCTGCCGCGATAAAACTAAACATGACCGCAGCACGTATTACCGAAGCAGCAGCGCCTGTAAGCAAAACAAAGAGCCAAAGGCAAATCAGTATCAATCCTGTCTGTAATAATTTCACCCTGTTAATCAACGGGATTCTTGCAAAAATCCAGATTAACAACACATAGATCAACCCTAAATGCATTCCTGAAATAGCAATGATGTGCACCACGCCGGTATTGCTGTATGCCTGTACAAGGTCTTTATCCAGGTCATTCTTATACCCGATCAGTAATGCCTGGGCAATGCCCAATTCATCCTTACCGGCATCCACGGTTTTACGTAAAACAGATAAAACATATGCTCTTGCAGAAAATATAAACTGTTGCAGCTGGTTAACATGTTTATCCTTTCCGTTATTCAGCAACATCCAATCCTTGTCTTTCAAAAAGACATTATGAAAAATTTGTTGAAAAGCAGCAAAGCGCTGGTAGTTAAACGTACCGGGATTACCTGAATTTTTTATGGCCTGAAGATCTTTTCGGACTAATATCCTGTCGCCATACTGCAGCACATTTCCTGTACTGTCTTTTGAAAAATATAAAAGCAGTTTTCCTTTGCATGGAATGGTTGAATCTTGCTCAATAACAGATTCCACATACCCATCAGCTTTAAATGATTTGGGTTTTTCTACAAGCGGCTCATCTATTCTTACTACCAGGTAACTGTCTTCTTTGTAATAATTTCCATACCAGTCATTGCTATGCCTGATATCCTTATGCCAGGTAATCAATAATCCAAAACTCAGCAGCAGCAGGTTAATGATAAGGCCCTGCAATGGCTGCAGTTTAAACCGTAATGAAACAGGCAGTAAAAAAAATAACAGGAAAGAGATACTGAAAGAAATTAATGCCGCTGCAATAACCTGAACAGAAACCTGAAAATACCACTGCATGATTATCCCGGCAATCAATGGTAATATCAACCTTATAAATGGCGCATGCTTCCAGACGGGTATAACATAAGGGCGGGACATTTAACAAAATAGAAAATCATATTGAAAATTCAAATATGTATTTTCTATTTACTCAGGTGCATGCTTCTTTCTTTATACAATTGCCGGAAATAAGGGTCTCTCAGATCTTTAATGAAGCGGATCGCTTCACCGGTACTTTTCATCTCTGGCCCCAATTCCTTATTTACCCCGGGGAATTTATTAAAAGAGAAAACAGGCTCTTTGATGGCAAAACCGGTAAGCTTTTTTTCGAAAGTAAAATCTTTGAGTTTATTAACGCCCATCATTATTTTAGTGGCAATATTCAGATAAGGTATCTGGTATGCCTTGGCGATAAACGGAGTCGTACGGCTTGCTCTTGGGTTCGCTTCAATTACATATACATTGCCATCTTTAATGGCAAACTGAATATTGATAAGTCCTTTAATGTGCAATGCCCTGGCAATTTTCTCGGCATACTCTTCCATGGTATGCACAATTAATGGCGATAAATTAAACTGGGGTAACACGGCATTACTATCACCACTATGAATGCCTGCCGGTTCAATATGCTCCATCACACCCATCACATGAAAATGCTCGCCATCAAAAATGGCATCTATTTCTGCTTCCTGGCAACGGTCCAGGAAATGATCAATTAAAATTTTATTACCGGGCAAATGTTTTATTAAACTCAATACGCCTTTTTCCAGGTCTTCATCATTAATTACAATACGCATTCTTTGTCCACCCAAAACATAGCTTGGCCTTATTAAAACCGGGTAGCCAACTTTATTGGCAACTTCTATAGCCTCATCCGTATTATAAGCAGTACCATAATTCGGATAAGGTATTTCCAGTTCTTTCAACATGTCGCTGAACCTGCCCCTGTCTTCGGCTATATCCATACTGTCGAAAGAAGAACCGATTATCTTAATTCCTTTTTCGTGTAAACGCTTTGCAAGTTTTAAAGCAGTTTGTCCGCCTAACTGCACAATTACACCAAAAGGTTTTTCATGTTCAATAATTTCCCACAGATGCTCCCAAAACACCGGTTCAAAATAAAGCTTGTCGGCAATATCAAAATCGGTTGAAACGGTTTCGGGATTGCAGTTTACCATAATGGCTTCGTATCCGGCCTCTTTAACAGCCAGCAAACCATGTACACAGCAATAGTCAAACTCAATGCCCTGGCCTATCCTGTTGGGGCCACTGCCCAAAACAATTATCGGCCCCCTTGCCCCCGAAGGGGGTTCTGAAGAACCTGATTTAGCAGTTACTATTGATTCATTATGAACAACAGACTTGTATCGGTCCCCCAGATCTCCTCCCCCTTCGGGGGAGATAGAAGGGGCCTCAAACGTAGAATAGAAATAAGGCGTCTTAGCTTCAAATTCAGCACTGCAGGTATCCACCATCTTAAATACACGGGTGAGCCCCATGGCTTTTCTCCTTTCATAGATTGGTTCTGCATCTTCCTCCTTCATGATACTTTTAAGCTGCTCATCACTAAAACCTAAAAGCTTTGCTTCCCTGAGAAGTTCATCGGGCAGCGTTTTCAGATCGTATTTAGCAATCTCTTTTTCACAATCACATATCTTTTGAATCTGGTAAATGAACCAACGGTCAATTTTTGTGCTTTCGCAAATGCGTTTCACACTTGCCCCCGCCATCAATGCATCTTTAATTCTGAAAATCCTGTCCCACTTGGGTATTTTAATATATTCCAGTAATTCATCGGTATGCATCAGGCTCTTACCATAATAACCAAGGCCCACCACTTCATTCTCTAAACTCTGACAGGCTTTTTGTACTGCCTCAGCAAAGCTTCTTCCAATACCCATTACCTCACCTACACTTTTCATCTGAAAGCCAAGCGTATCTTTAGCTCCTTTAAATTTATCAAAGTTCCAGCGGGGAATTTTTACAATCACATAATCAAGCGCCGGTTCAAAATAGGCCGATGTTGATTGTGTGATCTGATTTTTTAATTCATCAAGATTATAACCAATAGCAAGTTTGGCGGCAATTTTTGCAATGGGATAACCTGTGGCTTTACTCGCCAGTGCAGATGAGCGGCTAACCCTTGGATTAATTTCCACTACAATCAGTTCCTCTGTTTCGGGATTAAGTGCAAATTGTACATTACAGCCCCCGGCAAAATTTCCCAGGGCCCTCATCATGGCGATTGCCGTGTTACGCATTCTCTGGTAGGCTGTATCACTCAACGTCATGGTAGGCGCAACGGTAATTGAATCTCCGGTATGCACTCCCATGGGATCAAAATTTTCAACCCCGCAAATAATGGCTACATTATCTGCATTATCTCTCAGTAATTCCAGTTCAAACTCCTTCCAGCCCAAAACTGCTTTCTCAACCAGCACTTCATGCATAGGGCTTGCAATCAAAGCATTATTAAGCGCTTCGTCCAGTTCATCCTTATTGAAAACAATTGCGCCGCCCGTACCTCCTAATGTAAAGGAAGGACGAAGCACAAGCGGAAATCCAATTTCCTGCGCAAACTCTTTTCCTTCTAAAAACGAATTCGCAATTTTTGCCTGACAAACAGGTATCCCCATTTCAATCATCCACTGGCGGAATTTCTCCCTGTCTTCTGCTTTATCAATGGCTTTAATATCAACACCAATTAATTTTACAGCAAATTTTTCCCAAATACCCAGTTCATCTGCTTCTTTACATAGGTTAAGTGCGGTTTGCCCACCCATAGTTGGCAATACGGCATCAATTTCATTTTCTTCCAGTATCTGCTCAATACTTTCAACTGTTAATGGAAGCAGGTATACCCTGTCGGCCATCATGGGGTCGGTCATGATAGTAGCCGGGTTACTGTTGATCAGGATAACTTTTACACCCTCTTCTCTTAAAGAACGGGCAGCTTGTGTACCGGAATAATCAAATTCGCAGGCCTGGCCAATAATGATTGGCCCTGAACCTATGATTAATACTGACTTAATGGAATTGTCTCTTGGCATAATTATTTTACTGATGAAGTGGCGTGCAAAAGTAATTGTTAATGACGTAAATAAAAAGTGGCCTTGTGTTCATTTTTCATTTAGGCTGTACTATACTAAATTTGCCATACAAATTATGATGTTGAATTTACCCCCCCTTTATAGAAATACAGCTTTTTTACTGTTGTTTTCACTAATTAGTCTTGATACGGTTGCACAGTTTTTTCCGGCAAAAAATTATCCAAAAAATTATTTTACCTACCCTGTGGTTGCCACAAAATCGCTGTCGGCCAATTTTGGTGAATTGAGATCCAACCATTACCATATGGGATTGGATTGCAGGACAGACAGGGTTCAGAATAAAAAGGTTTTAGCCGCTGCAGATGGCTATATAGCAAAAGTAAAAGTTGAGCCCTGGGGATTTGGCAGGGCTATTTATATTAACCACCCAAATGGATTAACGACCCTGTATGCACATTTAAACGATTTTTACCCGGAACTGGAAAAATATATAAAAGAACAGCAGTACAAATTAAAAAGCTGGGCTGTATATCTGGATATTCCGGTGAATCTGTTTCCTGTTATCAAGGGTATGTTTATCGCTTTTAGCGGAAATACCGGCGGATCTCAGGGGCCACACCTGCATTTTGAAATACGTGATACTAAAACAGATAAAGTGCTGAACCCGTCTTTGTTTGGTTTTCCAATACCCGATGATGTGGCACCGGATGTTTTCCGGCTGGCTGTTTACGACCGATGCATCAGTACTTATGAGCAAAGCCCCAAATTATATACTCTTAAAAAGCTGAATGGCGTTTATGTTACCACGCCTTCTTTAATACTTGCAAATACCGATAAAGTAAGTTTTGGTATTTCAGCTGCCGACCGGTACACAGGATCAAGTAACCGCAACGGTATTTACCAAACCATTTTGTACGAAAATGATAAACCCATTGTTGGTTTTCAGTTAGACAGTATAGGTTATGATGAAACCAGGTATTTAAATGCCCATATCGATTATAAATACAAAAGCAGCGGAGGTTCTTACATTCAGCATGTATCAAAATTACCGGGTTACAATAACAGTGTATACAAAACGACTAATGGTAATGGTGTAATTGCAATTGATGATGACAGTGTGCATCAAATAAGATTAGAAGTTAAAGATGCCCATGGCAATACTTCAATTGTAAAGTTTGAGATAAAAAAGAATCCTGATTTTAAAGAAAATAAAGTACCTGAAACGTCATCATACGTTCAGCAAAAAGAATTTCACCCCGGTTTTATCAACCTTTTTGAAAATGAAAACATCAGTTTTTATTTGCCCGAAAACAGTTTGTATGATTCTATCCGATTTCAATACAAAGAGATATATCCTAATGTTGGAAATACGATCTATCAATTGCACAATACAAGTGTTCCATTACAAAGCTATTTTCCCATTACTATAAAAGCAGCTTCGGATTTTCCTGATAAAATGGTAATGCATCGTTTTGCAAATGGCAAGGATGATTATGCAAAAGCGGAACCTGTAACCAATGGAAATGAAACAGGATGGTACAGGGCCAGCTTCAGGGAGTTCGGCAGTTTTCAGTTGATGATTGATACAGAGCCTCCAGCCATTACCCCCATTGGCTTTAGAGATGGTATGAACACTGGTAAATTAAGGCGGATTATTTTTGCCGTAAAGGACAATACAGAAGAAATTAAAAATTTTACTGCCACACTTGATGGTAACTGGCTCCGTTTCAGCAATGACAAAGGCAGCAGGTTTATTTATGAATTTGATGAAATGTGCCCCGCCGGTGAGCATGAATTAAAAATTATTGCAGAGGACCAGGTGGGGAATATTACAGAAAAGATTTACAAATTTACTAGATAAAGCCCCCTATCTCCCGAAGGGGAACCCGGAGCTTTTAAATAGTAAATGCATAAAAGAAACTAAATTTTAAAACAATACTCTGATGCTGTTTACGTACTGTTTAAGTTTTCAGAGTACAAAAGTCCCTTTAGGGATTTAGGATATGACACATTTAACCGAGGGTAAAAAAGCCCCTGCATTTAAAGGAAAAGATCAAAATGGCAAGGATGTTGCTTTATCAGATTATAAAGGCAAAAAAATAGTTTTATTTTTTTACCCGGAGGATGATACCCCTACCTGTACTGTACAGGCATGCAACCTGCGGGATAATTTTAGCCTTTTAAAAAAGAAAGGGTTTGTTGTTTTGGGAGTGAGCCCTGATGAAGAAAAAAAACATAAGAAATTTGAAGTTAAATACGATCTGCCTTTTACGCTCATTGCAGATGCCAGCCATACCATTATTGATAAATACGGCGTTTGGGGAGAGAAACAACTATACGGCCGTACTTATATGGGCCTGCATCGAACCACTTTTTTAATTGATGAAAAAGGTATTATCCGTAAGATATTCTTAAAGCCCAAAAGCAAAAAACATACAGAAGAAATTCTGGAAGCATGGCAACTTATCGGGTAAAAGCTACGTTAACTAAGTGAACTAAGCTTTAAGATTTATTTTATGAAAAACATATTAATAGTATTGTCCCTGATCTTTTTTGCGGTAATAGTATTTACTGCCTGCAGTAAAAGCGGCACTCCGGCACCTCCGGCTGGCGGTGGTATAACTTTTTCCTGTGCCGGTATCAGTCCAAAATTTGCTGCCGATGTACAGCCGATTCTTACCTCTGTTTGCTCTATCAACAGTAACTGCCACGGGGCCGGCAGCACAAACTCAGGTGGAGCATTTACAAACCATGCTGAAGTTTCAGCAAAAAAAACGAATATAAGAGCAGCAATCCTGTCTGGCGTAATGCCACAAGGCGGCACCATAACTCAGTCGCAGATCAATGCTTTTATCTGCTGGATAGACAGCGGGGCTGCGAATAACTAGGTTACTGATTTTGGAACAACATCACTTCTATATAAAAGAGAATTCCTGGCTTGCAAAAATTGCTGCAAAAAAATTAGCCACAAAAAATGTGGCCATGGTTTTAGGTAAGACCATACACCTCTTCAATACAAGCAGGGAAGAATTTCTGGCGGATGAAAAATGGCTTAAACATGAGCTCTGCCATATCAGTCAATTTAAACAGCATGGTTATTTTTGTTTTATTGTAAAGTACCTGTGGGAAAGTATAAAAAAAGGTTACTATCATAACAGGTTTGAAGTGGAGGCAAGGAAAGCGGAGGAATCATAATATCCACTCCACTTCTCCAAAATCAAACTCATGTTCAACAGCATCTACAGTTACTAACCGCCCCTGGGGCAATACACACTTGATCACTGTTTCAAATTTTTTGTTCCCTTTTTTCAGCATTACTTTTTTATTTCTTTTATATAAACACGCATTGTATTTATCCATTATCATATCAGCTGAAACAGTATTCAATTCCGATAATCTTTTCATCAGCAGGGTATATAATTCTTTTGCCAGGCCAACGATTTCAAAATCTTTACCGGTAATTTGTTTGAGCGATACAGCCTTCACCGAAAATTTATCAAACCTGGTCTGGTTAATATTTATTCCAATCCCAACTACAGCCCATTTCCAGGTTTTTCCCTGAAATACGTTTTCGATCAATATACCCCCTGCCTTTCTGTCACGCCAGAACAAATCATTGGGCCATTTAATTTTAGTTTCATCATCTGCATATCCTGAAAAAAATTCAACACAGGCCAATGAAACAGCAGCACTTAAATGAAATTGTTCTTTAATTCCTAACCGTTCGGGAGCTAAAACAAGGCTCATCGCAATATTTTTTCCCTTTTCCATTTTCCAGCTCTTCCCCCTTTGCCCTTTCCCTGCCGTCTGATCCCTTGTAAACCAAAGCATTCCATGGCTTGCCATTCCTGCATGTATCTGCCCCATGGCATAGTTGTTGGTGCTATCCACCGTATCAAGGATTTTAAATAAATCGGGTGCTGACATAACTATCCAAATGGCAAAGAAGTGTTACTTTTGCGATTATTTGCAAGCTACAAGCTACTTTGTAAAAAAACAATAATAAAAAAGGCATGCTTTGGTAATAAAAGCCGCCGCCATGAATAAATAAAAATATTATCACATTTGAACAATTTGAACGCATTAAACAGCCGCAAAAAAAACAGTGTTGTACGCATAACGAGAAACAGTAAAATTTTCAAAACCATTATCAGGGCCATTCTGGAAAAAAAAGGAGAAAATATTGTAAGCCTTGATCTCCGTAAAATACCAGAAGCTGTTGCCGATTTTTTTATAATTTGCCAGGCTGGAAATACTACGCAGTTAAGGGCCATTGCAGATTTTGTTGAAACTGATGTAAAAGAAAAATGTGAAGAAGCAGCTTATAAACATGAAGGCAGGCAGGGGCAGCAATGGATTTTGATAGATTACGTTAATGTAGTGGTTCATGTAATGTTACCCGAGCCAAGAAAGTTTTACCAGCTGGAAGAAATGTGGAGCGATGCCCCCATGATGGAACATAAAGATTAAATAAATTTTAAAACAATAATACTTAGTAATCGTCTATTAGTAAAAGTTTAACTGACCGGATAGATAAGTACCCAAAACAATATCACAACAAAATATGAATCAGCAAGACAGTAACAGGAAATTTAATCCTGACAACATACCGCCGAAAGGAGATGATCCTAAGAAAAAACCCAGGTTCAGCATATACTGGGTATATGGAATTATATTGATTGGCCTGGTTGGCTGGAATTTATTTCGTGGCGTAAGTAATGTCGGCATTGAAATGAATCAGAAGAACCTGTATGACCTGCTTAAAGCAGACGCTATAAAACAGGATTCAAAAGAAAATAAAGACAAGACAGGAATTGTAGTAGTAAGTAATAAAGAGATTGTACGGGTCTTTGTTTACAAGGAAAGTGTTGGTAGAAATGATAGTCTTTATAAAGCAATTCTTACCCAGCCCGAATATGAAGCATTGGTTAAAAATGAGAATCCGCAATTGTATTTCAGCATAGCCAATGAAGAAACATTTGCCAAACAACTAGATGATTTTTATAAAGAAAATACAGAAGTAGCCAGGATTCTCCCGGTTTATACAAAAGAAGGAGAATTATTTGGCCAGGTTATCAGCACACTGCTGCCCATCTTATTGATTGGGTTATTGTTTGTAATGATGATGCGCAAGGTTGGCGGGCCAGGTGGTGGAGGTGGCGCCGGTGGAATTTTCAGCATCGGAAAATCAAAAGCAACTTTATTTGAAAAAGGTACCCGGGTTAACATAAACTTTGGTGATGTAGCCGGGCTTGATGAAGCAAAAGTGGAAGTGATGGAGATTGTTGACTTCTTAAAAAATCCAAAAAAATATACAGCGCTTGGTGGTAAAATTCCTAAGGGTGCATTATTGGTAGGCCCTCCCGGAACGGGTAAAACATTGCTGGCAAAAGCTGTTGCCGGTGAGGCACAGGTTCCTTTTTTCAGCCTTAGCGGAAGTGATTTTGTGGAGATGTTTGTTGGCGTTGGTGCCAGCCGTGTACGTGATTTATTTAAACAGGCAAGAGAAAAAGCTCCTTGCATAATTTTTATTGATGAGATTGATGCCATAGGAAGGGCAAGGGGTAAGAATATGATGATGAGTAATGATGAAAGGGAAAATACATTGAACCAATTACTGGTAGAGATGGATGGTTTTGGAACTGATCTTGGTATCATTATTCTGGCAGCAACCAACAGGCCTGATGTTCTGGACACTGCACTTTTACGTCCGGGCCGTTTCGACAGGCAGATATCTATTGACCGTCCTGATCTTGTAGGAAGGGAAGCTATTTTTAAAGTGCATCTTGAGCCGATAAAAATTTCTCAAACACTGGATATTCATAAACTGGCCGAACAAACTCCAGGTTTTGCCGGGGCAGATATTGCCAATGTTTGTAACGAAGCAGCATTAATCGCAGCCAGGAAAGGAAAAGAGGCTGTGGACATGTCAGATTTCCAGGATGCGATTGACAGGGTGATTGGCGGTTTAGAGAAAAAAAATAAGATCATCTCTCCTGAAGAAAAAGAGATCATTGCCTATCACGAGGCAGGACATGCTATTTGCGGCTGGTACCTGGAGCATGCTTATCCATTATTAAAAGTAACCGTTGTACCAAGAGGAACTGCAGCATTGGGATATGCCCAGTATACGCCTAAGGAGCAATACCTGTACAATACCGATCAGTTAATGGACCAGATCTGTATGACCCTTGGCGGAAGAGCCAGTGAAGATATTTTCTTTGGAAAAATAAGTACCGGTGCAAGTAATGACCTGCAGCAGATCACTAAAATTGCTTACAGCATGATTACTGTTTATGGTATGAATGACAAAGTGGGTAATATCAGTTATTATGACCCTAACCAGGAAAATGTTTTTACCAAACCTTTCAGTGAAGAGACCGGTAAGATGATTGATGAAGAAGTTCGTAAACTGATTGACAAGGCATACCAGATTACCATTAAGTTGTTGACAGAAAAAAAGGATGATGTAGAAAAGCTGGCTAAGGAACTATTGAAAAAAGAAGTGTTGTTTAAAAGTGATGTGGAGTCTTTGATCGGTAAAAGGCCATTTGAAGAAAAAAAGGCATTGGAAATAATTGTGGATGAGAAAGATGAAGTTACTGAAGAGCCTTCAACGGAAATGCCCCAGGAACTGAAAACACCACCGGCAATATAAATATGGCTGTTACACAGGCAAAAGAAAATATTTTAAAAAGAATCAGGCAGGCACTGAGTAACCCGGTGCCTTTGCCTTTTCCCCAAAGCGAGGGAACCAATTCGGTATTCTTACCTGCTGCCGACAGCCTGGATATTGTGTTTGCACAGGAATTTATCAATATGCAGGGGAAATTTGCCTTCTGCATAAATGAAGATGAAATGCAGCAACAATTGCAACAACTGATTGAAGAAAGACAATGGACTAAAATTTATTGTAATACTGATAAATGGAACGCCAGGTTCAGCAATACGATAAACCTGCCGGGATGCGACGCTTCCATAACAGACTGTGAACTGCTTGTTGCCAGAACCGGAACCATTGTAATGAGTGCAGCACAACAAAGCGGACGCACAGTAAGTGTATATGCACCCGTGCATATTTGCATTGCTTATACCAACCAATTGGTTTATGATGTAAAAGATGCCTTACAAAAAATAAAAGAAAAATACGCCGGCAATATCCCTTCCCTTATAACTTTTGCTACGGGGCCAAGCCGTACTGCCGATATTGAAAAAACACTGGTAACCGGTGTTCACGGCCCGAAAGAAGTTTATTGCTTTCTGGTAGAAGCATAATTGCTTTTTTACAAGTATCTTTATTACATGATCAGCAACGAAATTTATAACCTGTTTGTGTACGGATCGCTACGCAGTGGATTCCGTAATCCCATTTATCAATACCTTACCAAATATTTTCATTTACTGGGGGAAGCAGTTGTAAAAGGTAAACTCTATGATATGGGAGAATACCCTGTAGCCCTTCCTGCCGATGAAGAAAAATTTATTTCCGGTGAATTATATACGGTAAACAATCCCCGGGAATTTTCATGGGCAATTGGCCAGCTTGATGATTATGAAGGGCTGAATGCTGAAGAAGGAGAAACGTCATTATATAAACGGGAAGAAGTTATTGCCTATCAAAAAGGCCAGCCGGTAGTGGCCTGGATATACTGGTTTAATGGAGATGCCACAGGTAAACCCGTAATAGAATCGGGAGACCTGATGCAATACCTGCAGCAAAAAAATAAACCTGAGTAGATGGATTTAGCAAGTAATAAAAAGATTTACTTTCTATCCGATTTTCATCTGGGGGCACCCAATCCCGTAGACAGTTTGATCAGGGAAAAAAAAATAATCAAATTTCTGGATGAGATTAAAGCCGACGCCGGGCAGATTTTTGTCGTTGGCGATCTTTTTGACTTCTGGTACGAATACAAAAAAGTAGTTCCAAAAGGATATGTGCGTATCCTGGGTAAACTTGCAGAACTTACTGATGCCGGAATACCCATTCATTTTTTTGTAGGTAACCACGATATGTGGATGAAAGATTATTTTCAAAAAGAGCTCAATATTCCTGTATATTTTGAACCCGTCTCATTTGAATTTAACGGGAAGAAGTTTCTAGTTGGGCATGGAGACGGGCTGGGGCCAGGTGATCATGGTTATAAATTCATTAAAAAAATATTCCGCAATAAAGTCTGTAACTGGTTGTTTGGTATTCTTCCGCCGTATATTGGCATGGGCATTGCAAACTATTTCAGCAGAAAAAGCAGGGCACAAGCCGGGCAAACCAATGAAGTTTTTTTGGGCGAAGACAAAGAGTGGCTCATTATTTACTGTAAAGAAGTTTTGCAAAAAGATTATTACGATTACCTGGTTTTTGGGCACCGGCATTTGCCAATTGATTTTACAATCAATGACAAAAGCAGGTATATAAATCTAGGCGACTGGATACAATATTTCAGCTATGCCGTTTTTGACGGGGCAAATGTTGAATTGAAATATTATACCAAATGAAAAAAATTAAAATCATATTTTCTTTTCTGTGCTGCTATATTTCAGTGACAACCTATGCTCAAAATGATTCAGCTTTTCAATTTCTAAAATCCATAAAAGGCGATATCTCTTATTTTAATGTAGACAATCTCGACAATATTTATTTTATTACCGGTAATAATCAATTAAAAAAAATTAAACCCAATGGCGATTCTGTTGCTGTTTTTAACGATGTGAAAAAATATGGTAACCCTTCTTCCATAGATGTAACCAACCCGCTGAAAACTTTGCTGTACTATAAAAATTATTCAACCGTTGTGGTGCTCGACCGGTTATTAACCATCCGTAATTCCATCAATTTCAGGAAACAAAATATCTTTTATGTAAACAGTATCACACTCTCTTATGATAATAATATCTGGTTATTTGATGAAGAAGATTTTAAACTTAAGAAGATTGACGAGGAAGGCAGGATTTTAACAGCTACTACTGACTGGAGGCTTTTATTTGATACGGTACCAGCCCCTGTACGGATAATTGATAAAAACAATTATGTTTATCTCTACGACCCCGAAAAAGGTTTTTATGTTTTTGATTACTACGGAGGATTTAAGAACAGGCTTAGCTTTTTAAACTGGACCAATGTTGAAGTAAGCGGTAATACCGTTTACGGATTCAGCAATAACAGCCTCTTTACGTATGAGTTAAAATCACTGGAGATTAAAGAATACAAACTGCCTGCATTTTTTGGAGACTATATTTCCATTAAAGCCATGAACAGAAAAATTTACCTGTTAAAGGGAGACCGTATTGATATTTATGAGATCAAATAGATTGCCGTTCTGATTAATTATTTAATATTTCTGCCAGCTCCTTATCCCACTTACCCGTTTTTCCATATTCCACAACACGGCCAATTTCCTTACCGTCTTTCATAACAATAAAAGTAGGTATCAGCGTAACATTAAATGCCTGGGTAATATTACCCAAAGAAGTTTTAGCCCGGTTCACCCCAAATAAAGTAATGGCTTCATCAGCAATACCGCTTTTCTCCTGCAGTTTAAAAAACTTGGGTAAAATAAACTGGGTATCCTCACACCAGGTGCCGGCAAAAACAACAAACTGGTATTTACCCTTTGCCCTTTCAAATGCATTCAGTGTAGCCGTATCAGGATTGTAATAACCCTGGCCGCTGTTGTACCAGTTAAAGGCAGTATCGTTTTTAATAAGGTCTTTATTTATTATTCCCCGCAATACTTTTATCTCTGGATGTTTTTCATCCTGGCTTACTTCATATTGTGCCTGGGCAAAAACAAGAGATGATAACGGAATAAAAAATAATAAAGCAAAGAAATATTTTTTCATAAATGATTATTTACTCACTGTCGATCCTAAAGAGAATAAAGATCGCATCATTATGGTAACTGCAACAAGTTTTTATGTTAACCGGAAGTTATACCAGCATACAATCCGATCAAAAAAAACATGAGCCATAAGCTGTCAGCTGGTTATCGGTCTGCATGCCCGATGTCAGGTTAGTCAATTCATTGTTCTCATCGGCCTTCAGTTGATTTAAGCCGTTTAAGTGTAAAACAATAAGTAAGTCCTGCTAAATGTTGATTTATACCATAAAATGTTTTTGTCCAGTTCCAGTTGTAGCCATAAACCAATTTCAGCTTTTGAATTCCGATTCCAAATTCCGGTCTGAACACAAAACAGTTTTTGCTAAAGTCCGTATAGTAAATAAAATTCAGCCCCATAGCAGCTCCACCGCCAACCCAAACGCCAACTTTAGGGCCTATTATTGTTTTTTTGTCCAGCTTAATTTCATTTGATACAAAGTAGTCAAATGAAAAAGGATGCCTGTTTGTCCCATACTGATTGATTGCAAAACCAATTTCTGCAAAACCATATTTTCCCTGCTGATAGCCTGCCAATAGGGAAAAATCTTTCTTATTATTATAATATACCGATACAGAACTTGTATCTGCGGTTTGGCAATATCCTTCCAGGGTTAAAAACGATAAAACAAAAAATGTCAGAAAAAACTTCAATATTGCAGTACGTAATTTAAAAATAAATAACCAACGCTTTTTATTATAAGCCAGCTTTCAGCTCATTCAGAAAACCTTTCAGTTTTTTTAAAGATTCTATCAAAGCAAATTTTTCATCGGCCCTTTTATTTTGCTTTAAGAATTCCTTGGCGCCTTCAATAGTATATTTTCTTTCACGCAGTAAATGATAAATAAGGTTAAGATTTTTTATATCCTCCGGGCGGAACAACCTGTCACCTTTACCATTCTTTCGGGGTTTTAAAATATCAAATTCGTTATCCCAAAATCTTATCAGGCTCTGATTTACTTTAAACATACCCGCCACCAGGCCGATTGCATAATATTTTTTTTCAAAAAGAACTTCATCAGCAGGTATTTCAATAAGGTCGGTGCCGGTATCTTTTCCTTTCAGGCTCATCCTGCCACGGGTCAGTTTCTTATTATCCCTTTTTACTTTTATTTTATCGGCAGTGGGTTTTTCAATAGCAATGGCTTTTACTGCCGGTTTTTCTGTAACCGGTGCATCATCAAACGAAAACGATATTTGCTTAAGAGACATAATTAAAATTAGTCAAAACTTTTGGCACTGCCAGTAGCAGCAATTTTTAACACCCGGTCATACTGCTCGGCATTCAGGTCATTAAAGAAAAAATAAACCGGGTCCACGGCATTACCGTTAATATGCACTTCATAATGGCAATGCGGCCCCGTACTGGCTCCCGTACTGCCAACCCAGCCAATCACTTCGCCACGTTTTACACGCTGCCCTCTTTTTGCTTTTACCCTTACCATGTGCATATACTCCGTTTCATAGCCATATCCATGGTTGATAATTACATGATTCCCCGTACCCGAACTATTGCCCGCAGTTGTTACAACACCATCGCCGGTAGCATAAATGGGCGTGCCTTGTGGTGCCGTAAAATCTATTCCGCTGTGCATTTTTGCAATTCCGTAAATGGGATGTATCCTGAAACCAAAACCACTGGCAATCCTGGTAAGTTCTTTATTGCTTACCGGTTGTATAGCCGGTATGCTGGCCATCTTATTTTCCTGGTTGTTGATCAGTTTTTCAATGGCATTATAACTTTCAAACTGGTAAGCTACCCTGGCCGTGATATTATTCAGTGTTTTTGCGATCTCGTCGCCCAGGTCATCCTCTTTAATCAGATTGATCCTTGCGATCTCTTTTTTCTTTTCAATGGATTTTGTACGGGCACTGTCAGATAAGGGAACGGCCTCAAATATAGAGCGGTAAACTTCGTTGTCTCTTTTCTCCAGTTCAGCCATTTGCTGTTGCAGCTGCCTGGCCTTGGCGGCAATGGTATTATAATTATCTTTTACAATTTCATATTTCAGTTCGGCCTCCCTGTCTCCTGCTTTCGGAAAAAATTTTGTGTACAACGCAATAATAATAATCGATGTAACCAATGCCGCAGAAATAAACCCGAATACCCGCAATAATTTCACCCGTAATGGAGTAACCAGCTTTTCGTAGCGGAGTGTATGCGTATTATAGTAATATTTTATTTTTTTCATCTTCCTGTCCTCTAACGCAGGATATGTTTAAACTGTTGTTTTATTTTTTTGTACCCGTCATTTAAGCTTTAGGCAGCATGGTTGCGTCGCACTCTTGTACCAAATACCTTTATTGGGCTTGTGCTTGCAGCTTGAAGCCGTTTTATTACCTTTGCCCCCGTTGAACAAAAGTTCACAAATATAGCCCGATATATAACAAAAATCAATCCATATAAACAATTGGTATATGATGACGAGTGCTGAGATACGACAACAATTTCTTGATTTTTTTAAATCGAAAGGGCATACGATAGTTCCTTCAGCACCCATTGTGGTAAAAAATGATCCCAGCCTGTTATTTACCAATGCCGGCATGAATCAATTCAAAGATTATTTTCTGGGTAATAAAAAAGCGCCGGAAAACAGGGTGGCTGATACACAAAAATGTTTGCGGGTAAGTGGCAAGCACAACGACCTGGAAGAAGTTGGTGTAGATACCTACCATCATACCATGTTTGAAATGCTGGGCAACTGGAGCTTTGGTGATCCTGCCCGTCCGGCAGGCGGGTATTTTAAAAAAGAAGCCATTGCCTGGAGCTGGGAACTGCTGACTGGGGTTTACAAATTAGATAAGGATAAATTATACGTAACCATTTTTGAAGGTGATGAAAAAGAAGGGCTACCAAGAGATGAGGAGGCCTATAACGAATGGAAAAAATTTATTGCTGAAGACAGAATTCTGTTGGGTAATAAAAAAGATAATTTCTGGGAGATGGGTGATACCGGACCCTGCGGACCCTGTACCGAAATTCATGTTGACTGCAGGCCCGATGCCGAAAGAAAAGCCATAGCTGGAAAAACACTGGTAAATAATGACCACCCCCAGGTAATTGAAATTTGGAACAATGTATTCATTCAGTTTAACCGTAAAAAAGACGGAAGCCTGGAAGAATTACCTGCAAAGCATGTGGATACCGGGATGGGATTTGAAAGACTGGTTAGGGTTATACAAAACAAAACTTCCAATTACGATACGGATGTTTTTTCCGGAACGATTGCTGCCATTGAAAAGATCACTGGTAAAAAGTATGATTACAGCGACCGCAAGGAAGCCATTGCTTTTCGTGTAATAGCAGACCATATACGTGCCATTTCATTTACAATAGCGGATGGTCAATTGCCATCTAACACAGGTGCAGGCTATGTTATACGCCGTATACTCCGCAGGGCAGTACGTTATTATTATTCTTACCTGGATTGTAAGCAACCGTTGATCCACCAGCTTTTACCTGTTATTGCCAGGCAATTTGAAAATGTTTTTCCGGAGTTGAATAAGCAGCTGGATTTTGTAAACAAAGTAGTGAAGGAAGAAGAGGACGCATTTTTAAGAACCGTTGATAATGGTTTGTCGCTGCTTGACCAGGCAAAGAAAAATATATCAGGTGAAGAAGCATTTAAACTGTACGATACTTTTGGTTTTCCGCTTGACTTGACAAAATTAGTAGCCACTGAAAAAGGGCTGGCTGTTGATGAAGCTGGTTTTGAAATTGAAATGCAAAAACAAAAAGACCGCAGCCGGTCTGCTGCAGTTCTAGAAACAGAAGACTGGATTACAGTAAATGATATTGACTCATCAAAATTTGTTGGTTACGATTCATTAGAAACAAAAACCAAAATTGTTAAGTACAGAAGAGTAAGTGGCAAAGGAAAAAAGCTTTATCAAATCGTTTTGGATACCACCCCTTTCTATGCCGAAAGCGGGGGGCAGGTTGGAGACAGTGGCATTCTCACGACTCACAACTCACAACTCACGATCACCGATACCAAAAAAGAAAACGACCTCATCATCCATTTTGCAGATTCAATTCCACAGGATATGACCGGGGAGCTAATTGCAAAAGTAGATGCGGCAAGGAGAAAAGATATTACGCTTCACCACAGCGTTACACACCTGATGCATGCAGCATTACGCAATGTACTGGGTAAGCATGTAGCACAAAAAGGCAGCCTGGTAAATGAAGAACACCTGCGTTTCGACTTCAGTCATTTTGCCAAAGTAAGTGAGGAAGAAATTTTTGCCGTTGAAAAAATGGTAAACGAGAAAATACGGGAGAATATTCCGGTGGTCATCAAAACCATGCCGAAGGACGAAGCCATTGCTTCAGGTGCCATGGCGCTGTTTGGCGAAAAATATGGCGAAGAAGTCCGTGTGGTGATTATGGATGCCGGTTACTCAATAGAACTTTGCGGTGGCACCCATGTGTGCTATACAGGTGAACTGGGATTCTTTAAAATAAAACACGAGACTGCCGTAGCAGCAGGAGTACGCAGGCTGGAAGCCGTTTGTGGCAAAGCTGCCGGGGCCTTGGTTCATGAACAATTCAACGCAATACATAATATCCGGGAAATGCTGAACAGTCCTGCAGACCTGCATAAATCAATAGAGAGTTTATTGGCAGAAAAATCATCCCTGCAAAAAAGGGTTGAAAGCCTGGAAGCAAGGCAACTGGTGGGTATACGCAATGAATTGCTGCAGAAAGATGAGATCATCGATAATGTATCATTCATCGGCGACATCATTGAAGTACCCAATGCCGATGCTTTAAAAAAATTATGTTTCGATATTAAACATCATGTGCATGATCACCTGGCCGTTTTATGCAGCAATATTGATGGTAAGGCACATGTGGCCATCAGTATTTCCGACACCGTAGTTGCTGCAAAGAATTTAGATGCCGGTAAAATTATTAAAGAACATATTGCTCCATTAATAAAAGGCGGCGGCGGGGGGCAAAAAAACCTGGCTACTGCCGGAGGGCAGGATATAAGTAATTTGAAAGCTGTAATTGAAAAGGTGAAAGCGCTTTTATAAACCGATTAGTTTTAGTATTAATAAAATGCACATTATCTTTCAAACACCCAGGCTGATTCTTCGTGAATTTACAGAAGCAGATGCTCCTTTAGTTTTAGCATTAAACAGCGACCCCGAAATAGTAAAATATGTACACGAGCCAACATTAAAAACAATTGAACAGGCCGAGAAAATAATAACTGACATCATCTTACCACAATATAAAAACAAGCTGGGCCGCTGGGCAATTCATACAAAAGATAATATGGAATTTATTGGCTGGTGTGGCCTGAAATTCCGCCTGGAACTTAACGAAATTGACCTGGGTTACCGCCTGATGCAAAAAGCCTGGGATAAGGGCTTTGCTACCGAAGCTGCCCAACATTCCCTTGATTATGGTTTTATGTCTTTACTGCTTACGCAGATTACCGGAAGAGCACATATTGAGAATATCGCTTCTTATAAAGTACTGGAAAAGATAGGTATGAATTTTATTGCTGAAGAAATAGTTGACGACTGCCCGGTAAGAACTTATACCAAGTCCAACCCCAATTTGTAATAAGCCCGGCAGTAACTCCCAAAATAATTGTTAAAGAAAAAAAATTATCTGCGAAATGTTTCGTAATTAAGAAAAAGGTTTTACATTTGACCTACTAAACATTTCGTATTTAAAATTTCAAGACATGAAAAAAATAGTTTTTAGCATTGCATTATTGCTTTTCTCTGCGCTGGCAACAAGTTCATTTGCCCAGGATGAAAAAATTGAAAAAGTAATTGAAAAGGATAAAAAAGCATCGCAGGAAATCGTAATCCGTAAAAAAGGTGACAAAGACACAAAGATTACCGTGGAAATAAAAGGCGATAATGTAACGGTTAACGGAAAGCCTTTATCTGAATTTAAAGATGATGAGATAACAATAAACAAAAGGAATGTCATTATCAGGGATGGCAGGGGTAACACAAGATTTGAGTTTACTCCCGGTGATATGGAGAAACTCAATTTTTTTAATGACACAAATACTGAGCCCCGTGCATTTTTAGGTGTAACCACTGAGGAAGCGGAAGCTGGCGCTAAAATTACAGATGTTAGCAAAGAAAGCGCTGCTGAAAAAGCCGGGCTTAAAACAGGAGACATCATCACAAAGGTTGGAGATAAAAAAGTAGAAAATCCCGAATCGTTATATGATGCTGTATCATCAATGAAGCCAAAAGAAGAAGTAAAGGTTTATTATAAAAGAGATGGCAAAGAATCTTCGGTAAAAACAACTTTAGGTGAGCGGAAAGATTCGCAGGCTATGGCATATTCATTCAGCGGCCCCGATGGCATGACAAGATCTTTTACGGTACCACGCACATCACCACGTATCCAGTCTGTTCCTAAAATTGACATGTGGAACGATAAAGAATTAAGTGAAATGTCACCAAGGATGTGGAGTCCCGGAACCGGTGACAGTTACAATGTATATAGCGACCTGCTTGCATCACGCAGGCCAAAACTGGGGCTTAAGATTCAGGATACAGAAGATGAAAAGGGTGTTATGGTTTTAGAGGTAGATAAGGATTCTCCTGCTGAAAAAGCCGGGCTTAAAAAAGATGATGTAGTTACTGAAATAGGTGGAAAAAAAGTTTCCAATACCGATGAAGTCAGAGAACAACTTCATCAAAACATGGAAAAATCTGCCTACAGCATAAAAGCTAACCGTAATGGTAAGAGTATGAATTTTGATATCAAGATCCCTAAAAAGTTAAAGACAGCTAATTTATAGTATCATCTTTCCCGATGATAATGGGATTAGATGCTGCTATACCGGTAACAAAGACAATTTGACCATATATTGGTTCAATCGGTATAAGCCATGAATAAGCATGAGAGACTGCTCCGGTATCTATCGGGGCAGTTTTAATTTTATGAGTATCGTAAGTCTTTTAACAATTTGCCCGAATTCACCGGCCGCTAACTTTAAACTAATAACTTAACTTTGCCCGTGTGAGATTAAATGATAAATACCAGGTAGTAATAGGACTGGAAGTACATACACAACTGCTTACCCAAAGCAAACTATTTTGCGGCGACAGTGCTGCCTTCAGTACCGATCCCAATACGCATGTGAGCCCGATAACATTAGCACATCCGGGTACATTGCCAAAAATGAACAGTAAAGCCATTGAGTATGCAGTAAAATTAGGCCTTGCCTTACACTGCGATATTGAACAGCATAATTATTTTGCCCGTAAAAATTATTTTTATCCCGATCTTCCAAAAGGCTACCAGGTTTCGCAACACACAACCCCTGTCTGTAAAAATGGGTTTGTGCCAATAAAAACTGATGATACAGAACGCAACATCAGGCTCAACCGCATTCATATTGAAGAAGATGCAGGAAAAAGTTTACACGATATTGACGAAAGTTATACTTCGATCGACCTGAACCGTGCAGGCGTTCCGCTTTTAGAAATTGTGAGTGAACCTGATATACACAGCAGCGATGAAGCCTTTGCCTACATCACGGAGCTGCGTAAACTGGTTACCTGGCTGGGCATCTGCGATGGTAATATGGAAGAAGGCAGCATGCGTTGCGATGCCAATATTTCCATCCGCCTGCAAGGCGAAACAAAACTGGGTACCCGGGTTGAAGTGAAAAACCTTAACAGCATACGCAATGTAAAAAGAGCAATAGATATTGAAGTGGATCGTCTTATTGGACTGGTTGAAAATAATCAGTCAATTATACAGGAAACCCGGAGCTACGACGCAGACAATAACACTACTTTTTCTTTACGCTCAAAAGAAGATGCAGATGATTACCGGTATTTTCCGGAACCTGATCTTACACCCTTTCATGTTACTGATGATTATTTGCTCCGGATAAAAAACGGGCTGCCGGTTTTACCCGATGAATTAAAAAAGCGATATAGAGATGAACTGCAACTTTCAGATTATGATGCTGCTGTACTTTGTGATGATAAGGAGCAGTCGGATTATTTTGAGCAGCTGATAAAACATACCAATAACTATAAAGCAGCAGCTAACTGGATACTTGGGCCGGTTAAAAGTCATATGAATGACAGCAACTCGGCCAATAAAGCTTTTACTTTACCGCCCGAAAAGCTGGCTGGATTAATCAGCCTGGTTGACACTGGAAAATTAAATTTTGGGATTGCTTCATCAAAAATTTTTCCGGCATTATTGAATCAACCTGAAAAAGAACCGCTGCAGATTGCAACGGAACTGAATCTGATACAGGAAAGTGACAGCGGATCCATAGAAACCTGGGTTGATGAAGTAATTGCCCGCATGCCCGATAAGGTAAGCCAATACCGGTCCGGTAAAAAAGGGTTGATTGGTTTATTTGCCGGCGAAGTAAAAAAACTCAGCAAAGGAAAAGCTGATATGCAAATTGTAAATACATTATTAGACCAAAAATTAAACAATTAATGAAAAAATTATTACCGGCTGTAACAATGGCTGTTGTTCTTTTCTCCTGTAACAATGCATCAGATAAAGGAAAGTTTACGGTTAACGGCGAATTGAAATCTGCAACCGATCAGAAAATTTACCTGGAAGAATTATTTTTCAGCGATGCCAAACCTGAAGTACTGGATACAGGAGATATAAAAAATGGAAAGTTTATGGTATCTGCCATCGCACCCGAAGAAGGGCTATACAGGCTGCGTACCGAGCATGGAGAAAATCCTTATTTATTTGTGAATGAAGCCGGAAGCATGAGCTTTACCGGCGACATAAAAAATCCCGAACTAACCGGGCAGGTTTTTAGCGGTACTGCTAACAGATCGTTACAAAAAATGATGCGGCATACGGATAGTATTGCAACTAAAATTGATTCTAAAAAAAGGCAGCTTACTGAATTAATAAATGCCGGCGCAGGCGGGGCAGACAGTTTGGTAACCGCACTATCCGGAGAATTGAACTCATTGAATGAAAATTTCAGTAATTATTGTTTTGCTTTTTCTGATACGGCAAAAAGCCCCATCATATCAATGTTTGCAGCAACAATGGCACCAATAGAATTATCAAAACTGGAGCCGCAACTGGCCAAACTCGCCAAACGTTTCCCCAACCACAAAGGAGTTACCGGCGCTCTTAATTATATAAAGAGAGAACTGACGCAGCAGGGGCAGCCACAAACAAATATGCCCGCAGCAGTTGGTAATCCTGCCCCGGAAATCACGATGAATGATGTAAATGACAAACCCTTTTCATTAAGCCAGCTAAAGGGCAAATATGTTCTGGTTGATTTTTGGGCAAGCTGGTGCGGCCCATGCCGCGATGAGAACCCGAATGTTGTAGCTGCCTACAACCAGTTCAAGGATAAAAATTTCACTGTACTTGGTGTATCACTTGATAAGGCCAAAACAGCCTGGGTAAATGCCATTAAAGAAGATAATTTAACCTGGCAGCATATCAGTGATTTAAAATACTGGAATAGCGCAGCAGTTGGTTTATATGGTTTTAACGGAATACCTTATAATGTTTTGGTTGATCCTCAGGGAAAAATCATTGCTACTAATTTAAGAGAAAGCGCTTTGCAGAATAAACTTGCTGAAGTGCTGAAATAAAAAGTATCACTTATTATAAAAAGAAAGGCTGTTATTAAATAACAGCCTTTCTTTTTAATACTATTTTGTTACAATTAATAGCCCGGATTCTGAGCATAATTTACATTCAATAAGGTTTCACTAGCCGGAATTGGCCACAAAAACCTGTTATCACTGTAAGGGAATGCAGCTACAGAAGTTGTGTAAGTTGCATTACCAACACCACAGCTATACATGGCAAATAAAGAAGCACCAACTCCTATTTTTGCAGGAATACCGCCGGTTGTAAAGTTTGCATCAGTTGCATTTCTGTGAATATCAGCCCAACGTTTTCCTTCGGCAATAAACTCAATTCTGCGTTCATTTAATATAGCCGTAATAAATGCATTTGTATTTAAAAATGAAGCAACAGTATAAGTTAATACAGGCGGTGTGGTAAAATTACCCGGGCCTCCTGGTAATGATCTGTTTCTTACATCATTAATTAACTGAAGTGCCTTGGTAGTAATACCATTTTGCCTGGCTTCCGCTTCGGCTAAAGTCAGCAATACTTCTGCGTAACGGATCAAAGGAGCAGGATCTGTACTGGTTGTAGGGTCTATATACTTGGTTGAAACATAATTAGCAGATGCTCCTGTTCCAATTACACTCATCATATTTCTCCTGGCATCAACACAAAGAAAATCCGGCAAATTATATATTACAGGGCTCACCCTTATAATACCTCTTCCACCTATGCTGGTATTACCAAGCATATTTGGTAAAGCACCGTTTACACCGCCGTTATCAGTTGAAGCATTACGCATAGAGAAAATTGCCTCATTACCCTGCCATCCGCCTGTTGTAAATGGTGTAACTGGTGATGTTTCTAATTTCCAGCCGCCAATCGGGCTGGTAAAACCGGGATATGAAGTCATAGCTGGAGTAGCCGGAACCAATTTAGCTCCTTCAAGAATAACATTCGGCCAATCGCCCATATGTAAACGTACCCTCATTTTTAATGCAATCGCTGCAGCCTTGCTGGCACGATATGTTTTACTGGCTCCCGTTATTGAAGCCGGAAGATTCGTCTCGGCTAAATCAAGGTCTGCTAATACTTTTGTATATCCGTCAGCTACGGTCGTCCTGGTTTTTGAAGCAGCAATAGCAGATGTGGCATCTCCATTAATACCAAAATCACGGTAGATGATACCAACCTGGCTGCCATTACCGTCGCGGTAAGGCCGGGCAAAATGAATCAGTAATTCATGATGTGCCATAGCTCTTAACAAACGGCATTCTCCCAGGTACACATTACCAACTGTACTGGTAATAACACCTTTAGCAATCGCATCATTCACACCTTCAATAGTAAGATTTGCTTTATTGATCAAACCGTAAAGTGTTTGAAACATATAGTCATTGTTTGCAGAACTGGGATTATAAGTTGCTTCATATGTCAGCGCATAGAAAGTAACAAAGGTCAGCATATCCTCTCCACGCATATCGCCCTGCTCAATACTGGCAGCGCCAAACGGGTACCCTCTTACAGCTCCCCCGGCATAAAATCCGCTTTGTGCGGCATCATATACACCGTTCACGGCAGCTTCCACCCTGTCAGGGGTAGAAAAAGAAGTGATGTCTGTCAAAGAATTATATGGCCCGATATCTAAAACTTTTTTGCAGGAAGTATTTAATAACAGCATTAAGGCTGTAATTATAAAACCTGATAATAATTTATTCATAACTGATTTCATTTTATATTAATTTTTTACTGCTGTTTAATTAGAAGCCAACGTTAAGTCCAAAAGTGAACGATCTTAATTGCGGTACAGATGCATTATCAATTCCTAACTCCGACCTGTTTTCCGGATCAATTCCTTTGTACTTGGTCCATACAAATAAATTTTGTCCCTGTACAAACCAACGCATGCTTTTTACAATTCCTTTTGAAGCAGCTTCTAACCTTTTGCCATCCACATTATAGGAGAAAATAACATTTTGTAAACGCAGGAAATCTCCTTTTTCTAAAAACCTTTCGTTTGTCTGGCCGTTTAAATTAACCTGGTTATCACGGGCATAATATAATTTTGGAACCTCTGTAACCTGCCCAGGTGTTGTCCACCTTTGCAGTGCTTCCATACCATTATTTACAAAACCTGTACTGTTCCAGACTTCCTGCCTGGTTAAGTTATAAACTTTATTACCGCCGCTGTAACGTAAAAACACTTCCAGGGTCAGGTTCTTATAACCAAAAGTATTTGTAAAGCCACCAAACCATGTTGGTAACGGAGAACCGATTATGTACCGGTTACCTAATGTTGTCCTTGTGCCTAATGTAGGATCATCTTTGCTGGTAAGGGTATAATAACCTGCAGCGGCTCCGGCAACGTTGTGATATTGTACCAGGCTTCCATCTTCTTTGTACCATACAGCATTACCATTACTACTGTTAACCCCTGCATACTTGTAACCATAAAAAGCATTAATGGCATTATCAAGCCTGATCAGATTAAATACGCCGTTATTGGGCCCAGGCAAAGTATATTCAACCTGTCCATCAGCCAGCGTAATCACTTTGTTGGATGTTGAGGTAAAGTTTGCATCCATTTTCCAGGTAAAATCCTTACCGTTAACTATCTGTGCACCCAATTCTATTTCAAAACCTTTGTTTTGCATGGTTCCTATATTCTTGGTAATAATACCTCCGGGAATACCAAATGAAGGAGGTTGCTGAACATCCAGTAACTGGTCATCATTCTTATTATCGAAAATATCAAAAGATAAACTGATCCTTCTTTTCCAGAAAGCCATGTCAATACCATAATTGATCTTTTTACTTACTTCCCACCTGATATTATTATTCCCGATCCTGTTTGCAGTAAGACCCGAAATACCACCGTAAGGTGCAGCACCATAAGTACTTAAATAAGGAAACCGGTCTGAAGGTTCGTTTCCTACCTGTGCATAACTTCCCTTAAGCTTTAATTCATCAATAAAGCGGTCTAAACCAGATTGGCTCCAGAATTTTTCCTGGCTGATCCTCCAGCCCACAGCGCCACCATAAAAATTACCATATTGATTCTCTTTTGGTAAGCTGCTTAAGCCATCACGACGGAAAGTAAACTGCAGAAAATACCTGCTGTCAAAATCATAATTAAATCTTCCAAAGAAAGACTGGTAACCTCTTTTTCCATAAAATCCACCCGAAAACTGGTTTACATAAGTATTTGTTATCAGGTTTATGTTCTGGAAGAATGGATCTGAAATGGTAGTACCCTGTCCGTTAAAATTCTGGGTGTTAACACGCTGCATTTCAACCCCGCCTACCAATGTAGCTGTATGACGTTTAATAGTCTTATTAAACGTAGCATAATTTTGCCAAATCAGTAAAGTTGACTGAAGGTTTTGGTTTAACAGGCTTCCTCCTGCACTTCTGCCATCACCATGTACTTTATCGTAGCTGCGAAAATCTGTACCCGTTTGGTAGTCAACAGAAGCCTGGGATCTTATTGTAACTCCTTTTACAGGAGTCAGTTCAAGAAACAGGTTATTGACAACCCTTGTACGCTGGTTATTAAATATATTTTTATCCAGCACGTAGGCAATATTGGTATAATTATTTTCAATTAACCTGGTGTTGGCGCCAGATCCCAATGCTGCATTATCTGTTGTAATATTATATCCGGTTGGATGCGTAGCGCTGTAAACAGGCACATTGGGTAAGGCTCTCATAGCCCCGGCCATTGCACCACTTAAAGCGTTACCACCATTATTCTGGTCATTATCTTCTGTGCGGCTGAGTGTAATATTGTTTCCAAATTTCAAATACTTATTCGGCTTGTGCTCCATATTAGCCCTGAAGTTATAACGTCTGTTATAGTTGGTTCTTACAATACCATCCTGCGACAGGTAATTGATCGACATATAATATGTTGACTTATCATTTCCTCCACTGGCAGATAATGTATGGCTTTGTACAAAGGGATTTTGATTGAAAATATTATTAAACCAGTTTGTATTTGTATTATTAGCATCAGCAAAAGCTCCATTGGGAAGCCCGGCATTGCGTAATTTTTCATTTGAGATAGTAATAAAATCCGTTGACTCAAGCAATTTTGGAATTTTAAAGGCATTGCTAAAACCCATATACATATCATAGTTCACATTCAGCTTACCACTTCTGCCCTTTTTGGTTGTAATCAAAATCACACCATTGTTGGCCCTTGATCCGTAAATTGCTGCAGCAGCACCATCTTTTAGTACTTCATAAGATTCAATATCCGCAGGGTTAATATCTGCCAGTATATTTGTAGTGGCAACACTTGAAGGCCCTGAAGCATCGAATAATCCACTTCCTACTGTCGGTATTCCATCAATTACAATTAATGGATCACGGCCCTGGGTGATTGAGTTGACACCACGAATACGGATTGTTGGCGCTGCACTCAGCAAACCTGTTCCGTTAACAACCTGTACCCCGGAAATACGTCCGGCCAGTTGTTTATCGAAACTTGTTGTTGCTAATGTTGCAACTTTATCACCGCCAACTTTTCCAATTGCTCCGGTCACTTTTACTTTTTGCTGGGTACCATAACCCACAACTACTACTTCTTCCAGTTTTGAATCTTTTGATTTTAAAGAAACATTTACTGCCAAAGAAGTTCCTAAAGATTTTGAAAGTAATTCAAAGTTTACGTTTGAAAAATTCAGGGATTTAACTGAAGCCGGTACAGAGATGCTGTAATTACCATCCTTATCCGTTTGAGTTCCCTGTTTACCATCAGGACTTAAAACCGTTACCCCTTCTACCGGGATACCTTTTTCATCTGTTACCTTACCGGTAATAGTGCGGTTTTGGGCAGCTGCATTTAGTATAAATACAAAGACTGCTGTAAAGACTAAAATCAATTTTCTCATTTGCTTAAAAGTTTATGGCGACAAATATAGATTACATTCCCTTTAAATGATCAAATACCTTGACAATTTTATTTACACAACTGCTGCTTTTCGTCATCAAAATATGTTTCCAGGGAAATAAGATTAAAATCAGGATTTTATATTATTTTTCTTTTTTTACAACCCGCTTTGGGGCAAACAGTAACAGTAAAACCGGCAATAAAACAAGGTTGGTTAATGTAGCTACCAGTAAAGTTGCTGATGTAAGCCATCCCAAAGCCTTAGTTCCTCCAAAACTACTGCCGCAAAAAATGATAAAACCAGCAATTAATACCAATGCGGTGTACACAATACTTAAGCCGGTATTTTTGATGGTAACGCTAACTGTGTCCAGAATATTGTTGTAATGAGGCAATTCCTGTTTATAATTAACCAAAAAACGGATTGTAATATCTACAGCTATACCTAATGCTACGCTAAAAACCAATACAGTAGAGGGTTTTAGCGGAACCCCCATCCACCCCATTATCCCGGCAGTAATTACCAAAGGAATTATATTTGGTATTAGTGAACATAATAATATCCGCACAGATTTAAATAAATACAGCATACACAATGCTATTAACAGAAAAGCCCAGAAAATGCTGTCTTCCAGACCGTTTACAATAAAACGGCTTCCTTCTAAAAAAGTGATGCTGGTTCCGGTAAGCTGAATATTGTAAGCCGCTGTATCAAATATTTGTTTGGCTTTTTGTTCAATGCCATGTAATAATACAGGTAGTTTTTCTGTACCTACATCAGCCATATTCACACTGATCCGCGTCATTTGCCTTGAGGAATCAATAAAGCTTGTCAGCATTTTGGCGAGGTTATTTTTATTGCTGCTGTCGTCTTTATTTGACCGCAGGTATTCACCAACAAATCCTCCATCAAAACTGTTTGGCATCAAATAATTGGCAGAATCTCCATCAAAAAAAGCCTGTTTGGCAAATTTCATTCCCTCGGCCACACTAAGCGGCCTGTTCATTTCTTTTTGCGAAACAATGTATTTTGAAAGTTCATCTACCTTTTCATATAATTGTAAAGCCCTGGTTCCTCCTATCCAGTTAGGCTTTTTTGTATCGACAACAATTTCCAGTGGCATTACCCCATGAAAGTTTTTTTCAAAGAATTTGAGATCGGTGTATACCTTATCAGTTTTGGGCAGGTCATCAACAATAAATGAAACACTCTTCAATTTAAAAATACCCACAACAGAAAAAATTATAACAGCAGCAGTAACTGCATAAACAGTTTTTTTGTGATGAAGCACCCACCTTTCGATCCTCAGTAAAAAATTAATGATAAACCGGTTATTTAAATATTTTGTTTGCGAAGGCTTAGGTGCAGGCAGATAACTCAATGCCGCCGGCAGCAGAATAAAAGAGATCACAAAAATAACCATGATACTGATACCGGCCACCACACCAAACTCCTGTAAGATGGCACTTTTGGTCAGCGCAAAAACTGCAAAGCCAATGGCTGCCGTAAGATTACAAAAAAGTGTAACCACACCCATCTTACTTACCATATCTACCAGCGAATTATGTTTATCGCCGTTTTGTGTGTAAGAACTGTGATACTTATTTATAAAATAGATACAATTGGGTATCCCTATCACCACCACCAGGCAGGGAATTAATGCTGTAAGTAAGGTGATCTGGTAACCGCATAAGTACAAAATACCAACACTCCATATAACACCTAAGATCACTACCAGTAAGGAAAGCAGCGTGGTGCTGATGGAACGGAAAAAAAGTGCCAGTATCAGCGCACTTAATAAAAGTGAACCGAATAAAAAGTATTTCATCTCGTTCTGAATCCTGTCGGCAACAACTGTTCGTATTAACGGTAAACCACTGAGATGAACGTCAGTCTTTGTTTTTTCTTCAAATCGTTTTACTGCATCTGAAATGTCATTGATGACTTTTGTACGCCCGGCCGAATTAAGCACATCTTTATTTATACGTACACCAATAAGATAAGCTTTTGACTGCGGGTTATACAACAGGCTGCGGTAAAAAGGCAGGTTATAAAATTTATCTGCAGCAAGGTTTAGTGCTGCCTGGGTATTAACAGAATCGGGGAATATTTTTTGAGCAATAAGTTTTAGTGAAACTGAATCTTTTTTAAGATTAACGGCCGAAGGAATACTCAATACATCTTCAACATGACCTGTTTTTTTTAACTGTGTATGCAGGTACCTGTATGCGTTAAAAAAAGATAAGGTAAAAAGACTGTCGGTTTGAATACCGGCAACAAGGAGGTTACCGTCGTCACCAAACTTTTCTTTAAACGCTATGTATTCTTTATATTTTGGATTATCGGTGGGTATGGCTTTCGAAAATTCATAACTCAGTTTTACCTGGCTGGCATAAAAGCCCATAACCACCGTTATAACAAGCAAAACTATCAACAGGGGCCCCCTGAACTTAAGAACAAATCTTCCCAATGCTTGCCACATAAATTATTATTTGACTGTGAAGATGCAAAGAAAAACAATTTGTAACTAATTGAATGTATTAACCCTGTATTGTTTGTTATTTTTGATTTGGTATTCCACAAAGGCTTTTTGCCACAAAGAATAATACTTTGTGCCCTTTGCGGCTTCGTGGGAAATAATATTAAAGTGACATACAAAACCAAAGGCATAGTATTACGCAGTATAAAATATGGTGAGACCAGCCTGGTTGTAACCATTTTTACTGAACTGTTCGGTATACAAACCTATATGGTGAATGGCGTCCGTACTTCCAAAAAATCTTCGGCAAAGGCCAACCATTTTCAACCAACGGCGATTTTAGACCTGGTTGTTTACCACAGCGAAAACAAACAGATGCAGCGGATAAAAGAATTCTCCTGGGCCATTTTATATAACAGTCTGTTAAGCGATGTTATAAAAAACAGCATCGCTTCTTTTATGGCCGAGCTGATACAAAAATGCCTGAAGCAGCCCGAAGCCAACACAGACCTTTATAATTTTTGTGAGGAATCGTTTTGCGAACTGGACCGCTCAGAAAAAATCATAGCTGCAAATTTTGCTTTGTTCTTTACCTTACATCTCACTCATTTTTTTGGATTCAGAATGACAGATGGTTTCAGTACTGATAATCACATACTGGATTTACAGGAAGGCAATTTTACTGATCATCAGCCAACACATCAATATTATATTGAAGGAGAAAATGCTGCACTAACAGCACAGATATTAAAAGTGATGCAGCCCCATGAAATGTCGGAATTTAAATTAAACCGTGAAATAAGAAGAGCGCTGTTACTGAAGTACCTGGAATATTATTCGCTGCACATTCAGGATTTCGGGCAGATGAAAACACTGATGGTGCTGCATGAAGTTTTATAATATTCAGGAAAATGCAAATGCTACAAAATCCTTTTTGAAGACGAGTTTTCATTTAACATTAATTCATCTGCTCCTTCAATCAAAACGAGTCCGGGGTTTTTACCTTTTTCAAAACTTCCCAACATATTGTTCATTTGTAATGCACGGGAGCCATTACTGGTAGCCCACTGCAACATGGTTGCCAGGTTCAGTTTCGGGAAATACTTTTGCAACATTTTCATTTCTTCCAGAATGCTGAGTTGATCATTAGACGCCAGACTATCTGTTCCTAAAACAATATCACATTCATGCTGCAGTAACATGTTTACATCCGGTAACGTATTGCTGATGTATAAATTGGCGTTGGGGCAAAGGCAGAAGAATATAGCTGCAGGTTGGCAGTTAGCAGTTGGCAGTTTTGCAAATTCAATATCACTTTCTGACATGCAGGTATTATGTACCTGGATAATTGTTTGTCCTTTTGTAAAATGTGGCAGCCATGTTTGCAGGCTGGATTTACCTGAAGTTTTGAAAAAAGAAATATCAATCCCCATTGCTGCATACATCCGTAAAAAATCACCGCTGCCGTTTTTAAACAGTTCATTTTCTGCTTCCGTTTCCTGGTTGTGTATGGTAATTAAATTATTGCCGGGAAATGCATTGATCATTGCAAACATTTCAGGCGAAACCGAATAAGGCGCATGAGGCACAATTGAACTGGCCGGAAAATGATCAGCATAACTGTTGTAAAAATCAACGGCCCTTTTAAAACGATGTTCCGCAACGGTGGAAGGAAAACCGCTGGCTTCTATAAAATTATGATATAACAGCCGTTGTTTATTTTTTTGAGGGATTGTGAGCACATTATTACAAATATCCCCAACTGCAACAATACCGCTGTTCAGCATTTCATTTTCTGCTTTTTCAATAGCCTGCCATATCTCCCTTTCTTCAAAATGCCGTTCATACACAACTTTTAAAACAAAATCAACCAACCCGGTTTGCTTAGGTATAAATCCTTTCATATGCGACAGCTCCAGGTGGCAATGTGCATTAATAAAGCCCGGGCTGATTATTCCGTTTAAAAATTCGATCCCATCGCCGGCTTCTTTTTCCTGAACTAAACCAATAATCATCCCATCAGCATCAGTGATCAGCACATGCTCCTGCAGGAATTTATATCCGTCAAAAATATATGCTGCTGAAAATTTTCTGTACAATTTGATTGGTTGATATATTGTAAATTTGCCGCTCCCGATAATATTGATAGCTATCGGGAGGGGCAGGCTGTTAAACAAATGTACTACAGCAATAAACAATATTTTTAAAACAAAAAATTATCAACTCTCTGCCGGGGCGGAGAGTTGGAGGGGCTTATGTTAGATAAACTGGATGCGATAAAAGGAAGATTTGATAACCTGGGGGTTGCGCTCACCAATCCCGAGATTGTGAGCGACAATAAAAAATTTGCCGCTACCAGTAAGGAATACCGAAGCCTGGAAAAGATTGTAAATGCCAGGAACGAATATGTTAAACTGCTTGATGATATTGAGTTTAATAAAGAAGTGCTTGGCGGCGATGATGAGGAAATGAGGAACCTGGCTAAGCTGGAACTGCCCGGCCTGGAAGAAAAAAAAGAAGCATTGGAAAAAACACTCCGCAACATGCTTATTCCCAAAGACCCTTATGATGAAAAGAATGCCATAGTGGAAATACGTGCCGGTACAGGTGGTGATGAAGCCTCCCTTTTTGCCGGAGACCTGCTGAGAATGTATTTAAAATACTTCGAAAAGAAGGGCTGGAAAACAGCTATTCTCAGCGAAAGCGAAGGAACGGTAGGTGGTTATAAAGAAGTTCAGGTGGAAGTGGTTGGCGATGATGTATATGGAACCTTAAAATTTGAAAGTGGGGTACACCGGGTGCAACGTGTACCTGATACAGAAAGCCAGGGCCGTGTTCATACGAGTGCTGTAACGGTAGCTGTAATGCCCGAGGCCGAAGAAGTAGATTTTGAACTGAAAGAAAGTGATGTGAAAATGGAGACAGCCCGAAGCGGTGGTGCCGGCGGACAGAATGTAAACAAAGTGGAGACGAAAGTTTTTTTAACGCATAAACCAACAGGCATTGTTGTAATGTGCCAGACAGACCGGTCGCAGCTGGGCAATAAACTAAAGGCCATGGAAATGTTGCGGACAAAATTGTACGATGAAGAAGTAAGGAAAGCGGAAGAAGCTATTTCGCACTTACGTAAAAGCCTGGTAAGTACGGGAGACAGAAGTGCCAAAATAAGAACCTATAATTATCCGCAAGGCCGGATTACCGATCACCGCATTGGATTAACGGTATATAATTTAGATACGATCCTAAACGGTGATATCCAGGAATTCCTGGATGCATTACAATTTGCCGAAAATGCTGAAAAACTGACAGCTCAACATTGATCTCATTCAATTAAATAACATCTGAATTAAAAATACTATATTAAACTCCCGTTACTAAAAGGCGGGAGTTATTATTTACAATTAAAAATAAAATTTATGTTAGAAGAATTATTTAATCTGATTAAAGAATCAGCACATGAGCCCGTAATCAGTAATGCTGATGTACCAAACGAACTTAATAATGATGTAGTGGCAGAAGCTACCAATACGGTTGCCGGTGGTTTGCGCAATATGGTTGCCGGCGGCGGTTTGCAAAATATTATTTCGCTATTTAACAACGGAGACTCTCAAAATAATGGCAGCAGTACAAAAAATCTTTTGAGTAATCCTATTGTAAATATGATGATTGGCCATTTTGCCGGTAAGCTTATGAGCAAATATAAAATAGGCGGTCCGCAGGCAAACAATGTTGCCAATAGTTTAATTCCAACAGTTTTAAATAACCTGATCAATAAAAGTAACGACCCGGCCAACAATGGTTTCTCATTGGAGAACCTGTTGAACTCAATAACCGGCGGGCAAACTGCCCAGGTAGTTCAGGAACAACAAACCGGTGGTAACAGCGGATTTAATTTCCAGGACCTGATTGGACAATTTACCAAGGGTGGTCAGCAAAATGGAGGAGGCGGATTAATGGATATTGTATCCAAACTTGCAGGCGGCGCCCAGGCACAGCAGGAAAAAAATGGAGGAGGCGGATTAATGGATCTGATCAAGGGTTTTATTAAATAGAAATATAAGCAACTGATTGTTAAACTATACCGCAACCTTTACGTCAAATCAATGCGCCTTAAAAGTTTTTTTCTGGCAAACTAAGGTCAAAATGGCATTGGTTTCAAATAATTCGCTCTTTTTTTCGTTACAGTAATCAGCAGAACAAGCTAAAAACAATCTATTAAGAAATACTTAACATAAAACAAAAAACTTTTGGCATCCGTTTTGCGTAATTAGTATCAGACAACAACAATTATTAAACAACGATATTTTAAATTTTCTCATAAGCAGTTAGTTTTGGTAACGGCCCCGGTTTCTACCGGGGCTTCTCTTTTTTATTAATTACGGCAAATTTCCATTTTAATATATTGCAGCTGCTTAATTAAAGCGTTAGTGCTTTACCTTTGCAATCCCTGTCGGGATGAATTTTATCCGGCAGGCAAATCTTATATATTGTCTACAGAAGCATCCGATAGAAAAAAATTTTTAAAGCGCTTAAGAAGCAAGAGCAACCCCGAGCCTGAAGAGCTGTCCTTTATGGGGCACCTGGAAGCCCTGCGCTGGCATATCATGCGGTCCGTAATAGTCTGGCTGGCTGCTGCCATAGCTATTTTTGTTTTCAGAGACTGGGTTTACGATAATATTATCCTTGCTCCATCCAGTGAAAATTTTGTTACCTATGATACGTTGTGCAGGTTCAGTCACTGGCTTGGTATTGGTGACAGTTTATGTATGCCTCCTGTAAAAATTGAATTTTTAGTTACCCAGGTAAATGGCACTTTCACTTCAGCATTAAGCATTGCCATGATCGGAGCTGTTATCATTGCTTTTCCCTACATTTTCTGGGAACTGTGGCGCTTTGTAAAACCTGCACTTTCCGCCAGGGAAAAAAAATATGCAAGAGGAAGTATTTTCTGGGTATCACTTTGCTTTTTCCTGGGTGCAGCTTTTGGATATTATTTGCTGGCACCTTTTACATTCAACTTTTTAGCTTCTTTTACTTTGGGTACATCAGGTGCTATTCAATACAAACCAACAATTAATGACTATATCGACAGCCTGTCTAATTTGATCCTTGGCTGCGGCATAGCCTTTGAATTACCCATTTTAGCTTATGTAATGGCTAAGATCGGCCTGATAACTGCAAAATTTTTAAAAAAGTACTCCAAATATGCTTTCGTACTAATCTTACTGGTAGCAGCCATCATTACACCATCGCCAGATATATCAAGCCAGATAATTGTTGCCCTGCCTTTATTATTTCTTTATTGGATAAGCATTCAGCTTGTAGCAAGGGTTGACAGACAAAAAGCCAAAGAAGAAAAAGAGTGGAGTTAAGGCAGGCAGAAAAGTTAACAAGTTAATTGCTTCAGAAGCTTTTTAAACTACAGGTATTGTGCTAACTTTAAACTATAAAACTTATCAACTTTTAAACCTTTCTATATGTCTCCTTTCAATTTAAAACTACCCATAGCCATCGGATGCGATCATGCTGGATTTGATTGCAAAGAAGACCTGATCTCTGTTTTAGAAGGTGAAGGTTTGGCCTTTAATGATTTTGGTACGTACACCAAAGATTCTGTTGACTTTCCTGATTTTGCACACCCTGTTGCTTCAGCAGTGGAAAAAGGAGAAGCTGCTTTTGGAATTTTATTATGCGGCAGCGCCAACGGTGTAGCCATGACGGCCAACAAGCATGCAGGTATAAGAGCCGCCATTTGCTGGGGAGAGGAACTGGCCGAGCTGGCCCGCAAACACAATGATGCCAACATTATTTGTATTCCTGCACGTTTTGTACGTGATGGCGATGCCGAAAAAATGCTTGACATATTTATGAATACCGCATTTGAAGGTGGCAGGCATATTAACCGGGTTGAAAAAATTGCCTGCTGACCTTGCTGAAATTTTATTTCGCCGTTTATCAAAAATAAGGCTGAAGCTTTATAGTTTTAATTATTTTGCTTTTCACTAAAATTTAAAAATGAAAAAATTAATGTTTTTTGTCTGCCTTTTTGCAGGCATTGGAATTTCGTTTGCACAAACTGATGCTTCAGCAAAATATGCAGATATCATCAACATAAATAATCTGCACAAACACCTGAGCATTATTGCCAGCGCCGAAATGGAAGGCCGTGAAACCGGCACCGAAGGCCAGCGCAGGGCTGCAGCATATATTGAAAGCCAGTTTAAAGCAATTGGCTTAAAGTCTGTTGCTGCTTTAAAAGGTTACCAGCAATATTACCCGCTTTACCAGGACAGCCTGGTTAGCTGCCAGTTAACCATTAATGGAAAAACTACTGAATATGGTAAAGATTTTATCTCCCAGCTCAATAATAATGAGAACGGCAAGTTCAAAGGCAGCAAACTGGTTTTTGCAGGTTATGGTATTGATGATGCCAATTACAGCGACTATACAGGCCTTGATGTTAAAGGAAAAATTGTCATCATGTTTCTGGGTGAGCCCAAAAAAAACGGCAATTATTTCATCAGCGGCAGCAACCGTTTCAGCGAATGGACATTTCCGGGCACTTCAAAAAAACTGGCAGCTGCTGCAGCAAAAGGAGCAGCAGGTGTATTGCTTATTAATCCCCGCCAGGAAAGTTTTAACGACCGTGCTGTAGAAAACGGCAAAAAGACCGGTGTATATTTTCCGGATAGTAAGGCCGCTGAAAAATCATTAAACTTTGCGCAGTTATCACATGCACTGGCAAAAGAACTGATCGGTAAAAATTTTGACACCCTGCTGGCTACCGTAAAAACCAATGGCCTTATGAACAGTGAGTGGGCCATGGAAAGCAAGACAAGTGTTGCTTACAGTTTTCAAAAATTCAGAACCACTATCAATGCCAGCAATGTGGTGGGTATTGTAGAAGGTACCGATAAAAAAGATGAGTATGTTTTTGTTACCGGCCACTACGATCACCTGGGTATGCGCAACGGCAATATTTATTATGGCGCCGATGATGATGGAAGCGGAACCTGCTCGGTAATTGTAATGGCCGAAGCTTTTGCCAAAGCAGCAGCCGAAGGCCATCGCCCAAGACGTACGATGGTATTTATGACGGTTAGTGGTGAGGAAAAAGGATTATGGGGCAGCCAGTATTACAGTGATAATCCTTTTTATTCTTTAGATAAAACAACCGTTGACCTTAATATTGATATGGTGGGCCGTGTAGATACCGAACGCACAACTGCCGATTCGCTTAATTATGTATATGTGATCGGGCACGATAAACTCAGCAGCGACCTGCCTGTTATTAATGAAGGCGCCAATAACAAATACACCAACCTTGTTCTCGATTATAAATTTGATGATCCCAACGACAGGAACCGTATTTATTTCCGCAGTGATCATTACAATTTTGCCCGTAAGGGAGTGCCCATTTTATTTTTCTATGATGGTATGCTGAAATCGGATTATCATAAACCAACCGATACCATCGAAAAAATTAACTGGGAGCTTTATGAAAAAAGAACCCGGATGATCTTTCATACTGCCTGGGAAATGGCAAACAGGGATGAGATGCTGAAAAGAGATACGCCGTTGAATATGGGAACAAGATAAAGAAAGTTTCACGCAGAGATTGCAGAGTTGCAGAGGGCGCAGAGTTAAAACTCTGCGCCCTCTGCTTTTCAGCGTCCTCAGCGTGAAACCCCTACCAACCTAACACCCACGCAAATATCAAAGGCGCAACAATCGTTGCATCACTCTCAACAATAAACTTTGGTGTAGTAATATCTAATTTACCCCAGGTAATTTTTTCATTTGGCACAGCGCCGGAATAACTGCCGTAAGAAGTTGTTGAATCGCTTATCTGACAGAAATAACTCCAGAACGGTACATCATGCCATTCCAGGTCCTGGTACATCATAGGTACAACACAGATGGGAAAATCTCCTGCAATGCCACCACCAATCTGGAAGAAACCAACGCCCTTGCCTGCAGAATTATTCCTGTACCAGTCCGCCAGCCAAACCATGTATTCAATACCACTTTTCATGGTGGTTGCTTTCATTTCGTTTTTAATAATGTAGCTGGCAAAAATATTTCCCATGGTACTGTCTTCCCAGCCGGGGCACACAATGGGAATACCCTTTTTTGCTGCTGCCAGCATCCAGCTGTTCTTTGGGTCAATCTCGTAGTATTGTTCCAGCACACCGCTCAGTAACATTTTGTACATATACTCATGCGGAAAATAACGTTCGCCTTTATCGTCAGCTTCTTTCCATATTTTATGAATATGCTGCTGCAATCTTCTGAATGCTTCCTCTTCCGGAATACAGGTATCGGTAACACGGTTATAATGATTCTCTAACAAATCCCATTCTTCCTGCGGCGATAAATCTCTGTAATTAGGTACCCTTTTGTAATGACTATGCGCCACCAGGTTCATGATATCTTCTTCCAGGTTGGCGCCGGTGCAACTGATGATAGCCACTTTATCCTGCCTGATCATTTCTGCTAAACTTAAACCCAGCTCGGCGGTACTCATGGCACCCGCCAGGGTTATCATCATTTTACCGCCCTCATCCAAATGAGTTACATATCCTTTGGCTGCATCCATTAATGCGGCTGCATTAAAATGCCGGTAATGATGCTCTATAAAATTGCTGATTGGTCCTTTATTCATAATGATTGTTTGAGGGGCAAAAGTAATTTTTTTTTGGGTACTTAGCCGAGGGATTTCTATTAAGCTTTAGTGACAGCTTGTCCCGATTTTTATCGGGATTGCACTCTTGTACGGAGTAACATTATTGAGCTTTTAATGAATCGGAGATACTGGAGAATGGTTCGTGTGACAAGAACCAAGGCGAAGTTTTAGTTATTTCGGTTCGTGAAACGAACCGGTGGCAGGCTTTACATTAAAGTAGAGAGGCAATTGGTTATAACTAAGTACTTTTGGGGCTCTTATAAAAAACAAGCATGAAGCAATTCTCCCGTTTTTCCATTTTCGTTATTTGTACGTTCCTGTATTCCTGCAAAAAAAATACAGATGAATTAAAAGCTACTTATCTGCCAGCTGTAAGCACGAATGCAGTCAGCAGTATTGCATCTAATACGGCAACAGCTGCTGGTAACATCAGTAATGAAGGCGGGGCACCGGTTACTGCCCGGGGTGTGATCTGGAGTACGGGTACTTCTGGATCTACTACTACACTGGATGGAACAGGGACTGGCAGCTTTACCAGTAATTTAACCGGCCTGGCTCAAAATACTGTTTACTATGTAAAGGCCTACGCAACCAACAGTAATGGTACTGCTTATGGCAATTCAGTCAGCTTTACAACAGAACTGACTGCACCGGGTGTACCGGGTGAGAATGATCCCATTTTCCCTGGCAATCCTACCAACGCAATGCCCGCTATCGCTTTTCCTGAAAATTATTTAAAGGATAATATCTATTATAAAATGGCCTATAGCCGGTCAAGAGGCACATCAGTCTGGGTTGCCTGGCACCTGCAACGTGAAGATATAGGAACTGCCTCAAGGCAGGATGATTACCGTGCAGATGTAAACATACCCATTGGCTGGTACCAGGTGCAGCATACCAGTTACACCGGCAGTGGATTCGACAGGGGTCATAACTGCCCTTCGGGCGACAGAACATCAACGATAGCTGCAAATTCATCTACATTCCTGATGACAAATATGATTCCCCAGGCCTCTACCCTTAACGGCGGACCTTGGGCCGGGCTGGAAGACTTTGTTCGCAATACCCTGGTTGGTACCAATAATGAAGCCTATATAGTAATGGGTAATTACGGACAGGGTGGATACAACGCAACGGGTAGCTTGTTTAATACCATTGACGCAGGCAACGTCACGGTGCCTGCCAAAATATGGAAGGTTGTATTGATCATGCCGAAAGGAACCAATGACCTTACCCGGATAAACAGCTCAACCGTGGTGCTTACGGTTAATATGCCCAATGATAACCGGCTATACACATCGGGTGGATCCACACTGTGGAGAAACTATCTTACCACGGTTTCAAATCTTGAGAGCGAAGCAAACTCGTATGGTGTTCCTTTAAACCTTTTTCAAAATGTTGCAGATAGTGTCCGGCCGGTCTTGAAGGCAAGGCTTTACCAGTAATTTTTTTGTGAGCCGGGGTTGTTGTTACATAAAACACACGCAAACCAACTGCAGCAGCATACGCCTGCAGCCCCAACTTGCGCAGGTAGTTGTTGGGCAAATAAATTTAGATTAAGCAATTTGAAATACTAGTTTCACTTTTATACTTTATTAAATGCAGCCGGTGCTGAAAAAGATCCTGAAAATATTATTTGCTGTATTGGCTGTCGTTGTGGGGCTTTATCCTGTCGTCTATTTCCTTGTTGAGCGGAAGTTTGGCCTGCTGCAGTCGAAGACGGATGAGCTGTTGGCCAGTACTACCTGGAATACCGGGTTCTATATACATATCACTTTAGGCGGGCTGGCCCTGCTCACCGGCTGGACACAATTCAGCAAAAAAATAAGGGCAAAAAAAATAAACCTGCACAGGCTGCTGGGTAAAATTTATGTAACTGCTGTCTTACTGAGTTCGGCCGCGGGTTTTTATATTGCTTTTTATGCAACCGGTGGGTGGATATCTGCTGCTGGTTTTATTTGCCTTGCTCTTATCTGGTTTAGTACAACGCTCAGGGCATACCTGTATATAAAAAATAAACAGGTTAACCGGCATCAGCAAATGATGATATATAGTTATGCTGCCTGTTTTGCAGCCGTCACACTCAGGATATGGCTGCCGTTTTTAACCATGGCATTCCACGATTTTAATACCGGCTACAGGATAGTGGCCTTTCTCTGCTGGGTTCCAAACATGATTGTGGCCTGGTTCATTGTTCAACGTCTGCGCCGGCAGGCATTGCCGGTGAACTAAGTTTGGTATCTGGAAGATATGCAGCATGGCAAGGTAGCGTGGCGTATCTGTGTCAAATTATACTTTTAACAATAAAGATTTTACATTTGCACAGATACGCCAACAAAAAACTTCTGCACAACCGGGTATATTTTACAGTTCCCCGTTTTAAACTATCCCAAAAATTTTGTACCTTCTGTCAAACATTATTTTATCACCTTAAATTATATATTATGAGCACCAAAGAAGCAGTAATGACAACAACCGATATCGCCAACCGTTTTAACGAACTGGCACAAAACGGTCAGTGGAATGATATCCAGGATGAAATGTTTGCCGACAATGCAGTAAGCATTGAACCGGCAAATTCTCCAGGGCTTAAAACAGCCGAAGGAATAAAAGCTATTAAAGAAAAAGGAAACAAATTTGGAGAAATGGTTGAAGAAATGCACGGGGGGTACAGCAATAAACCTATCGTTGCCGGCAATCATTTTGCCGTTGCCATGGGTATGGATGTTACTATGAAAGGCCAGGGACGCATGAAGATGGATGAGATATGTGTGTATGAAGTTAAAGACGGACAGATTGTAAAAGAACAGTTTTTCTATTGATCAATTAATTTTTGTAAAGGATTGGTAAGTCCTGCTGTAAAACAGCAGGATTTTTTTTAAAAGGCTTTGTCGCTGCTGTTCACACGCATTCGCAGGCGAACTTTACCATTGTAGATCTTCCCAACTGGCCGGCAACTGTGGTAATGCAGGCTTTGTTACAGACTTCCAACTTTTTGAAGTTACTGCACCTATATCACCCAACAGCTGCTATCTTTTTTTATGGCATTACAGGTATATGCATTTGCATTAAATAACTAAAATCATATCGGTAATGATCAATATCATGTTTTAGCGAATCTCCAGTCTATATATTTAAAAATATTGCGGTGCTGTGATAATTAACGGTTTACCTTTTTTTAAAAATCAATTTAACTTTATATGAAGCCTGTTCATGCTATATCTGTTTACTTTGTTTTGATTTTAATGTCAGGATGTTTTAGTGTTAAAAATAACAGCCGGTTTTCATACAGCAAATTATCGCCGGCAGATTATGCTGCAGTACTTAAAGACAGCAGCAGCTATTACCTGATTGATGTACGTACGCCGGGGGAATACAAAAAATCTCATTTACCTGGTGCCATAAATTTCAGTTACCTGAATTTTCATTTTGGCCGTGATGTGGACTCATTAGACAGAAATAAACTGGTATTGCTGTATTGTCAAACATGCCACCGAAGCCCGCTGGCTGCCAGAAAAATGAAACGCATGGGATTCAGGAAAGTAATTGACCTTAAAGCTGGTTTTAAAAACTGGAGATTGTCTGGGAATTAATTTTTCTTTTATCATAAATCAACCCGCATGACCGATACTGTTTTAGTAAGCCAGGCTGTTTTTCAACAATGGTTAACGGATAAACTAAAACCTGAGGCCGTTAAGCAGGAGTTAGTTTCAGGCGGCTTTGAGGAAGAAGCTGTGAAAGTCAACCTGAAAGAATACAAACGGTTATTAAATTCCCGGAAGAACTTTACCGGTTTCATATATATGGGTTTGGGGTCTTTCATCGGCTTTATAAGCTGTTTGCTTGCTATACTAAATCCGTTTTCCCAGTGGCATGATTTCTTTCTGTTTGGCCTGACAAGTATTGCAGTATTGATTGTTTTTGCCGGGTTATACCTGGTATTTGAATAATAACAGAACATTATACCCTAAGTTACTCAAGTGTTCCACTCATTCACAAACCAGCTTCAGCGTCACAGATTTTCTCAAGAGCCATAACCTCTGTAATGCAGACTTTAAAATACCGTTAACTTTTTTGCCTGCCCAGGTTCACTACTTTTATAATCTTAAACCGAACTACAATGAAATTTATCAGTACCCTGTTGGTCATTACAGTGCTTGCCCTTTCTTCCTGCAGTACTTTACAAAGATCTTATTTCACTGTTGATACCCGTAACAGGGTGGAGGAAATAGCCATACCCATAGAGAAACTCCAGTTTTATATTGACAAAGACGTAGAACTCAAGAGAGAACTGGCATCAAGAGATGCCAAAGTAAGTTCGGGCAAGATAGTAATGGAGAACGGAAAATATGTTAACATCATCATACTAAAGGCAGGCACATTGGGTGTTTGCACCCGGGCGCTTAATAATACACTGGAAGTATCTTTTGAGAACGGCGAAAATAAAAACATAAGGTTCAGTGTACCAGAAAAAGCTGCTTCCAACACAGCTTACAGTCTTTTTGCCGACCAATGGCTCACAAGTTACAATACCTACAATCCTGAAATATTGCAGACAGGAAAAATTGTATACGACAATGAGTTATATACTATGCGTTTTAGCGGCGAGCGTCCAAAACTGATGATCGAAAAATCGGCACAGGATAAATACCAGGTTAATAAAAGGGTGATGAGCGGACGGAAGGTGGATTAACCCCACTGGCTCAGGTGTCTGCAAATAAATATTTCACTAACACAATCATATTGGATTACCCGGGCCTTTTAATCCTGCAGGTTTGTAATCAGGTAAACAAATCTTTTTGCTCTGTAATAAATTTTGGTTTTATTAAATCCAATCCAAGCTCCTTATTCATCTTGTCAACAAGATAAACCGTTAGTTCCGGAGACGTAGCTTCATCATGCATATGCATAAAAAAATACAGTTCCTCAATCCCTTTGTCAAGCCAGTATTTCATCCTGTTTACCCATTGATCAATTCTTGTAAAATCTGTTGCATGTAAACTATTCCCCACATCACGAATAAATGTCTTCGGCATCGCAAGGTGCATATGTGCACAATCCCTTCTTCCGGCAGTATCAGTAATTACAGCACCTATATTCAGCTCTTTTAAGGCTGTAAAGAGTTCATTGCTAATCTCTTCATTTCCGAACCATGTTGGGTGTCTTAGCTCTGTAAAAAATTGCAGGTCAGTTGGCAGCTTTTTTAAAAAATCAAAAAGTTCCTCTTTTCTCTTTGGCGAAAAGGTTTCACTCACCTGTATAAATATGGGGCCAAGATATTCCTCAAAGGCAACTATCCCCCTGAAAAATTCATTCATTATAAAATCCTTTCCTTTAAGGCTTCCACGGTGAGTAACTCCCTGCTACATCTTGGGACAGAATTTAAAATTCTTGTCCCCTGCTTTTGCCGTCCATTTTTTTATTCCTGCTTCACCATATACTTTATAATGTGTTGCATTCAGTTCAATACTGTTGTAATGGTTGACATAATGATCCAGAAAATCTTTTTCTTTTGCTTTTGGCGGATATATCTTACCTACTCATTCTGTCCGCCCCCATTTGGCACAGCCTATATATACTTTAGGGTTCTTTACAGGCTTACCTTTTAAAACAGATTTGTTAAAGGAAGGCTCATCTGCCAGTCTGAAATCAAATGTATCCAATTCTTCTGCCGGTACCCTTCCAAAATCCATAGCTTTATTTTAATTTATATGACTGAAAGAAGTAAAGATAATATTGTGCATGTATTTATGCAACATCATCCAACTGTACGTTAAAATAATTAAGTGTTTGTAATATTTTTCATCAATTGTTCGTTTAGGGAATGATAAATATCCGCTTTGGCACGATTTTAATACAACCATTAAAAACAAAGAATATGAAAAACAAAAAAAATAACTTCCAGGCTAATGTTCCCGATGAACTTAAGGCCTTACTTGTTGCAAAAAAGCCAACATATGTTTACACCGAAGAAGATTTAGGCGAAGGCATCCTGGATGTGGGTGTATCATGCTGATAACACAGGATTCCAATTCTACCATCTATTTTCAACGGGCAAGTACCTGCATTCTCCTCCTCTTTCCTTATAAATCCCCAAATACCTGAAATCAACTAATTTTGCCGCAAGCAAAAAAGTATGATTTCAGAAAATAATAAGGCCTGCGCGGTAATTGGTGCAGGTGTTTCAGGCTTAGGTGCAGCCATACGCATGCGTAATAAAGGTTACCAGGTAACCGTTTTTGAAGCCAACTCTTTTCCCGGTGGCAAATGTTCAACCGAAAGCAAAGATGGATACCGTTTCGATATGGGCCCATCTGTTTTTACCATGCCTCAATATGTAGATGAACTCTTTATCCTCTCAGGCAAAAATCCCCGTGATCATTTTAATTATATTCCTCTTGACCCGGTTTATAAATATTTTTTTGAAGATGGAAGCACATTGGATGCTTACCATGGTAAAGAGAAATTTGCTGAACAGCTTGCGGTTAAAACAAAAGACAAGAAAGAAGATATCATCAAATACCTTAACAAGACAGAAACCATTTATAATCTTACTGATGAAGTTTTTTTAAAAAATTCGCTGCACAGGCTTAAAAACTTTTTTACCTGGCCGGTAGCAAAAGGTATTTTAAATTTTGGCAAGATTGGCGCTTTTGCTACTATGAACAGTGCTAATAAAAAAGCATTTAAGGATTCAAGATTAGTGCAGATATTTAACCGTTATGCCACCTATAACGGCTCCAGTCCTTACCTATCGCCGGCTACTCTAAATGTAATTGCACATGTTGAGATTGTAAAAGGTGCTTTTTACCCTGAAGCTGGCATGTTCAGCATTACTTCCTCATTGGTACAACTGGCTAAAGATATTGGCGTGCAGTTTAACTTTTCAACACCCGTTAATGAGATACTTATTGAGAATAAAAAAATAGCAGGTATTAAAACAGATAAAGGAACCGAAGCCTTTGATATCGTCATCAGCAATATGGATGTGTACAACAGTTATAAAAAACTGATACCTGCTGTAAAAAGACCTGCAAAAACTCTGGACCAGCCCAAATCCAGTTCGGGTATTATTTTTTACTGGGGAATTAAAAAAGAATTTAAGGAGCTGGGGCTGCATAATATTCTTTTCAGTGAAAATTATGAAGAGGAGTTTAATACAATCTTCGCTAAAAAATCTATTTACCACGATCCTACCATTTATTTAAATATTACCAGCAAACATACAGCAACCGATGCCCCACCGGGTTGTGAAAACTGGTTCTCTTTTATAAATGTTCCTAACAACCAGGGGCAAAACTGGGATATGTTTATCACTGAAGCCCGTGAAAATATGATCCAGAAAATAAACCGGGTTTTAAAAACAGATATCAGGCCGTTAATCGAAAGCGAAATGGTATTTGATCCAAGGGTTATTGAAAACCGTACTTCCAGTGCTTTTGGTGCTATCTACGGCAACAGCTCCAACAATAAGTTTGCAGCATTCCTTCGCCACGCAAATTTTTCAAAAGACATTAAAAATTTATATTTCTGCGGCGGAAGTGTTCATCCGGGGCCAAGCATTCCGCTTTGTCTCTTATCGGCAAAAATTACTACCGATTTGATTAAATAGTGTAAGGCAGGGCAGCTTAATTAGTTTAAATTTGCCCGATAAATCTATAACCAAACTAACTGCTTTTAATTATTGCAACTGAGTTCCGGTTTACCTGATATATGAGCAATACGGCCATAATAAAAATAGAGAATTTAACCAAGACATTTAAGAATGCAGGTGAACCGGCGGTGAATGGCATTTCTTTTTCTATAAACCGGAATGAGATCTTTGGTTTGCTGGGTCCAAACGGTGCAGGAAAAACAACCACCATCTCTATTCTTTGTGGATTATTTCCGGCCACAAGCGGGCAGGTAATGATTGATGGCAGAAGCCTTGAGAAACAACTCAACACAATAAAACCGATCATTGGTATTGTGCCGCAGGATATAGCCCTGTACCCGACTTTATCGGCCCGTGAAAATCTAATATTCTATGGAAGTATGTATGGTTTGCATGGAAAAGATTTGAAAGATAAGATTGAGGTATGGCTTGAAAAACTTGGATTGAAAGATGCAGCTAAAAGACAGGTATCAACGTATTCGGGCGGGATGAAGAGAAGGGTGAATCTGATTGCCGGTGTTTTGCATAGTCCTAAGATCTTATTTTTAGATGAACCTACTGTGGGTGTTGATGTGCAGAGCCGCAATGTGATCATTGAACATTTGAAAGAGATCAATGCAGCAGGCACAACAATTATTTACACTTCCCATCACATGGAGGAAGCTGAACATTTTTGTACAAGAGTTTCCATCATCGACCACGGAAAAATATTAACGCATGGTACACCGAAGGAACTGATCAGGAATAATCCAGGAGCTGTAAATCTTGAAAATGTATTTTTAAATTTAACCAACCGAAAACTGAGAGACTGATGCTGCAAAAATTACTGGCTACGGTTAAAAAAGAGATCCTGCTTTTGTTAAGAGATAAAGTGGGGCTTTCGGTTTTATTTATTATGCCAGTTGCGTTGATATTAGTGATGACGCTGATACAGGATTCAGCTTTTAAAACCATCAACGAAAAAGGTATTCCTGTTGTTTTTGTAAATGATGATAATGATTCGTTGGGTTACCAGATAAGAGAAGGTTTGTTATCAAACGAGCTTTGTTACCTGAGCGACAGCATTGACGGAAAGCGGGCTACGGCTGCACTTGCGCAGAAAGCTGTAAGTGAAGGAAAGTTTTTGGTGGGCATTGTTATTCCACAAGGAGCAACTGCTTCCATCCGCAATAATGTATCGGCATTGGTTGATGAAACATTGAATGGTACAGACAGCCTGCATAAACAACAGGATTCTGTAGAGATCACCATTCTCATTGATCCAGTTGCCAAAAAATCTTTTTTGAATGCAGTTACCAGTAACCTGCGTGAATTTATTTCAGAAGTAAAAACAAAGATCATGTTCCAGAGTTTTTCGGAGCAGATTGCCGAAGTGATTCCTGATAAAGAAAATGGGCCTAAGAATTCCTACCAGAAATCGCAGATCATCCGCTACAAAGAGGTTTATGCATCAACAGCAACGGATCAGATCGTTCCGAATGCGGTGCAACATAATGTACCGGCCTGGACGATCTTTGCGATGTTCTTTATTGCCATTCCTTTATCAAACAGTATTATTAAAGAGAAAACCGAAGGAAGCGTTTTCAGGCTGCATACTATGCCAACACCCTATTTACTTTTAGTGAATGGAAAGATCGTTGTGTACGTAATGGTTTGCTTTATTCAATTTTTACTAATGCTGGCAGTTGGCAAATACCTTCTGCCAACAATGGGATTACCTGCATTGGTTTTAGGTAACAGCATGATGGGTATTTTTATTTTAACCCTGGCAACCTCATTTGCGGCTACTGGTTTTGGTGTAATGGTTGGCACATTGGCCACTACCGATCACCAGGCGGCCATTATGGGCTCGCTTTCTATTTTACTGTTATCGGCGCTGGGCGGTATTTGGGTACCCAGCTATGTAATGCCCGAACTGATGCGTAATATCAGCTCCTTCTCGCCATTGAACTGGTCGCTGGAAGGTTTTTATAAATTATTTTTAAGAGGCGGTGGGGTTGCAGATGTTTTAACCGATGCATTAAAACTGATGGGATTCTTTTTTGTGATGATGGGAATATCTTATCTGGCCAACCGAAAAAAACGAAACGTATAATTCATGGATGCAAACACTATCATAGCCGAAATAAAAATCTATATCGAAAAAAATATTCTGGCCGAAGCTGTGCAGATTGATGCAGATACTGATTTAAAAAAAGCAGGTATTGATTCCTTTTCAACTGTAGAAATAATTCTTTTCATCGAACGCAAGTTTGGCGTAGCCATACCCGATGAAAAACTAGTCCCCGATAATTTTAAAACCCTGCAAGCCCTATCTGCAACTGTGCTGGAACTTATGCCTGATAAGGCTTAAAGAAAATTGACATGGCACCTTTTAATAAAGCTGACCTTCCCAAAAAAATAACCTTAAGCGGTGCCGACTGTTTTCACCTGGTATTGGATAAACATGCAAAAAAACATGGCGCCGGTGGTAATGTGATGCGGAAGATATTTTATTTCGACAATGCGCTTGCGTTTGACAAAATAGAATCTGTATTAAAAAGCTCCGCCGTTATTTACTGGCTTTGCAATATCAAACTTAAGCATGGCACATTGATTTACCCGCCCTGTTGGAAATATAATGATGAAGGACGAGAAATTATTTTACTGGAACATAAGGCAGTAAATGAAAATGAAATCCCGGAAAGTATTTTAAGCAGGAATATTACCGTTGAATCAAAAAGGTTTATTGAAGCTGACCTGGTTTATTACCCGTCCGGCGCCTGTGCTTTTATTTTATCATGGAACCATATTCTGCTGGATGCAAAGGGAACTACGTTACTATTTGAACATTTGAATCAGCTTTCAGAAGATAAACCTCAAAACCTGGAAGTATTTTTTCCTGCCAAAGAAAAAAAACAGAACATCATTGCTCATATCAAAAACATGTTTCAGGTTGAAAAATTTGTAAAGGTTTCGGCAAAGCCACCAGTAAGTTCTGTTGCATTTTCGGCCTCGAAATCCGGCGACGGAAAAACCGGCACAAAGATCATTTCATTCAATGCAGATGAAACAAAGACGATACATGAAAATGCACTGAAAAGCGGTTCACGTTTTGGGCCTACCTTATATTTAGTTGCCTGCTGTTCGCATGTAATACACAAACTAAACCAGCAAAGAAATAAAGTTGGCGATTTGTGGATGCCGGTTCCTTATGATGGAAGACTAAGAGGAGCTGCAGGGCCAGTGATATCAAATTCAGTATCGTTTTTATTTTACCGTGTTCCAAAAACTGAGTTAAATACTGTACCGCAAACCGTAAAATGTTTGAGCCGACAAATGACCGAACAAATAAAAGACCGCATACCACAGAAATACAGTATGTTTTTAAGCATGATGCGTTATGTTCCACTTTGGCTTTACTATTTTTTAATTTATCATACCAATAAAGGCGTTTTTGCCAGTTTCTTATATACCTCAACCGGCGATAATTTTAATAACCTTAAAGCTTTGTTTGGCGAACCAATAAAAAACATCTACATGATTCCGGCGCTTACCTATCCGCCGGGTTTAACTTTTGTTTTCTTAAAACACGATGACAGTTTCAATATCAATATTGCTTACTCACCTGACATAATCAACAATAATGAGTTAGTTTTAATTGAAGAAAAGATAAAAGAAATTTTATTGGCCGATTATTAATGGATATCAATTTACATACCGATGTTGTAATACTGGGCGGTGGTTCTGCCGGCGTTGCAGCCGCTGTGGCTGCTGCCCGTAGAGGATTACAGGTTACCCTGATTGAACGCAATGCTTACCCCGGCGGCAAAGCAACTGCAGCCGAAGTGGGCACGGTTTGCGGTTTGTACAAATTCAATAAAAAAGAAAATGCAGAGTATCTTGTAAAAGGTTTTGCTAAAGAATTTGCAGAATCATTGCAAAATGTATCAAACAGTAAACCATTACATAATTCGGATGGTTTGCATTATCTGCCGTACAATATCGAATCATTTAAAGAAATTGCTCTTGGCCTTTTACAGGAACATCATGTAACTGCATATTTCAATTCAGTTTTAAAAACCGTGCAGACTGAAAATGACAAAATAGTTTCAGTTTCTGTTATTGCAGAGGGCAATCCAATAAACATTCGGCTGAAATCAATTATTGATTGCTCGGGCGACAGCATCATCAGCAGGGCTGTGGGTTTGCCTTTAATTAAAACTGATCATTACCAGGCGGCTGCGCAGGTATTTACCATGCAGGCTGTTGATGAAACAAATGAAGCAAGGCTTGGTCTGATTATCATGAAAGCCTTAAGGCTAGCGATTGAAAACGAAGAACTGGCCAATTTTTATGACAGGGTTTATATTGTACCCGGTTCTTTAAAAAATAATACTGTGAGTTTTAAAGTGGGTATTCCTTTAGCGGTAACCTACGCTCCCGGAAATTTACAGGAACTAAAAACTGTTGCCCATAGTTTTGTTGAAAACCTTTCGCAGTTTTTAATATTGAATGTTGATGTTTTTAAAAATGCATCTGTAAAAAATATTGCTCCCGAAGTTGGTACAAGAACCGGCCAGCGCAGTATTGGAAAATACATTCTTGATGATGAAGATGTTTTGCAGTGCAGAAAATTTGACGATGCTATTGCTAACTCGGCATGGCCCATTGAGGAATGGGTACAGAACAGAAGAGTGAATATGCGTTTCTTTAATACTGATGACTTTTACCAGGTACCGGCCCGTTGCCTCCAGTCGGACAGTATTGATAATTTATTTTTTGCAGGAAGAAATATTTCGGCAACCGATGCTGCAATTGCCAGCGCCAGGGTGATGGGTATTTGTTTGCAAACCGGTTATGCAGCAGGTTGTTTGGCAGCCGCAGCAGCAACAAATCTTTCCATGAAAGAAGTTATTGCTCAAATTCAAACCGATCAATTATAAGTATTTTTGCCAGATGAACGATTTGCCTGTTTATGAGATACTGAGAGAAGCTGCAAACAAATGGCCAACCAATCCTGCTGTGCATGATGAGCAGGGAACAATAAATTTCCAGGAATTATTTAATGAAACAGAAAAGTTACGGGCAGAATTAATTCGTCTGGGAATTAAAAACGGAATGGGCATTGGTATGATGGCAGGAAACGGAAGGCAATTCATCATCGGACTTTTTGCGGCAGTTGGTACAGGTGCTGCTGTAATGCCTATATCGCCACAATTAAAAAGAGCAGAGATTGATGAAATACTGGAGCAAGCGAAATTACACGCCATTGTTGATGACCGTACGGGAATTCAACCATTGGACAGTATTGAAACGGTTATACCCATGCAGCACGGTTCTTTCCGTTTTGCATTTACGCATGTTCATGAAAGTGTAACCTTTGCTTCTTTTGTTCATCACCCAGCATTTATGCGGTTCACATCAGGCACCACCGGAAAATCAAAAGGCGTAATTGTTTCTCATCAAACAGTGATTGACAGAATTATTGCTGCCAACAACGGATTACAACTTGGGCCATCGGATACCGTTATATGGGTGCTGCCGATGGCTTATCACTTTATTGTATCTATCATTTTATATGTGAAGTTTGGTGCTGCCATTGCTGTTGCCAAAGATTTCCTGGCAAAAAATATTATTGAAATTACAAACAAACACGGCGGTACATTATTATATGCATCGCCGGTACAGATAAGATTACTGGCCAATGATACAGGATTAGAACAAATGCCGTCATTAAAAAAAGTGATCTCCACATCAGCAGCCATTGCAGTTGATGTTTGCAAAGCATTTAAAGAAAGATTTAAACTGGATGTAAGCCAGGCTTATGGTATTATTGAAATTGGTCTGCCCATTTTAAATTATTCTAAATCGACCGAACACCCCGAAGCTGTTGGCTATGCCCAGCCGGGATATATTGTTGATGTGCTGGATGAAAACAATCAACCGCTGCCTGATGGCAGTATTGGCAACCTGGGTATTAAAGGACCTGGCATGTTTGATGCATACCTTGTGCCGCCAACTTTACAAAATGATGTTTTGCAAAACGGGTATTTTTTAACTGCTGATTATGCTTCTAAAGCGGATGATGGCTTGATCAAGATTGAAGGACGTTCAAAATCCGTTATAAATATTTCGGGCATGAAGGTTTTTCCCGAAGAAGTGGAAGCGGTTCTGGAAATGATACCTGAAATAAAGCAGGCACGTATCAGCAGTAGTCCGCATAAATTGCTGGGACAAATTATTGAAGGTGAAATTATTTTACATGAAGGCACAACTGTTGATGTAGAAGATGTAATTACTTATTGCAAGAAAAGACTTTCAGCTTTTAAAGCGCCACAGCGGTTAACAATTGTGGATTCGCTACCGATGACAAATACGGGGAAGTTACAAAGGCATTAGTTTTTTGACGCTTGGCAAAATGGTGTTTTGTGCCGTAGGCACAGTAGGTTGGTAGAAATATAATTCAAATGCTAAACGGAGTGCCGTAGGCACGCAAGAATAAATACAGCCTATCGTGCCATACGGTACTTTATACTCTTCCTGTCGTACAGCTACCAACCTTTCGCTCCTATCGGAGCTGAAAATTCATCAGTCTTCTGCATTACTTGTTTTTCACCTTTTCATACAACACAATATTCATCAAAATAAGCAGCATACCATAAAAGGCATCTTCAAAAGGAATAGTATGAATTCTTATACCCAGGTTTTCTGCATCGTTATACATTACCACCGGAATGGCAGTAAGAAATCCGTTTACAATTAAAAAAGGAATTAAGCAGATAACGTAGGATACCAAAAAAGAAACAGCATCAAAGCTTTTAAAAAAATTTCGAAACAAATAAAGAAGGAAAATAAAGGCACTTGTAAAAATAAATGTCCAGCTGGTATAATGTTTATCAAAATAAATTATTCCAGCTATCAGCAAAGCTGCAGCAAGTATTTTCAAAAACCAATCAGCATTTTTTTGATTTATTAGATTTGGAAAATAGCTTCTTATACAGGCATAGATAAAAACACAGCAGTAAGGCACTACAAAAAAGAAGAGTATCTCTTCTAACGGAAGTCCTTTCAGCTTTATACCTGTGATATAGTCTTCATTAAAACTCCAGACAGCCAGCCTGGTAAAATAAACGTCCCAGATAATGTACAGTATTGCCGGAACGACCATCGCCGGAAAAACATATTTCCAGTGTTTATAAAATCCAACCTTCTTATCAAAACTCAGAGCCAGCGGGCCGGCCAGTGATGCAGCAAGAATGAGAAAATATGTGTATTGAGGATTCAAATTTGCAATTAAGCCAACAGGCCTGTGAAAATATTTAAGTGAAGAAAATTAAACAGAAACTGTTTCGGTCACATCAACCTGTTTGGCAATTCGTTTTTTATCTGCCCTTACCTTATCCCAGTATTTTTTATGTACCCAAAGCATACCGAAACTTTCTCCGTCGTGCCTGTCTAAATGCTTGTGATGCATTTTATGTGCCCAGCGTATGGCACGTACATAGGTATTGTTACTACGGCTGAACCATTTTAAGCGCTGATGAATGATAACTTCATGCACAATAAAATAAGCTATGCCGTATAAAGTAAAACCAGAGCCGATGCAGATCATCCAGTACTGCTGATAAATAACGCCAAACATAATAAGTAGCCAGCTTGGAATGGCAAAAATTAAAAAAAAGGCATCGTTTTTTTCGAAAATTCCGGGGCTCTGCTGATGGTGATCTCTATGTAAATACCAGCCAAAGCCATGCATTACATAACGGTGCAGACACCAGGTAAAGCCTTCCATCAAAATGAATGTGCCCAAAGTGATTGCTATGTAAATGATCCAGTTCATTAAAATAATTAATTCAAAAATGTTCTTAATAATAAAAAGAACATGAGTTGAATCAGTAACAAATTTACAGCGAATTTGTTTTGTTTACTAAATTTTGCAAAATGAAATATTGTTAACAGCAACAAGCTTACCACAAACCAGCACATATAATTAAACAGCGGAATGGAACCATCGCCATTCCACGTCCAATAACCCAGTTTAACTGCTACGGGCTCCATCAGCCAGTCGAAAAAGACTGCTAAAGTTGCTCCATCTACAATTACTGAAAGGGCTTTTAAAGCTGTTGGGGTTTTACCGGTATCAGATGCAACACGGTTAATAGCTTTCATCAGCAAAGTATGAATACTGATTCCGCTGCAGTAAATAATGATAAACCAGTTAATGCCGATCAGCAACGGAACATTTTGAAATTTATAGCCCAATACATTTCCGTATGTATAATCTCCAAAAAGAACGCCGGTATTAATACCGATAATTTCCACTGTGATACCAATTAAAAAACAGGCGATAAAAAAGATAATAAAATGCAGATTTTTTTCCTGTTGAGTCCATATTAACAGCACAAACGAAAGTACCAGGTTGAACGGAGTTGCTGCCAGGAAAAATGCCTTATCGAAATACAATAAACCCACCAGGCCAATGGTATGAAATAAAACAGCGACGGCTGTAGCAATATCAAATTTTGTAACCCTATTTAACAATGTTAATTTTTTCTGCTCAACAATTAATTGCCTGATTGCTTTTGAAGATACGCTTCCATTTTTGGAAAAGCAATTTTAAACCATTCGGTATATTTTTGCGGATGAGATTCGATAGAGTTTGCTATTTCTTCGGTTGACTTAAAGCAGTAGTCACTCACCTCTTTTGCATTGGGCGTGATATTTCCGTCGTAATTACCAATAAAAACATGATCGAACTCATGTTCGGTCAAGCCATTATCAAAAGGCGCTTTGTAAACAAAATCAAATGCTTTTGTCAGCGGCACATAAAAACCCATTTCTTCCAGCAACCGGTTTTCTGCTGCGGTTAAAGTTTCTTCGCCTGGTTTGGGATGACTGCAGCATGCATTTGTCCATAATCCGGAACTATGATATTTTTTATCTGCCCTTTTCTGCAACAGCATCTCTCCTTTATCATTATATATAAAAATGCTGAAAGCCCTGTGGAGCAGGGCTTTTTGATGAACTTCCATTTTTTCCATGGTGCCCGTTTGCACATCATGCTCATCTACCAAAATAACATCCATAACTGTGATACGGTTAGTATAAATTTAATTGCCTTCTTAATCCTGCCTTGGCAACAATATAGGCCTTGCCGTAATTAGGTATACGTATACGTTGCTCCATAATATTGGCCGGTGCAGTGCGCTTTATTTTTTTAAACAGCGATAAATAATATTTGTATGCTACATAAACACCAAATCTCGCCTTGCTGGGCAGATTCAAAATTCCTTCATAAGCATTTTCAAAATCAGCAGCTATATCTTCTTCAATCTGCTTTTTCATACCTGGTGTAAAGTTGGTAAAATCAACTTCGGGGAAATAAGTCCTGTTCAATAATTCATAGTCAGCCTTCAGGTCGCGTAAAAAATTTACTTTTTGGAAAGCTGCACCCAATGCCTGCGCCGATGGTTTTAAATCGTTGTACATGTTCTTATCGCCTTCGCAAAAAACATACAGGCACATCAGGCCCACCACTTCGGCACTGCCGTATATATAATCTTTATAGCCATTGCTGTTGTATTCGGTCTTGCTCAAATCCATTTCCATGCTGCTGAAAAAAGATTCAATCAGATCGGGGCAGATATTGTAATCCCTCACCGTGATTTGAAAACTATGTAGAATTGGGTTTAAACTGATACCTCTGTCAATTGCCGCATAAGTATCTTTCTTAAACTCGGTAAGCAGCTCTTCTTTTTTGTATTGATGAAATGTATCCACAATCTCATCCGCAAAACGAACAAATCCATAAATATTGTAAATAGGCGTACGCAAGTCGGGATGCAGTAATTTAATTGCACTGCTGAAAGAAGTACTGTATTTCTCTGTTACAGCCTTACTGCACTGTTGACTCACATCGTGGAAAAGCTTTATCATTCCTTAGTACAAATTTTCTTTTAATTAATGCTGGTTCTAAATAAACAATAACTGAAATTAAGATTAAATATTGTTAGTTTTTTCAGCCATAATACTTTACAGCTTCCCTGGCAACCACCTCCCCGCTTATAAGGCTGGGGGGCACTCCGGGTCCCGGTACAGTTAATTGGCCGGTGTAAAATAAGTTTTTTATTTTAATACTCCTGCAAGCAGGCTTTAAATTTGCCGTTTGCAGCAGTGTATTTGCCAATCCGTAGGCATTTCCCTTAAACGAATTATAGTCATTTACGAAATTACTCACCGAGTAGGTTTTTTTGTAAATGATTGCTTTTTTTATTGATTGCCCCGTATATTTTTCAAATCGTCCCAGTATTTTTTCAAAATAAGCTTCTCTTAACTCTTCCGTATCGCCTGATAAGCCTGTAGCCACAGGAATTAAAAAAAACAGGTTTTCCTGGTCTTTCGGTGCGACGGTATCATCTGTAACGGAAGCTGTACACACATAAAATAGCGGATCTTCAGGCCATTTCTTTGTGGTGTAAATTTCCTTACCGTGTATTTCAAAGTCGCTGTCAAAAAAAAGAGAATGATGTAATACGCCATTCAGCTTCTTATTGAGTCCTACATAATATAAAATACAACTGGGAGCCATTACCCTTTTCTCCCAATAGTCATCGCTGTAGACTCTGTATTTTGCCGGCAATAATTTTGTTTCTATAAAATGATAATCGGCCGCACCAATCACAACATCAGCATCGTACACCGTTTCATTGTTTGCAATTACCTGTTTCGCTTTTCCTCCTTCAACTTTTATTTCAGTAACTTGGTTGTTAAAAAAAAATTTCACACCTAACTCTTCAGCAACCGAAAACATGCCTTCAACAATCTTGTACATACCTCCTTGCGGATACCAGGTGCCAAGTTTTATATCGGCGTAATTCATCAGGCTATATAAGGCCGGCGTATTTTCGGGCAAAGCGCCTAAAAATAAAACCGGAAACTCCAGCAACTGCTGCAGCTTTGGATTTTTAAAATGTTTGCTGATATGTTTTTTCATAGAAGTAAACACGTCCAGCTTAAAAACACCTTTCACCAGGTCCCAGTCTAAAAATTCGGCGTACGACTGCCCGGGTTTATGCACCAGTTTATTAATACCTACTTCGTATTTATAAACCGCTTCTTCCATAAAACTGTCCAGTTTTGCAGCAGTCCCTGGTTCAATATTTTCAAATAACTTTTTCAGTTCTTCATAGTTAGCCGGAATATCCATCGGCTCATCGTTCCAGTAAACACGGTAAGAAGGATCTAATCTCTCCAACTTATAATAATCAGATACTTTTTTACCGAAACAATTGAAGAAACGCTCGAACACATCAGGCATCCAGTACCAGCTTGGGCCCATATCAAATGTAAATCCTGCTTCTTTCAGTTGCCTGGCTCTTCCGCCAGCTGTTGATTGTTTTTCTAAAACAGTAACCTGCCAACCGGCCTTCGCCATAAAACAAGCAGCCGATAATCCTGCAAAACCACTTCCTATAATTACTGCTTTTTTCAAAGTGCGAAAATACGTTATAGAACGCTATCGAAATCAGTACCAGTGGGTATTCTTTTAAATTCTAATAACGGGATAACTGTTGTTTCAGCAATTTTCGGGCAAAATGAATGCGGCTTTTTATAGTACCCAGCGGCTCCGAAAGAACATCTGCAATCTCATGATACTTGTACCCTTCAAAATATAATTCAAAAGGAGTTTTAAATATTTCCGGTAAATGATAAACCGCTTCTTTAATTTCTTTTAAATTCAAATTGGTTTCGGCTGCATTGGCAATGGTAAACTGGTTATAATCCAGCAAATAATCATTGGGGGTATTATCGAAAACAGTTTTTTGTTTGGCGGCCCGGCGGTAATTATTAATGAAGATATTACGCATGATGGTGTACATCCATGCCTTAATATTGGTGCCGGCATTATATTTCTCTTTATTGGCCAGTGCTTTATACAGGGTTTCCTGAATGAGGTCTTTAGCAGATTCCACATCCCGGGTTAAAGTCATGGCAAATGGCTTTAAATAATCTGTGTTACTAATCAGTGTTTGGTTAAATTCTATTGTTGACATGATTTTTTGTTTAACTATTATAACATAAAGCTAAACAAAATGTTTCAAATAACATAGATTTTTGTTGAATAAATTTTGTTAAAAATTAAACACATTGCAAATCAGTATATTATGATGATTTTCTTTTAAGGAAGTAACCAGAAAACGAGGGTTATAAATTTGAAACAAAATCCATTACTTCAGAAAACGTTTTTTTAAAAACGACTGGCGTGGTTATTTTTCTATGATAAGACTGAGTAAACTGACCTGAGATCACGACAGGTGTTGTGGTAAATTTTTTACTTAATCCTGCAAGGAATTTTTCGAAATTAAATTTGCTTCCGCAGGATGTAAGGTGGGTATAGATATAATCTGGTTTTTTTAATTTTACAACGTAATCAACATGATCAGTCGCAATGCTGCAACCAAGATAAAAAGTTTTTACGCCTTTGCTTTTTAAAAGGAAGTTCATAAATAAAAGACCAAGTTCGTGATACTCTCCTTCGGGTAAAAAAAGCAGCACCGATTTGTTAATACTGACCAAACTCTCTGAATTTTGGATGCCTACGATTAATTTTTGCCTGATAATATTTGATACAAGGTGCTCCTGTGCAGGATTAATATGATTTGTCATCCACAGGATTCCTATTTTATTGAGATAAGGAAATATAATCTGCAATATTGTTTTTTCAACACCTCTTGAAGCTATAAAACCGTCAATCAGCTGTTCAAAACTTTCCATATCAAGATCAACCATGTGTTGAATCAGCGAGTTGATAATTCTCTCCTGCTGGGCCTCTGTTTGATTGAGGGAAAGGATTTTTTCCTTTACTTCAGATTCGTTCATTTTATTAATGTGCGAAATCTTATAACCATATTTATTCAGCAGGGCAACATTAAGTATAGTTTTTAACTCTTCGTTACTGTATATCCTGATATTGGTATCTGTCCGGCTGGGTTTTAAAAAAGAATAGCGCTGCTCCCATATACGGATGGTATGAGCTTTTATACCCGACAGATTTTCCAGATCCTTGATGGTGAAAGAATGCATGTAAGTAAGTTTATTAAACTTCAAACAACAAGTCTGATGATTTGTTTAGAATAAATCAGAAATCGTTTAACAAAGTTAGTGTTTTAGCTCAAAAAGGCCTGACAGGAAGATCTTTAAAGATCTTATGCGTCAATTGGTTTTTAGGAACCAGGATGGACCAGGCAGTTAAAAAGATGATCATAAAATCGGTGTAGAGCGAAGCATTTTTTTGATACCATAATTCTAAAGCCCCTTTGTATGGATAAATGGCTGCATACATGGCCTTAGGATCTTCAGCATCAGAAACTATCTTTTCTTCATCCCTGAAAATAAGAGAACCAATACCCGTCATACCGGGCTTGCAATTATAAATGACAGCCTGTACATTTTCGGGATAGAGCTTAAAACTCACATCCATCAAAGGTCTCGGACCAACAATACTCATATCGCCTTTAAATACATTGATGATCTGTGGCAGTTCATTTACTTTGGTCATGCGTAAAATCTTACCAAATTTTGTAACCCGTGGGTCATTTCTTAAAGTGATTTCGCCAGTACCTATGTTTGGACTGTTCTTCATCATGGTGGCAAATTTCCAGATATTGAAGAGTTTGTTTTTATAACCCATCCTTTTTTGAAAATAAAACACTTCATGCTCGCCGGTGAGCAGCAGGATGATAATGGAAGGAATAAGTAAAGGCGACAGGAGTATTAAGGCAATGGTTGCGATGAGGAGGTCAATAAGCCGCTTGGTTATTTTATACATGAAAATCGGTTCTCGGTTTTTGTTAAAAAACTTCTTTTATCTTTTCGCAAACAGCTTTCAGTTCTGCATCAGTTATATTGGTTGAACAGGGAATGCTTAAGCAACGCTGATAAACAAAATCGGATTGGTTAGTTTTGTTGTAAAAAATATTATTGGTAAACATTCGTAACTGGTTCATAGGCACCCAAAAAGGGCGGCTTTGCATTTTGTTGTCATTCAGAATCTTTAGTACTTCCTTTTGTTTCTCTGTCATGATTGTAGGTAACCAGTTATTGGGATCTACATCATCACTTACTTCCTGGAATTTAATATCACCAACACCTTTCAATTCTTTTTTATAAAAATCCATTACTTCCTGCTTGCGTTTAATAAAGCCGGGAAGCTGCTCCATTTGCGCTACACCCATAGCTGCCGCAACATTTACCAGGCGGTAGTTGTAGCCAATTTCATCATGCATATATTCAAAGGGATCGCTCTTGGCCTGTGTGGTAAGATGTTTGGCTTTTTTTGCAAGTGCTTCATCATCCGTTACAATCATGCCACCGCCACCGGTGGTAATAATTTTATTTCCGTTATAACTGAAGGTTCCCATCAAACCAAAACCACCAGCATGTTTTCCTTTGTAATAAGAGCCAAGCGCTTCGGTGCTGTCTTCAATTACGGTAACATTATTTTTATTGGCCAACGCCATCAGCCTGTCCATATCACAGATATTACCCAATACATGCACCGGCATTAAAACAGGAATCCGGCGCCCATCTTTTTTATAATGGCAAATGCCATTGCGTTGTTCTGTTTCTTCAGCAAAAAACTGTTCCAGTAAATCTAAATCCATTTGCCAGGTGCCGGGATGCGTATCAATCAATATTGGATCGGCACCCGTATATTTTATCGAATTGCAGGTGGCAATAAAAGTTATGTTAGGAGTGATCACATAATCTTTCTCATTCACTCCCATAAGGATCAAACAAATGTGCAGCGCTGTTGTTCCACTGCTGGTAGCAACTGCATATTTAGTACCGGCAAACTCAGCACTCATTTTTTCAAACTGATCTACATAGGCACCCACGCTGCTTACCCAACCGGTATCTAAACAGTCCTTAACATATTTCCATTCGTTGCCGCCCATATTCGGGCCACTGAGTAAAAGCATAAATAATTATTTTTTGCTGTGCAAACCTAAATAAAAAAAATGCTCCTGCCTAAAGACAAGAGCAAATCGTTAATAAAAGTTCTTTGTTCATTTACTTGTCTGCCCACTTTAAGAACTCCTTGAATTAATCGGTACAAGTTATGTAACGTTGTTATGGTTAAACTGCACCCCTAGTGGCCTGACAAGTATTAAATATTCCTGAATTTCTGTGCAAATGAATCAGTAACAATCCCTGTTTTTAAAAGCGTATAAATTTCTTTCACGCCATCAGGTACTGTTTTGGTGATGGTAAAGCCCAGTTCATTTTTTATCTTATCAAAATTAACCCGGTAATCACGTGGGTCTTCGCTGCTGTCTACATAAATAACATTTACATTAGGAACCACTTTGCAAACTTCTTTAATAATCATTCCTTTATTATAATTCTCTTCGGTAGTACCCACATTAAACACATTGGCTTTTACCTTTTCTACCGGGCTTTCAAACACCAGCACCACTGCTCTTGCCAGGTCATCAACATGGCAATAAGGCCGCCAGAACTGCTGTCCCCATATTTCCTGCTCGCCATGTACAGCGGCATTACGGGTAAATTCATTTACCGTAAGATCGAAACGTATTCTTGGAGAAAAACCATACACCGTACTGAACCTTAGCGCTGTGCTGCACATCGGGCTATCTTTCTTTTCTTCCAGTAAATATTTTTCAAACTTTACTTTCAGTTCGGCATATAAAGAAACCGGGTTCAGTTCAGATGTTTCCACCACAAAAGAATCGGGATCGGGCATTTTACCATAATTGCTGCAGGTACTTGCAAAAACAAAACGTTTTACGCCGGCAGCTTCCGCCTTATTAAATAAGTTTACAGCACCATCCCAGTTGGTTTCATTGGCTTCCTCGCTGAACTTTTTACAGGCCGGGTCGCCAACAATGGCTGCCAGGTGTGCAATGGCATCAATACCCTTTAAAGCATTGTCTACATCATCAGCATTACGTACATCACCTTTCATAAACTCAAAGTTCGGGTTCAGCATTACATCATACAATGCATCGCCGCCAAATTTTAAAGAATCGAAAGCCCTTACCTGGTAACCTTTACCCAATAACTGGCGAACTAAAACAGAGCCAATATAACCGGCACCTCCTGTAACTAATACCTTCATAATGATTTATTTTTTGCGATGCAAAGATAAGGGATTGGGGTTTTGAGTTTGAGTTTAATCGTTCAGTTTGTTGGGTATATTATTTCGCCGGAACACCAACAACAGTAATATTATCGGCAACATCCTTAATAACTACTGCACCTGCACCTATCATTGCATTCTTTCCAATACTGATACCCTGTTTGATAACTGCATTGGCACCAACAAATGTACCGTCGCCGATTTTTACATTACCACACAATACTGCTCCCGGGCCAATGTGCGCAAATTCACCTATGCTGCATTCATGTTCTATAATACATCCTGTATTACAAATTGCTCCTTTACCAATTGTTGCTAAAGGATTAATAATAACCCCTGCTGCAATCATCACGCCTCCTTCTCCAATGGCCGCAGAACTGTCAATTATTGCTGTAGGATGTATAGCATTGCCCGGCAACAGGTTTTTTTTCTGCAGGCTTTCGAAAATCTTATCCCGAAGCAGATTATCGCCAACGGCAATGAAGCAACCATTTTTTTTTATGGTATCTGAAGCAGCTTCTGAATTTTCATTTCCATAATATAACAGGCCGAAAGGATTGTACTCTTTTTCAGTAACATCACAATAACCCGTAATTTTTTTTCCGGCTGCGTTTAAGATGCCGTAAACAACAAATGCATGACCGCTGTATCCAATTAAAATCATTCTGTTTTTTTAATTATCTAATTTACCAAGGATTTATAAGCCTCCAGCATATTTTGCCAGATATTTTCCTGCAGGTAATTTTCTTTAATGTTCTCTTTTAATTTTTTCGCCATCAGCTCCATCTGCTGTTCATGTGTTAATGCATGCAGGATAAGTTTCAGCATCTGCTGTTCATTACCCTGTTCAAATATCAATCCTGTTTCATTATTGGCAACTATATCAATATTGCCTGCGATATGGCTGCAGATAATAGGTAATTCCATAGCACCCGCCTGTAACAGCACATTGGGAAATCCTTCGCGGTGAGATGGAAAGACAAAAAGATCGGCCAGGTGCATGTAATATTCTACATTATTTGTCCAGCTGATATGAATTACAGAAGGGTTGTTATTGATTTCAGACAAAGTATCTCCCGGCAGCGGGTCTAAAGCAGTTTCAAATCCGCCAACAAGCATTAATATTAAAGAACCCTCTGTTTTTTGTAACTCCGAAAAAACATGCAGCAGTTCAACAATACCCTTATCTGCAACCAGCCTGCCAATGCAAAGCAGGTACTTATTCTGCGTTGAATAATTGATCTCGTTTTTTATTTCGTGCAGAATTATTTCATCCAATACCTCTTTAGAAAAACGGCTTACATTAATTCCATTGGTAGACCCTTTGGCAATCATGTGCAGTTTCCGGGCATTGCAAAGTTTATTCTCCTTAATAAACTGCAGTAAAGAATTACTGTTAGGCCAAACCTGGCCAGCCGCTGCATAGGTTAGTTTTTCAATAAATTTTAAAAGCTGGTATTTAAACCCCTTTTCAACCATTAAAGGCAGGCCCGCTACTGTATGAATCCTTGTTTTTACAGCACAAATTTTTGCGGCAAGCATGCCCAACAGCCCGGCCTTGGGTGTATGTGTATGCACAATGTCAGGTTTTTCTTTTCTGAAAATCCTGATCAGTTGAAATAAACATGCAAGGTCTCTGAAAGGTGTAATCTTTCTTGTCATGGGCACCACAATATGCCTGCACTGCTCCTTTTCAATCACTTCGGCTAACTCTTTACCATCGGCACTGATCATCAGTACATCAAAGCCATTGGATGCCATAAATTGCATCTGGCCCGGTAATAAATACCGCAATGCCATGGGTACAGTTGTTATGCGGATCAGTTTTTTTTTACTGGAAGAATCAGGCAATGGCTTAAGTTAATGAGTGATGAGAATCTGTCTTTCTATATGGCTCCTCAAAAATAACCTCATATTATTAAAAGACAAATTAGAATTTTTAGGATAAATTTGAAACCAGTTGAGAGGCATGGCAAATGATCTGCGCCTTAAAAAATCAATCTGCATTAATGAATGGGTTTTGCTGATCTCATATTATACCCGGTTTATGTAGCCATATTTTATTTTATTTTCAGTGCACGGAGAAAAAATTATGATGACCCTGTTCTGAAATATTATCACAAGCAGACTTTTTGGATAAAGGCGCTGGCAGTATTACCTTTTACTTTATTCAACACCGTACTTTCACCCGGCGATTCATTTGGATTATATTATACCGAAGGGGCAAATATTTACCACCTGATACTCGGTGACGCCTCACATATAAAATGGCTTTACCTGCCCGGACCAGAGTTTGACCAGTCACTATTACGAAACAGCCTTAACCAGGGCTATTTCCGGGCCGAGAATAATTATATGGTTGCCCGTATAGTTGCTATTCTTTCCTTTTTCAGTTTTGGAAAATACGTGGCGTTAAACCTGTTCTTTTCTATGATTGCCTTTACAGGCGTGTGGCGATTGTATCGTTTTTTTTATGAACAGTATCCGCACCTGCACAAACAACTCGCTATAGCTATACTATATTTACCCACTTTTGTTTTCTGGAGTTCAGGAATTTTGAAAGACCCGATCTGCATCAGTGCGATAGGCTGGATCACTTATTCACTTTATGAGGCATTTTATAAGAAAAAGAGTCTGCTTAAAAATGTTGTAATACTTTTCTTTTTTGGTTATTTACTGGCAGTACTGAAAATCTATATCCTTATTTCATACGTTCCGTTTTTTATGCTGTACCTTATTTTAAAAAATGTGAACCTGGTAAAAAACAGGCTATTAAAATGGATACTTGGGCCGGCATTAATTTTAGGCAGTATAGTGGCAGGGCAGCGGGTAATGAATAGTTTTCAGAAAGAGCTTGGATCGTATACGGCTGACGGAATAACAAACCAGGTAGACAGAACAAGGAACAGTTACCGGGATGAATCCAGGCCGGGTGGCGGTGATTCAAATTTTTCATTGGGAGTTGAATTTGACGGTTCAGTATTCAGTTTATTAAAAATGGCCCCGGCAGCTATTATTGCCACATTTTACAGGCCGTTTATATGGGAGTCGAGGAAAATATCAACATTACTATCTTCTCTTGAAAGTATGATGATCATGTTTTTTACTTTGTACGTGTTGTTTAAATCCGGGCTTAAACTTTTTTTTCAGTCTATACGGAAAGACCCTACCATCTTATACTGCATATTATTTTCTTTGCTGTTTGGCCTGTTTGTAGGTGCTACCACGCCTAATTTCGGTTCACTGGTAAGGTATAAAATTCCATGCATCCCGTTTTATGTAATTGCCTTATACCTGATACAGGACAGGGTAAATAAAATAAAAAGCAGCCTGGCGATTAACCAAACTGCGTGATTTCAGAGGGAATAGTATTTTTAAAGCCTATGCATTTGCAGCCCTTCTTGCACGTATTGCCGAACCAGAAGTAAATATTGCAGGCCATGCATTTTTCAGGTAACCGTTTATGGAAGCTGTTAAAGAAAAAGTCTCATTGGTTTTCAGCTTTGATAATATTACCGGCGGTGTTGCTTCAAAATTATTACTGAAAGCATCTGTAACCGGCCAGAACATAAAACTCAGTTTTTTAAGTTTATCCGTTTTTTGATAAAGCATAACCACGCCTGCAAACGCAATAATAAAACAGCTGTAGTGCAACAGCGCTAAAACCTTATTATTAAACTTTGCCTGGTGTATATAAAAACGGTTGCGGACATAATAATACATTTTCCAGCCGGTAAGATAATCCCAGTCTTTCTTTACCGAAAATGCTGTAGCAGGATGATAATGGATACTGTTTGCAACCGTACAAACCGGTATCTCATTGCGTCTTACTATCCTGTAATAATATTCAGTTTCATCGCCCCACAAAAAATATTTAGGTTTGGGAACGCCTACTCTTTCAACAATTCTGCGGTGCAGCAAAGTGCCGTTAAATGGATGGCCGATACCTTCGATAATCGTACAATCCACTTCATCCAGGTTCTTATATTGTTGTGTTTTCCAAACGAATGATTTTTTATCTTCTTTATCAATAACCGCACAATTCAATAACCGCAGACTTCCGTCATCAGCCTCCAGTAAATTTGACAAAGCATCTTCTTTGGGGTATCCATCATCATCCATGCACCAGATCCAGGAATATCCATTTTGATATGCCCAGTTAATTCCGGTACTGAAACCACCGCTGGAACCCAGGTTTTTTTGATTTATGAAGATTATATCAGGTTGTTGCTCAAGCCACTGTTCTGTAGAGTCTGTACTGCCATTATTCACGATCAGAATTGCATCTAAAAGGCGGGTTTGATTTCGTAATGCAGCTACGCATTCAGTGAGGAGTTCCTGACGGTTGTACGTTACAACCACGGCAATTACCTTTTCCATAGGAATGGTATTGGGTTTTTGGTTTAGAATATTTGGACTATCCTATAACGGAATGAGAATCCGCTTATTGTATCGGCCTGCCGTTTTTCTTTATCCCTCCTGATTAGGGAAAACAGGGGCTTTGGCTCCGGTATTGTCCGATTGAAGGAACGATTTGGCAAAATTGAGTGCTTCGCCTATTACATTATGCATATCCATATACCGGTAAGTGGCAAGCCTTCCCAGGAATGACACCTGTTGCAGGGCTTCTGCATCATGCCGGTATTTCAGCAGCAGTGTTTTGTCATTTTCGAGCCTTTTGGGGTAATAAGGTATATCATCCGGGCCGGTTTCCTTACTGAATTCTTTAAAGCAGATGGTTTTATCATGCTGTTCCCAGTTGGTAAAATGTTTGTGTTCAGTAATTCTTGTATAGGGCACTGATTCATCACAAAAATTCATTTGAGTGGCTCCCTGGAAATCTCCGTCGGCATAAAATGTTTCAAAAGTTACGGTGCGGTAACCCAGGCGGCCATATTTAAAATTAAACCAGGCATCAATTGGCCCGGTATAAAAAACATGATCGTACCCGGTTACATCCATGCCAGGTTCAAATTTCTTATTCAGCGTTACTGCAATAGCAGGATGATCGATCAGTTTTTGCATGAGCGCTGTATATCCATCTACCGGAATACCGGTAAAAATATTATTGTGGTAATTATCGTCGTAATTAAACCTTACCGGAATTCTTTTTAATATAGAAGCCGGCAATTCAGTTGGTTCACAACCCCATTGTTTTTTTGTGTAGCCGTAAAAGAAAGCATAATACAGTTCTGTACCTATAAAGCGGAGTGCCTGCTCTTCAAAATTCTGCGGATCTGTTATGGAAGTATCTGCCAGGGTTTCTAAAAACACTTTTGCTTCTGCAGGTGTAAATGATTTACCAAATAACTGGTTAATGGTATGCAGGTTTACGGGTAATGAATATACTTTTCCATTACTCATTGCCTTCACGCGGTGAACATAGGGCCTGAACTCAATAAAGCTGTTCACAAAATCCCATATCTCTTTCTTATCGGTATTAAAAATATGCGGACCGTACTGATGCACCATGATGCCTGTTTGCTTATCTCTTTCGGTATGGCAGTTGCCGGCAATATGATCCCTTTCATCCCAGATATCAATGGAGCAGTCTGAATTATTTACCAGTTGATTTGCCAATACTGTACCTGAAAACCCGGCACCAATGATTAAATACTTTTTCTTCATGAACAACAATGTTAGAATTTATTATCGTTATCAGCCTAAAATTTTTTTATATACCTGTTTATAAGTTGCTACTGTTTTTTCGAGATTATAAAAATCTTTTGCCCCATCCCGTATTTTATTACGGTCGAATTTTGTTTTTGTATCAATCGCCTTATCAATTATTTTTCCCATTTCGGCCGGGGTAAAATTATCCAGTACAAACCCTGCTTCATATTTTTCAATGATCTCTTTAACATCCCCTACACCACTATTGGCAATTACCGGAATGCCCATTGCCATTATTTCGCCATGCTTGGTAGGCGATGACGACAATTTGGAATAACAGGGTTTTATGAAGAACAAAGAATAAGCACTGAAAGATAATAATACCGGCACTTCATTCCTGCCGGCAAACTTTACAATTATTTTATCTTCCGGAATATTAAATTTTTTTGCTGCATCGGTTATATCGTGGTGGTTATTGTTTGAAATGAACAGGAATTTTGCTTCAGGCTTTTTTTGTAACAGCATGCCGCAAAAATGCATCATCTCATTGGTGAGGTACCATCCCCCGATGGAACCGAGGTAACTGATAATAAAATCGCTATTGCTGATCCCCAGCTCCTTTTTGAATTGTTCCTTAACCGCTGTATTAATATTATCCGGCGAAAACAAATCAAGGTCAACACTACAGGGTACTATATCAACTTTTACCGGTTGCGGTACGGTTGTCCATTTCAGCATTTCCTCCTTACCCTTGTATGTTAAACAGGTATTATAGTCTGCTATGCTTACACTTTCATCTTCCTTTCTTCTGAAAAAATTATAAACCATTTTATACAAAGGGTTTTTCAAATTCCACATGCCGCCATCAACCCGTTCATCTGCCCAAAATCCCCTGATATCATTCAGGTATTTTATTCCCAGTTTCTTTTTAAGGTACAAAGCAATCAGCTGTGGCACACCTGGCCTGGTATGTACCATATCAAACTTATATTGTGCATGTAGTGCAATTGCCTTCTGCCGCATTTTAAAAAAATCATAAACCGATGACAACACCGGAGGATTTTTGTGATACGGCAGCGAAACCCAGTTAATAGGAATTTTTTTAACCAGGCTTTCAACTTCAGCCTTGTGGGCTTTATATTTTTGGGGCTTATCGCAACTTAAAATGGTAAACCTGTATCCTTCTTTTGTTAACCCTTCCAGGTAAGGAATTACCTGGCTCTGTCCCAGGGGATCAGTCATTCCGTCGTAAGAAATAAATAAAATATTTTTATTGTCAGCCAATTAATTAATATTTAAAGTTTCTGTATAAATTTTGCGCAGGCCCTGCATATGATGCTCCAGCGTGAAATTATTATACACCCTGTCTTTGGCAGCAACCACCAACTGTTCCTGTAAATGCTTATCAGCAGCTATTTGTTTCAACTTGCTTACAAAATCACCGGTATCCTGTAAATCAAAAAACAATGCCGTACCTGCACATTGCTCTCTGAAAGAAGGTATATCACTTAACAGCATGGGTATTTCCATGGCCATGGCCTCCAGTACACTTAATGAAAAGCCTTCAAATTCCGAAGACATTACATACAGATCGTATTGCGGCAGTAAACTGCTGGCATTTTTCACTTCTCCTTTTAGTATAACGTTCACTCCCGATTCTTCCACCAGTTTCTTCAATTCATTTTGCATTACACCAATACCATAAATGTGCAGCTCAAATTTTTCGTTCTTCAATTGCTCAAATGCTTTGATGAGGTATTGCTGATTTTTTGGATATCGCAAAGCCCCGATGGCAATTAGCGTAAACATGTCTTTTCCTGCATTCACATGTTCAACTCCCGGATCAATGCTCACCTGTTTCATATCAACAAATGTGTACAGCAGGTATTTTTTATATGGCTGATGATTAAAAAACCGGAAATACTGTTCCATTACACCTGTTGATACCCCTACAATAATGCTTTTGTGCATGCGGTAACTGATCTTTTCCAGCATTTGCAGGTACCACTTTTTATAATCCTTTGTTGAAACATTGGTATGAATAGTGGTGATTACAGGAACTGCCCTGGGTGTCGCCATCCTGGCTACCAATGTTGCGCTGAAAAGATGGGAGTGTACGATATCAATTTTACGCTTCTTCATAAACCTGCGCAATTTCAAAACGGCTAAGGGGAATTTTGCAAAGGAACCCATATGGAGACAATAATATTCGTCACAGGAAAACTCATCCCCAAAATGATTCTGCGGGTTAAGTGTGACAACAATATTATGATACTCCGTTAATTCTTTCAGCACTTTTACCAGCATCACTTCTGCACCGCCACGGCCTAAATAATCAATAATATGCAGGATCGTTTTCTTTTCACTCATGCTCCGGCAGATTTGTTTGTAATTTTTATTTTCATGAAGATATTTGCAATGTTATGGTTTTATAAAAAGAAACTTAAACAATTGCCTGAAATAAATACTGTTCCAGCTTAATTTACTTATAATATATTTAAACGATTTTAAGGTAACGGGTCTTTTAGTCAGCAACTCTATGTAGGTAGTTACCATATAAGCTTTCATTTTTTTCTCCCAATGCTGCAATTCCATTTCTGTAAAATATGGTTTGGCAAATGCTGCCAGGTCTTCTATCGATTTTATTTCTTTCGTTATATTTTTTTCATTCAGCCCACCCGATTCATTACCGGCATGCTCCCGCCATTGGGCAACCGGTTTGCCGCTGATGATAATTTTTCCGGTAAGCAGGAGTTTGGCCACTGAATTAAAATCGGTAAACAGGCAATCGAATGAATAAAAATTTAAAGGAAGTGCCTTACTCCTGTTATACATGGTTGCACAATGCCTGAAACGCTGAACCTTATAAAAATTGATAAAATAATCAGGCCCGTTAATTAAAACAGCATCTTCATTCAATATTTTATGGTTGCTGAAAATATTTTTGACCTTTTGCAGATTATGGTTTGCCTGAAAAACCAATACATTATCCTGGCTGTTTTCTGTAACTAATTTAACTGCATCAGCTATAAACCTGTCATCATTAAAATAATCATCTCCATCCAGGTTAATTACCCAGTCGCCCGTACAATACTGGTACAGGCTTTTTTGATAGTTTCCTATGCGCCCGAGATTTTGTGGATTTTTAAAATACTTTACCCTGTCATCGCCCCCGTAACTCCTCATAATTTTTTCCGTGTCATCTGATGAATTATCATCTGCAATAACCACTTCAATATGCCGGTATTGCTGTTTCAACACACTGTTTACCGCAACCGGGATAAACCGTGCCTGGTTGTATGTTGGTATCTGAACAGATATTTTAGGTAATTCATTCATAGATCATAAGCCTTGCTCACATGAATATTTTCTTATTTTTTAATACTTTTTTTCTCACCAAAAAATTGAGAAGGCCCGGAAAATAAACTGCTAAAAATAATTTTACAAACAGCTTTTTATTCTTTTTCATATTGGCGGTTATTAAACCGTCGATGAAAGAGAAGTTCAGTTGCTGCTGATGTTTTTCAGTCATGTATTTTTCAAGGGCTGCCCTTTTACTGCTGTCAATAGACCTGAGCATGGAGTTTTTCAAAACCCGGTAATCAAACAGAATTTCATTTACGTAATAAAAAGAATAGCCTTTAAAAGCCATGCTCAGCCACATATCCCAGTCTTCTGTTCCCATCACGGGCATTTTTTCATCGTAGCCGCCTGCAGCTTCCCAAACTGATTTACGAAAAACAGCACAGGCATCAATATAATTGCCCAGCATGATCCGCTGCAGGTTAAATTCACCTACTGTATTCCTGCCGGTTTTATCTCCAAAAAATTCGGCATCGCCATATACAACTGCAATTTCCGGATTGGCATCCAGTATTTTTATTCCTTCATAAATATATGCAGGCCGTATCCTGTTGTCACTATCCAGGGGTAAAATGTATTTTCCTTTTGCCAGTTTTATGGCATTGTTACGGGCTGCACCAAGCCCCTGGTTTTTTTGCCGCACAACATGGTATCCTTTAACAGCAAGTTGTTCAAGTACCTGGATGGTATCCAGATCCGTAGAGCCATCATCCAAAATAATTATTTCATAAAGATCCCTGTCCGGGCAAAGCTCCACACTGCGGATAGCTTCTTCAATATACTGCCCGTGGTTATAACATGGTATTATGACAGAAATCTGCGGCATTTCGCTAATTTTTTTGAGCAACAATCACATAGTTCATTGTATTGACCGGGTTGTAATCCTTTCTATCGAGCCAGTGAAAAAATATATTAATAAGTACCTGGAACCTGAGTTTAAAAAAGGCTTTCTTAATGAACTTAATAAACCATCCATTTGCCGGATTTGAAAATGAAAAGCTGTGTATAATCGCCTGGCCCATTGTTGCCCATGCCCCGCCATTCGGTAAATACTCAACAACATCAAACCCTGCTTTTTTTAAAACATATTCGAACCCATATTTTGTAAATCTGAAATAATCATACGGTTCTTCATGTAAAGGCCAGTACAAGGGGCCCGAAACAATAAAAAAACCATCTTTATTTAACAGCCTGTATGCTTCATTAACCAGGCCCTGGTGATCTGCAACATGCTCAATGGTTTGTGTGGAAAACACGGTGTTAAATGATTCGCCCGGCAGCGGTATCTCATTAGCAGGACAAAGCACATCTACTTTTTCAAGGCTTGACTGAATGATATCGCATCCAACATATTTATTTATCCTGCCATCAAACATTTTCCGGTATGGTTTATTGCCACAGCCTATATCCAGTACATCTCCTTCAGCATATTTATTTACAGCATACTCCAGTGCTTTTATCAGCGGCTTATACACCAGGTAATATGAGTTACGTCTTCCTATTGCCGTATAATCTATAAACCGTGGTATTTTTTCTTCTCTCATTTCTTCAGTTTATTAAATACCATTTTCAGGTAGTATTGTATAATCCTTAAAGGGTTATTCAGTGTTTTAATATAGTTGTCTGCTTTAGTAGTTTTATACTTAAATAAATCGGGGTGTATAAGGCTGTTACCAAAATACGAGGGCAGTGTTTTCAAAAACGCATATTTATTTATTGCCTCTTTGTTTATAAATAACATGATATTCTGCTTATACCAGAATTCGATGTTGCTGTTATTCCAGATAACAGGCCTGATACAATCAAAGCACACAAAATTATTTTTTTCGAATTTGCTTATCCAGTAACCGGGATACTGTTCGTTAATGTGTAATGTTCCTTCCTGCCCGGGTATTGCGGCAGAGAAAAGTATAATATCGCCTGCATTACACAGATCGGTAATAAAACTTTCGGCACGGTTTGCATGAAGATGCTCAGCTACTTCCAGGCACATAACAAGATCGTATCTGGCAGCAACCTGAACAGTCTTTTCCAGGTCGGTTGCAGTAAATTCATCTTTTTCAATTAAAAGATTTTCAACTGCAACATAGTCTCCGTCAAGTCCCCTGGCCTGTTTAATATTTAATTCTTTAAAAACTTTTAACCATGCACCAACTCCACATCCTATATCAATAACGCTGGCTGGTTTAAACCATTCGTTTATCAATGGCAAAATATTACGGGCACTTTGATATGACTGTGATTGCTGAAGTTCAAAAAAAGGCTTATTATAATCTTTAGGTATCATTAACAGTTGATATTAAACAGCTTTCTTATAATTAATGAGTATTCTTATTTTTTATTTTATGCTTTTTTATAAAACCATTCTGCCTCTTCAATATACTGGCATACATTATTCTGCCAACCCCATTCCGGTGCTTTCTTATCGATCATTACCACCTCAAAAGGGCAGCAGTCGAACTGCTGAAATTTACTCCTGGTTGCTGTCTCTGCAAGGTGAACCCTTAAAAAATAATTACCCTGGTATAATTTTAAACTTTTGAAAGTTATAGACAGCTTATGTAATCCTTTTGTACGGCATATGGGTGTATCAGTATCGAATAACCAGTTGTACAATACGGCCTGGTTCAGGTGATTAAAAACCTGGATCGATAATGCCAATCCCTCCATATCAAAAGGCATCTGTACATCAAAATTGATGGTTAAGGGCCTGTGGTTACCCTGTAAAACGCCGTTTTCAGAAGTTATCATTTCTACCCGGGTTACACTCGGTTTATTTTCAAGCGCTTCCAGTTCATGTGTATTACTCTTTTCAAAATTTGATGAGTAGGCCTGTATAACCGCTGCCGTGTTATCATAGCTAACCAATTTACCCTGGTTTAAATAAATTGATTTCCGTGTTAATGTTGATACGGCACTCAGATCATGACTTACAAATAAAACGGTACGGCCGCTTTTACTCACTTCATCCATTTTGCCCAGGCATTTTTTCTGAAACTCCGCATCGCCAACAGCCAGCACTTCGTCAATGATCAGTATTTCGGGTTCAAGATGTGCCGCAACTGCAAAAGCCAGGCGCAGCTGCATACCGCTGCTGTAACGTTTCAGCGG
>Ga0138256_10000090_pt1 | contig 104225 bp, 89 predicted proteins | sample KNB2016incub_MG_FD_105486 | JGI IMG/M metagenome (GOLD analysis project Ga0138256, IMG submission 105486) | Active sludge microbial communities from wastewater in Klosterneuburg, Austria - KNB2014incub_MG | ecosystem: Engineered > WWTP > Activated sludge > Unclassified | place: Austria... | reverse complement strand
GCGAGCTTGGAGCAGGATATTTTGGCGCAGATGAAATAGATACTTATTCCCTCAGTAATTCACAAAATGAACAAAAGTTAAATGGCCTTGTACTTGGTATTTCACCCGGAGTCTCTTATGATATTTATAAAAAGTTACATGTAGAATTATCGGTTCCAAGTATGCTCTCACTCTTATCTACTACTAATAAAATAACTTCAGGAAGTAATAGCTCATCAGAACAACAATTTTCATTCAACACAAATTTCTCACAAAATTCTTTTTTAAACTCTATTGGTTTAGGATTTACTTTTATTTTTTAATACCAGGAAAGCTCTCCCTTTTCAATTTAATGAATGATGAAAGCCTTCCAGTTAGAGGATGTAAAGTTTTTTATTCATTCACTTCTAAAAGGTAAGAAAGTACTTGCTTACCATCAATAAAAATACGAAGCGGGAATTCTGCTTCTGTTTTAAAAGTATAGTTAAAGCTGATGGTATAGTCAGTTGTTTTAAAATTCACAGGGATGGGTTTGTTTAACTTTTTTTCCTGCCCGGTAACAAGGGTTACGGTATCAACTTGACTTCCATTATACGGTATGCTAAAACTGATTGTAGTATTTGTTTTTATCCTGAGAAAGCCGGTGGCAGGTTTAGGCTTTTGTAAGCCTAAATCATAAGCATTGGCAGCAATTACAGGTAGTGCATAAAATTCTTTTAAAGAGCTGGCGCCATCTTCAAGTTGCCATGCCTTATTATCCGGGTAATGATCCAGGTTAAATAAAATTTTATCTGCAAAAAAATATCCGCTTGTGAATTTTTTGGTAAACATTGAAAATTTCTTATCCAAATATCCACTGGCTTTGGCAGCATCTACATAATACCATTCTTCGGGGCTTTGGCCAAGCTGCACTACATTCCAGGAATGATTCATTTCATCGGGAATATCATTTATTGCTTCCGGAAAATCTTTTACATAACCATCTACAGATAAGCAGCGGATATTCGCCTGGCTGCACATTTCCTGGAACAATAAAGAAAATCCAAGCGAAGTAGCTTTGCGTAATTCTATAACTTTTACAGGGTCGCTGTTTTTTTGATCGTTTGTTTTTATACCCTTGGGGTCTAAGGCAATATTATTGGCAATCCAATAAAAAATAGCCCTTGCTTTATCCTCTTTATTTGTAAAGGAACCTGTAATGGTAGCTGCAATTAACGCCAGGTTTTTATCAGCCATAGCGCCTGCCTGCTGCACCCTGCTATCTACAGTATGATATTTTTTCTGCTGTGCTGGTAAACTGTATAAACCTGCCATGCAAAAAACAAATAGGATCAATTTCTTCATGCTATAAATGTAATCATCCTTTCGTTAAGGATTTGTGATTAGTTAACTCCCGTTAAATATTCATGATTGATTTATCTTAAGAATAATATTTCCCGGTACTTGGGTAATGCCCAGTAAGAATCATCTACTATAAGTTCCAGTTTATCTACATGGTACCGGATAATATCAAAATATTTTTCTTTAATATCATCGCAATAAGCGATCGCTTTTTTTCTGCAGTCTTCTATTTTATTTGCTTTCTTACGGGCTTCAATCATTTTCTCAACATGATCGCTCATTATATTGATATGGTTGCTGATCTTTTCTAAAACTTGCAATTGATTGGCATACGTTTCGGGTTTTAATCCGGCTTGCTTGAGCCCATTAATATTTTGGATGAGTACATTTTGATATTTCACTGCTGATGGCAATACAAATGTAGTGGCCAAATCGCCCATTACCCTGGCTTCTATTTGTACTTTTTTAATATATTCTTCCAGCATAATCTCATGCCTAGCCTCTAATTCTGCAGGGCTATAAATAGCGTTAGACTCAAAGAGTTTTTTTGCTTTATCACTGATGTAGGCGTCTAAAGCCAGTGGTGTGGTTTTTACATTAGCTAAACCTCTTTTCTTTGCTTCAGCTTCCCAGCTGGCGCTATACCCATCACCTTCAAAAAGTACCGTTTTGCTTTCTACAATATATTTTTGCAGGATATGCATAATGGCCACTTCCTTTTTATCTCCTTTTTCAATAAGGGTATCCACTTCTAATTTAAAATTTTTAAGTGTTTCTGCCATGATGGTATTCAGGGTGGTCATGGAATGGGCACAATTTGCCGAAGATCCTACTGCCCTGAATTCAAATTTATTTCCTGTAAAAGCAAATGGAGAGGTTCGGTTGCGATCGGTATTATCCAGCATCAGCTCCGGTATGCTTTTATGAATATCCAGCTTCAGCATAGCTTCATCCGTTTCATCAAAATTTTCACCTACCCGCTCTTCAATTTCCTGCAATACATCTTTTAAGAATTTGCCTATAAAGATTGAAATGATGGCTGGTGGAGCCTCATTGGCGCCCAGGCGGTGATCGTTACCGGCGCTTGCAATGGCAGCTCTTAATAAAGCAGCATAATCATGCACCGCTTTAATGGTATTGATGAAAAACGTAAGGAACATGAGGTTCGTCTTGGGCGTTTTGCCCGGTGCCAGTAAGTTTACGCCGGTATTGGTTGAAAGGCTCCAGTTGTTATGTTTACCGCTTCCATTAATACCTGCAAAGGGCTTCTCATGTAATAATACTTTTAAATTATGTCGTTTGGCTACACGGTCCATAATATCCATCAGCAGGGTATTATGATCAATGGCCAGGTTTGTTTCTTCATATATCGGGGCACATTCAAACTGGGCAGGGGCTACTTCATTGTGCCGGGTTCGTAAAGGGATACCCAGTTTGTAGGCTTCGTTTTCAAAATCACGCATAAAAGCATAAACCCTTTCCGGGATAGCTCCAAAATAATGGTCTTCTAATTGTTGGCCTTTGGCCGGGGCATGTCCAAAAACGGTACGACCGGTAAGCATGATGTCTGGCCGGGCAATGGCCAGGTTTGCATCAATTACAAAATATTCCTGCTCCCAACCAAGAGTAGGTGTAACCCGGTTTATATTTTTATCAAAATACTGGCACACATCCAATGCTGCTTTGTCAACAGCTACCAATGCTTTTAATAAAGGAGTTTTGGTATCTAATGATTCACCTGTATAAGAAACAAAAATAGTAGGGATACATAATGTACGCCCATTTCCAATTTCCATGATAAAGGCAGGTGAAGATGGATCCCAGGCGGTGTATCCACGGGCTTCAAAAGTTGCCCTTAATCCACCACTGGGGAATGAAGAAGCATCCGGCTCCTGCTGAATGAGTGAAGCGCCTTCAAATTCTTCAATGGGTGTGCCATCACTTTTTAATGTAAAAAAAGAATCATGTTTTTCTGCACTGGCTCCCGTTAATGGTTGAAACCAATGGGAAAAATGGGTCACACCTTTGCTTTCTGCCCAGGCCCTTAGCCCATTGGCAATTTGGTTACCCATATTTCGGTCTATCTTTTTTCCTGAATGGGTAGATTCTTCCAGGCTTTTATAGGCTTCGTCACTTAAAAATTTACGTGCTGTCTGTAATGTAAATACACTTTCATTAAAAATAGCCGTAGTCCTTTTCAAAGGCTCCGGGATTGTTTTTTCTGGTTTACCCGAAAATTTGGAAATAGCTGAAAAGCGTAAAGAGTCCATATATTTTTATTATTTATATGGCAAAAGAAAGCATTTATTTTTAAAATAGAAATAAATTTTTTATAAATGTTCAAAAAAATAGCTAAGTATTAAATAATAATACAGATATTTTATATGTTAATATGTTTTACTAAAGGCAGGTTCTTCCATGGTATTACACAGCAAAGCGGCGTTAATAGAAAGGGAAGATAAATGGCCCGGTAACGGTTAATGGCTCCCAGGTTGGGCACAATAAAACCAATGAAGAAAAGAATGCTGATAGAAAAGAAGAGTGAAAAATAAATGAATGGGGTTTTGAACAAAGCACCTTTGTTTCCGTAAAAAATAAATAATAAAAGAAGGATTTGGATACATAAAATTTCCAACGCAGGAAAAACTAAAGGACTGGAAAAAGATTCCCATATATAAGGCCGCATGATTACCCGGTTTACACTTTTTAGTGTTTGTAGCCCTATTGATTTTATACCCGGTTGTAAAGTATCCATACTAATGGTGGTAGTACCTTCCAGCGCAGCAAAATCTTTTTGCTTTGATTTTATTATTTGATAGGGGCTTAGCGGGTTTTGCCAACCAACACTTAGCCCAATAAAAAATATGCTGATGGCATAAACTATAACAAAAATCTTTCCTGCAGGTATTGGTTTTTTCTCAGCTAATACCCATGCCACAATGCCGGGCATTAAAACGAAGAAAACAAAATTGCGAATGAGCAACAATATGATTGCGAAAAAGATGAGGCTTACCAGGTGTTTGAAGCTGGATCCCTGTTTAAATAATTGAACCAGGCTATAACATGAAAAGCAGAGCGCCATAAAGGTTACAGAATCTTTTCCCGGTAACGTACTGGCATATAATAATGAAGGAATGGCCAAGGTGCAAAGCAGAATAGGCCATTTTTTTTGAGGGTAAATTTTATTAAAAATTTTATACAATGTCATGTGGGCAAAAAAAGCCAGGAAACAAAAGAACAGGGTATTCAAAAAAATATTACCCTGTGTGAAAATATTCAGGATGCCCAGGAATTTGGCTAATATATTTACCCGAAGGTCGTTCCAGTAAGAATTAAAACTTCCAAAAAAATTACCATATTCAGCATAATTAGTATGGAAAATTGATTTTATAAAAAGTGCCGGTTTATCCATCAGCATGGCATACTCATCCTGCCCATACCCATTTAGTATTTCATAATCATTTGTATTGGGATAAGCATATAAAATCCAACGTAAATAAACAAAACCGGCAACTAACTTTAAAACAAATAGTAAAAGAATTTCTTTTTTGCTTAGGCCGGTACTTACAATAAAACGGCTTTTGGTCAATAAGACCCCGGCAAAAAATAAATAAACAATAAAAAGCAGGTAGTACAAAGGATCACTTTTATGTGGGAAGATAGTTAAAATAATTCTTAGTAAGTTCTTAGAGATCGGGAGCATCCATGTACCTTTGCAATCTGAAATAATACCCCTTTTTTTATGGAAATTACTGCTGCAACGGCTGCCAAACTTCGCATTACAGAAGAAGAATTTGAACTCATTATAAAAAAGCTGGGCCGTACACCAAATTTTACCGAACTCTGTGCCTTTAGTGGCATGTGGAGCGAACATTGCAGTTACAAGAATTCAATTAAATGGCTCAAGACATTGCCCCGGGATGGTGAGAAAATGCTTGTAAAAGCAGGTGATGAAAATGCAGGATTAATGAATATCGGCGATGGATATGGAGTGGTTTTTAAAATTGAATCGCACAATCATCCCTCAGCAATTGAGCCCTTCCAGGGAGCTGCTACCGGCGTAGGAGGTATAAACCGGGATATTTTTACGATGGGTGCCCGTCCCATTGCATCATTAAATTCATTGCGATTTGGGAAATTAGAAGAGGCAAAAACACAACACCTGCTTGCAGGCGTAGTACATGGTATTGGCCATTATGGAAATTGTTTTGGAGTACCTACGGTAGGTGGTGAAATTTATTTTGAAAACTGCTATCATACAAACCCGTTGGTAAATGCGATGAGTGTGGGTATTGTAAAAAATGGAGAAACCGTATCTGCCACAGCAACGGGTAAAGGCAATCCTGTTTTTTTTGTTGGTAGCGCTACGGGTAAAGATGGTATTGGGGGCGCCTCTTTTGCCAGTGCAGAAATTACGGAAGATAGTGCAGAAGAATTGCCTGCCGTACAAGTAGGAGACCCCTTTCAGGAAAAAAAATTACTGGAAGCTTGCTTAGAAGTCATTCAAACAGGCGCTGTTGTAGGTATGCAGGATATGGGCGCAGCCGGTATCATTTGCTCTACTGCCGAAATGAGTGCGAAGGGAAAGTGCGGTATGCGCATTGATTTAGATAAGGTTCCTACCCGCCAGGCACACATGAAGGCCTGGGAACTTTTACTCAGCGAAAGCCAGGAACGTATGTTGATGGTGGTGCAAAAAGGAAAAGAACAAGCCGTTATTGATGTATTTGAAAAATGGGATTTGCCTTGCAGCCCCATTGGTGAAGTAACGGATGATGGTATGCTGCAGTTCTTTATGAACGGTGTACACGAAGCCGAATTGCCTGCTGATGAATTGGTACTGGGTGGCGGTGCACCACAATACAACCGGGATGTGAAAAAGCCGCAATACCTGCAAAAAATAAATGCATTTTCAATACAACAAATAACCGATTTACAAACGCTGAAAGTAGCAGCAGAAAAAATCATTTTGATACCCAATATCGCAAGTAAAAAATGGGTGTACGAGCAATATGATAGCATGGTAGGCGCCGGAACAGTAAGTACTAACTACCCAAGTGATGCTGCCATAGTATTGGCCAGGCCTACCGGTAAAGCGCTTGCCCTTACTACCGATTGTAATAGCCGCTATGTATTTGCCGATCCTTATAAAGGCGCCATGATTGCAGTGGCTGAAGCCGCCAGGAATATTGTATGTAGCGGTGCCGAACCACTGGGTGTAACCAATTGCCTCAATTTTGGAAACCCTTATGACCCCGAAGTATATTGGCAATTTACCGAAGCTATTAAAGGGATGGGGAATGCCTGCCGGAAATTTAATACACCTGTAACAGGTGGCAATGTAAGTTTCTATAACCAATCGCCCGATGGACCGGTATATCCTACGCCTACCATTGGTATGGTAGGATTATTAGATGATGTGGATCATAAAATGACCCTTGATTTTAAAAATGATGGAGACTTTATTTACTTAATAGGCGCCAGCCAAAATGATATCAACTCATCGGAATATCTGCATAAAATTTTGGGTGTGGAATTTAGCCCCTGCCCGTATTTTGATTTGCAGGAAGAATTCGAATTACAGCAAACCATTGCTGGATTCATCCAAAATAAATTAATTCAAAGCGCACATGATGTAAGTGAAGGCGGATTGTTTATCACGCTCATGGAAAGTTGTTTTAACCGGAGCCTGGGTTGTAATGTAACCATGCAGGATGGGTTTCGCAAAGATGCTTATTGGTTTGGTGAAGCGCAAAGCAGGGTAGTAGTATCTGTAAGCCCTGCGCTTGAAAATAATTTCCTGGCAGCCATGAATAAATCGGGTGTAGCATTTTATAAATTAGGCCACGTAACAGGCGAAAATATTATGATGGCCGGCGAGAGCCTGGGAACCATCAGCGAATGGAAAATAAAATACGATAATGCCATTGGCAATACAATGAAAAAAGTATTTTAGTTAGTTAAAATTTATTTGAAGTAGATGGCAGGACTTTAGGTAAAAAAAAATATCTGCAAGTAAAACACTTTTAAACAATTATATATGAATACAAAGATCAGCATCATTGGTGCTGGTAATTTAGGAACAGCCATTGCAGAGGGATTGCTTAAAAGCAAATTTTGTAAACCTGCCGACATTACCGTTACAAAAAGAAATACAGCCACTTTATCCGCATTACAAAATAAAGGGGTCCGTGTTACTTCAAATAATAATGAAGCAGTAAAAAATGCAGGCCTTATTATTTTGGCAATTAAACCTTTCCAGGTTACAGATGTATTAAACGGGTTAAAGAAAGATCTTACTTCAAAACAAGTATTGGTATCGGTAGTTACAGGCGTAAATATTGCAGATATTGAAACAATTCTTGCAAAGAAAATGCCTGTATTCCGGGCCATGCCCAATACTGCGATTGCCATCCAGGAAAGCATGACTTGTTTAAGTTTTAATAATGCTACTGGCGAACAAACCGAATATGTTACCAACCTTTTTAAAACCCTGGGAAAAGTTACCGTAATTAATGAAAATTTAATGGATGCCGCAACCGTATTGGGCGCCTGTGGTACTGCGTATGCCATGCGGTATATACGTGCCAATATACAGGGCGGTATCGAAATTGGTTTTGATAGTAAAACTGCTAACCTGATTGCTGCCCAAACGGTAAAAGGAGCGGCTGAACTTTTGCTGCAAAATGGTACCCATCCAGAACAGGAAATAGATAAAGTAACGACACCCAAAGGCTGTACCATTGCAGGTTTAAATGAAATGGAACACCAGGGTTTCAGCTCTTCTTTAATTAAGGGGATTGCAACCAGTTTTCAAAAAATTGTAAAAACTTAAATGTTCACCAGATATATCGTAACTCTTTGAAATATACTTTACTGATCCTACCGCCGTAGAAATTATTTTCATTAAATAATTTATTGAATTTGCAGAGGTATCTGTTAAACTCCCAAAAAATCGCCTTATCTTTGCCCGACCTCTCGGATGTTTTTCATCCATACGGTCTTTAAGTGCTGAAGATTGTTTTCTATTGTTTTGATTTACGAAGTTGTTACAAGGGTAGCATCTTTACTGCTAAAAATAATATAACCATGTATGCTCATGCAACAATGGCAAACATTTTATTTTGGCATTTTTTTTTGATTGAATTTTATCATTATGGCTAAATATATTTTTGTTACGGGAGGGGTTACATCATCTTTAGGTAAAGGCATTATTGCTGCATCGCTGGCGAAATTGCTGCAAAGCCGGGGCTTAAAAGTGACGATACAAAAATTTGACCCTTACATTAATGTAGATCCGGGTACGCTAAATCCTTACGAACATGGAGAATGTTTTGTAACCGATGATGGCGCTGAAACAGATCTTGACCTGGGCCATTACGAAAGATTTTTAAATACACCTACTTCACAGGCCAATAATGTTACTACCGGCCGTATTTACCAAACCGTAATTACCAAAGAAAGAGAAGGCGCTTATCTCGGTAAAACAGTACAGGTAGTGCCACATATTACCGATGAAATAAAACGCCGGATGTTGCTGCTGGGCGAAACCGGCCAATTTGATATTGTGATTACAGAAATAGGGGGAACCGTTGGTGATATTGAAAGTTTACCGTTTATTGAAGCAGTACGCCAAATACAATGGGAACTGGCAGAAGAAGATTGCCTGGTGGTACATTTAACGCTGATCCCTTATTTAAAAGCGGCTAAAGAATTAAAAACAAAACCTACCCAGCATAGTGTGCGGATGCTGAGCCAGGAAGGTGTACACCCCGATATCATTGTATGCCGTACTGAGCATCCCCTCAATACCGAGATTAAAAGAAAGATCGCACTATTTTGTAACGTAAAGCCCAATGCTGTAATAGAATCAGCTGACGCATCAACCATTTATGAAGTACCTATTCGTATGCTGGAAGAAGGCCTGGATGTAATAGTATTAAAACAACTGCATATCAATGGATATTCTGCCCCCGAATTGAGCAAATGGCGTGGTTTTCTGGAGAAACTGCAAAACCCAAAAAGTAAAGTTAAGATTGGGTTGATAGGAAAATACTTAGAATTGCAGGATGCTTATAAATCAATTTTAGAATCTTTCATTCATGCAGGCGCCATGAACCAGGTGAAAGTGCAAATTGTAAATGTACATAGTGAATATATTACTGGAGAAAATGTAGCTGAAAAATTAAGCGACCTGGATGGTTTGTTGGTAGCGCCTGGCTTTGGCAGCCGTGGTGTAGAAGGAAAAATAACGGCTGTGAAATATGCCCGTGAAAACAAAATGCCTTTTTTTGGTATTTGCCTGGGTATGCAAATGGCGGTCATTGAGTATGCCAGGAATATCATTGGCTGGAAAGAAGCACACAGTGCCGAAATGGAAGCCAATACACCCTATCCTGTAATCGCACTAATGGAAGAACAGAAAAAAGTAAAAAAGAAAGGTGGAACCATGCGGTTGGGCGCTTATCCCTGTACTTTAAAGCCCGGAACCCTGGCTCATAAAATTTATAACACGGATGAAATAAGTGAACGGCACCGCCACCGTTATGAATTTAATAATAAATATCTATCAGACTTTGAAGATGCTGGAATGATTGCGAGTGGAAAGAATCCACAAACAGGGTTGGTAGAGATCGTCGAATTACAAAATCATCCTTTCTTCATTGGCGTACAATACCATCCGGAATTAAAAAGCACCGTAGAAAACCCGCAACCAATATTTGTAAGTTTTATTGCTGCAGCAAAATCATTTGCTGAAGAAAAAGAAAGGTTATTACCCGTAAAAGAAACTGTGTAAGGGTATGCGCAAACTTAGTATGGCCGAGCTGAACCGTAAAACGGTAGAAGAATTCCGGCAAAGTGATAAAATACCGGTGATCGCCGTGTTAGAAAATATTCGCAGTGCATATAATGTAGGCAGTGTGTTTCGTACTGCAGATGCATTTCTCTTACAAGCTATTTACATCATTGGCTACACCGCTACACCACCACATAAAGAAATAAAAAAAACAGCCCTTGGCGCAGAAGAAACCGTAAGCTGGAAATATTTTAAAACCGCTGCCGCTGCCATCGAAGATTTAAAAAATAACGGCTATACTATTTATGCTATTGAGCAGGCACAAGGTAGCATTCAATTGCACCGTATGAAAGTGAATGAAGGCAATAAGATTGCCGTGGTATTTGGCAATGAAGTATCGGGGGTAGAAGAAGATACCATTGCTGCCTGCCAGGGATGTATTGAGATTCCACAACTGGGCATGAAACATTCCTTAAATATTGCAACTGCAGCAGGCGTGGTACTTTGGGAACTGGTTAGGCCAAGGTTGCGGTAATGCCTACCACTGCTTTAATTCTTCTCTTTTAAAAGTATATTCCGGCGTTTGTATAAACGCTTCATCATTTACAATGTACCAGGGCGATAAATCTTCATTTACCGGATTTTTTAAAATATGAATACTTTGTGCAGGCATATAACTTTGGCTCAGCAGGTAAATAACTTCTCCTTTTTCATTTTTTGCGATGTCCATAATGGTTACAGCATGGCCGGGAAACCCACCCCTTATAATTACATCGCCGGGCTCTATGGAATTCCAGTTTTGAATTTGCATTTGCCTGGCCAATGAAGCCGAACCACATATACCAAAAACTTTTTGAAGGTAACTATCAAAATAGGTACGGGTATATGGCTTCTGAAATGTATATACACCCCCTTCATTATCTATAAATTTCAATGAATCAAACTTCTTTTGAGCATACAGGTATTCTGCTCTTAATCGCATCACCGCATCGGCACATTGTTGCAGGTTCCTTTCCCCAATACTTATATCCAATACCGCATATTGTGCTTGTTGATTTCTTTTTAGCTGCCCATCATATAAATAAACGGTTTTATCTTCTTTTAAATTTATTTTACGAAGCCATGCTGCAAATGAATTTTGAGGAAAAGAAACCCGGCTAAAACCAGTAGGGAGTGGAATATCAGCAATATTACCAACTACATTATTTTCCTGGGATGCTTTACCGGATGCCTGGGCAGAAACACCTTTTTTATTATTTGCAGGAGCAGGGTTGCAGGAAATTAAAAGCAACCACAATAGATGCCATTTAAAGTGCATAAATCTTTATTTTTGATAGTTGAGACGCAGGAATGTGTATATTTCACAAAAAGCTACCATAAAATGACGCAATTACTAATCATAGATGATGAAAAGGCAATTCGGAAAACGCTATCTGAAATTCTGAGTTTTGAAGGATATAAAATTGATGAAGCTGCCGATGGTGAAGAAGGGTTGAAAAAGATAAATGATAAAGAGTATGATATCATTCTTTGTGATATAAAAATGCCGAAATTAGACGGAATGGAATTTTTAGAAAAAGCAAAGTTACTGTACCCGGATACACCCATCATCATGATCAGCGGCCATGGAAATATTGAAACGGCGGTAGAAGCAGTTAAGAAAGGCGCTTACGATTACATCAGCAAACCACCGGACCTGAACCGCATGTTGATAACATTAAGAAATGCAACAGACAAGCAACATCTCGTTACTCAAACAAAAGTACTAAAACGTAAAGTAAGTAAAGTGCACCCCATGGTGGGCGAAGGTAAAGCCATGCAGGAAATTAAAGATACCATTGAAAAAGTTTCACCAACCGATGCCAGGGTACTTATAACGGGTGAAAACGGTGTAGGAAAAGAATTGGTGGCACGCTGGATTCATGAAAAAAGTAATCGCAATACCGGGCCAATGGTAGAAGTGAACTGTGCGGCAATTCCCGGCGAGCTTATTGAAAGCGAACTTTTTGGCCATGAAAAAGGTTCTTTTACTTCGGCTATAAGGCAACGCATTGGTAAATTTGAACAAGCCAATAGCGGCACATTGTTCTTAGATGAAATTGGCGATATGAGCCTGAGTGCGCAGGCAAAAGTATTACGTGCCTTACAGGAAGGAAAAATTACCCGGGTAGGCGCCGATAAAGATATTCACGTAGATGTACGGGTAATTGCTGCTACCAATAAAAATTTGCTGCAGGAAGTTGAAAATAAAAACTTTCGTTTAGATCTGTATCACCGGTTGGGTGTAATTATCATTCATGTACCATCGCTTAACGACAGGTCAGAAGACATCCCCAAACTGGTAGATCATTTCCTGGAATTGATAGCCGGCGAATATGGCCAGCCTAAAAAAGAAATAGAACCGGCAGCCATAAAAGCATTGCAGGAACATACCTGGACGGGTAATATCCGGGAGTTACGCAATGTGGTAGAAAGACTCATCATTTTATCGGGCAAAAGTATTACCCAAAAAGATGTCATTAATTTTGTGCTGCCCAAATATTGAGGCAGGCATTTATTTTTTAACCTATGAAGAAGATTGCCTTTAGCATTGCATTGTTTTTTTTTCAAACAGTTTTATACGCTCAAATCGATAGTATCAAAGACCCTTTTGATCATTTGATTGCTGTGGTAAACGGCAACCTCAATAAAGATAATCTACCGGATAAAGTGATAGTAACCCAGGATACACTCGATAAAAAAGCGCCTTACCGGCTTCAAATATTTTTTAAAGAGCCCGGTGGCCAATACAAATTAATTGAAAGTTCTACACAAATAATAGAACCACAATATCCCGATGGGAATGATGGTTTTTATACGGGTAACAGCTTTTTAGAAATTACTATTAAGAAAGCTGTACTCTGTATCCACAATGAATTATTAAGGGGGCATTATGAATATCTTTTCAGGTATCAACATGATCGTTTCGAACTCATTGGTTTTTCAGAATCACAATCGGATGGGAGAGGTAAAATGTATTATACTGATTTCAATTTGGTCACCGGCATCAAGATCAGGCAAACCGATAATTATGAAACCGATAAAGTAATCAGCAGGATCAAAACAAAACAATTGATCCGGCCTTTACCTAAATTGAAAGACCTGGTTCCATTTGTAAACGATCATTTTCTTTATGAATAATACACAGGTTCACAAAGGCCTGTTTAAAATGTAATGTGTAAATTTACCGAATTCAAATTAGTTTAATTTTGTATGTAGGATTTTCAGTGGAAAAGATTGATCATGATTTATAAAAAGCATCAAACCCCAATTAAGTAAACAATGGCTCAATCTACTGCCAAAAAAGTTTCGGTGCTTTTTATTGCCAATTTTATCAATTTTCTTATCAGTTTCCTTATTGTTCCTTTCTTATCCAGGGTATGTACTTACCAGGAGTATGGCACTTACAGCCAGGTATTATTATTCAGCGCATTCTTTTTGGTGATCTTTAATTTTGGCATTTCCACCATCTCCAATGTAGTACTTGCTGAGCATGAAGAAAATGAATCGTTGGTGTTTAATACCGGAACTATTATTTTAACGGTTGCATCTGGGGTAGGTATCCTGCTCATCATGCTGGCAGGCAATGGTTGGAACCATATTTTTAATAATGATGTTTTCTATAACAACCTTATTTACTTTTTTCCCACTTTATTTTTTCAAAGCATCTCATCCTATTTTTTAAACACTTTATTGTTTTATAATCGGGTTAAAGCCATTGCCGTGATTGTAATATCTACCAATGTACTAAAGCTGGGATTGATGTTGTATTCACTATATGTCTTACATTCATTGGCGGCCATCTTTATTTCCATTTCTTTATTTACAGTGTTGCAGTGTATTTTATTGTATTATGTTTTACCTGCTGAGGTTAGGAAGATTACTTTTAAATACGACGGGCAAATTGCCAAACAACTTTTTACACCTGCACTTCCCATTATGTTTACCGGGTTGCTGGGCAGTGGCATTTTATATGCCAACGGCTTATTCATTAGTAATATGCTTTCGGTGAAAGATTATGCCATTTACCGCAACGGCGCCATTGAGTTTCCATTGGTGTCAGTGATTACAGCCAGCATTTTAGCAGTAACGATGCCCGCCTTTGCGAAGTTTAAAGTAAAGGGGGAAATAGAGCCGATGCTGCTTATGCGTAAGAAAGCAAATGTAGTTTCGGCAGCCATGATCTTTCCTATTTGCGTATTCCTTTTTTTCTTTAGCAAAGAATTTATTGTATTGTATTTATCTGATAAATATATTGAGAGCAGTTTGTTATTCTCTGTTTTTAACCTCGCTTTATTATTGCGTTTCACCAATTACCAGGATCTTTTGGTTATTTATAAGAAGACCAATTATATATTTATTGCCAACGTAGTATCTTTTTTAATAAGCCTTGCTTTGAATTTCTTTTTAATTAAAAAATTAGGATTAATGGGTGCCGTAGTGGCATTTCTTTTCTCATTGCTGTCACTTGCAGTAATGCTTACGCTGATAACCTGTAAAATTGCAAAAATTAAGCTGGCAGATTTTCATGACTGGCGTAAACTTATTATCATCCTGCTCATTAGTTTTGGTACCGGCCTCCTGTGCTATGCCGGCTATGAGTATATTGGGAGTATGCTTGCCTTATGTATTGCTGCCTGTCTTTATTTTGCAATCATATTTATAAGTTTCCTTAAATTTAATCTTGTAGATAAAGTGTATTTACAGCAATACGCAAACCGTGTTCCGGGTCTAACTAAAATATTAAACTATGGGAAAACTAAAAATTTGGATTAAAGCGTTCCTGGAAAAGCGGAACAAACTGCATCTCTTACATGTGCCGGTTAATGTATTATTGTGGAACTGGTTTCATCAGCGGATTGTAGGAATTAATCGTTCGGTTCCCTGTTCGGTGTATTATACTTCTAAGGTGGAAGGTTTTAAAAATATTATCTTGCCCAAAGAAAATACTACTTCCATCAAGATCAGTTTTGCTGTGAGTGGTGGCGCTTATCTGCGTATATTCAATGGTACTACTTTGGAGATAGGCGAGGGTACGTTATGGGCATTTAATCTATGCATTATTACCGGCAACCATGGGTTAATTGACAGGTCAGATTATACCTATAAATCAGTAAAGTTGGGTAAAAATTGCTGGATAGGAAATGGCGTTACCATTTTGCCAGGTGTAGAACTGGGAGATAATGTAACTGTGGGCGCAAATGCGGTAGTAACAAAATCATTTCCTTCAAATGTAGTAATAGGAGGTAACCCGGCAAGGATAATAAAAGTAGTGCCATAATTCTCTTCGTATCATGAAGATCATTGAATAAGTTATATATTTATTAATTCAACTAAATGTAGTAACAAATGAAAATCAGAAGCGTTTTATTAGTGCCCCTCATTATTTCTTGTTTGGGTACCAACGCCCAGGTAACCAACACTTCTTATATTACTTCATTTGGCGAAAAAGCATTACAGTTTTCAATAATTGTACCGGCAAGCCGTGCCGAAGTGTGGAAATTATTTACAACCGAGGAAGGGCTTATAAAATGGATTGCACCTGTGGTAAAAACAAACATGAAAATGGGTGGCTGGATCAAAACGAATTACGATAGAAATAAAACGACAGATGACTCCACAACAATTCAACTTGATATCATAAATTATTTAGATAATGAGATGCTTACCCTAAAAGTAAACCTGAACAAACAATTTCCCCGGGAAATAAGAAATGAGGATAAAAATTTACAGGAAATCATTCAATTTATAGATTTGGGAAATGGAAAAACTAAAATCATATCCACTATGTTAGGCTGGGGAAATGGGATGTCCTGGGATAAAACTTATGTTTTTTTTGAGAGAGGAAATGAATGGACTTATAAAGAATTTATAAAACTTTTTTAAACTCAAAAGTTTCTCCCTCAATACTGTTTTTAATATTATGTCACCTATAAGAATCATTATACCGTTTGTTTTTTTATTAGCTTTTATAATTTGGCTTTTATTCAGGCTATTTATTAAAAAGGACCTCAAAAAAAATACAAATAATCTTATTATTGGTATTATATTCATGGTAGTTTGGGGTGTCATTTATTATTTTTTATTAAAATAAATGAATTCAATTGACTGGATATTTTTAGCATCAAAGCACTATGTTTAAACTTAAGTTACCAATGCAGCAATATGTCTTTACTACTAAATAGAAATAATTTTGGAGACCCAGCCAACCGGGGTAATGTTCTTAGCCGGAAAGAAGCAACATCTTTATTTAATGAATGGGTATTAAATCCCCGTTTGCAATTACACATGAAGCAGGTGGCCCACTTAATGAAAATATGGGCAGCAGAAAAAGAAGGCTTAGATGAAGCCGGGCAATGGCAATGGGAAATGGCAGGTTTGCTGCATGATGCCGATTGGGATCAATGGCCCGAAATGCATTGTAAAAAAATAATTGAAGAACTGGAACATAGAAAGGTTGATCCTGAAATTATACACGCCATCGCATCGCATGGGCCCAATCATTTTGGAGTAGATCCCATTTCTAAAATGGATAAAATGTTATTTGCTTTTGATGAATTATCGGGGCTCATACATGCCTATTCACTTATGCGCCCGGGCGGATATGCAGGTATGGAACTGAAAGGCGTAAAAAAAAGGCTTAAAGAAAAATCATTTGCCGCCAATGTATCAAGAGAAGAAATTGAGGATGCCTGTAACCGGGCAGGCATTGCGCTTGAAGAATTAGTTAGTTTTATAATTACCCACCAGGGAGTAGTTACTTGATTTTTACCTGTAAATTCATTATTGAAATACTATTGCATATAATCTGCCTGGCGCATGAGGATGGTGCGGTATTTATTAAAGATGCTGTTTTTAGTTACGAAACCAAGGTATCGCTCATTATCATCCACAACGGGTAGAATCCGTATGTCCTGGCTATCCATAATCTGCATTACATCACTCATAGGAGTGTTGATATGAATTACTTTTTGTGGCGGTTGTGCTACATCTTTCATCAGCCTGTTTCGATCTTCTTCTTTATTGCTTAATAGAAGTTCTAATAACGTATCGCTATATAATAACCCGCTCAATACGCCTTCATTATCTACTACCGGAAAAATATTACGATGTGTATGTACTATGTCATAACTCCTGCTTTTGGGTGTGTCGTCAAGTTGTAGAATTACAAAATCTTTTTCAAGCAGGTATTTTAGTTTAATACTTCTCAAGACACTGTTGTCCTTATTTTCATGAGACAATAAATCACCCTGTTCTGCAAGTCCCTTGGTATAAATTGAATATTTTAAGATTCCTTTATTGATAAAATAAGACAGTGCAGACACGATCATTAACGGTACCATCAGGATATATCCACCCGTAATTTCTGCTGCAAGAAAAATACCGGTAAGGGGTGCATGCATTACGCCGCTCACCGAAGCGGCCATGCCTGCAATAATGAAATTGGTCACATTCAAATCAACCATACCAGTTTGATTGAACCCATAAGCAAAAACAAAACCAAACAAACCACCCACTACCACTGTAGGGCCAAACATACCGCCATTACCGCCGCTTGCCATTGTAATTACACTGGCAAATGTTTTACCAATCATTGATAAAACGCCGAATAAAACCAGCGCCCAGGCAATGTGTTGATACTGGCCAAAAAGACTGTTTGCTAACAATGAAGGATAGTCGCCATTCAATAATTTTTGAATGGTAATATAGCCTTCGCCATAAAGAGCTGGCAGCAATGCGATCATAATACCCAGGCTAATGCCACCAATCCAAACTTTATTGTAACGGTTTTTTATGCTATCAAAGATTCTAAAAATTTTACTGTTCAGTTTACTGTAAAAAACAGAATAAAGTCCAATAAAAATCCCAAGCGCTATGTAGTACCAAAATGCATCTACCGTCCAGTTTTTTGTTACCAGTGCAAATAGCGGTTCAGTATAAATTAGTTTTGAAATTACGGAAGCAAGTGCCGATGATAGCAATAACGGGATTACAGCCGGTATCGAAAACTCTGGGAGTATCACTTCAATAGCGAAGATCATACCTGCAATTGGGCTATTAAACGCTCCGGCAATACCTGCTGCCGCACCGCAGGCAAGGAGTAATGTAGTTTCCCGGTAATTAAGACCAAAGAGGCGGCCAATGTTTGAACCGATGGCAGATCCACTGGCAACAGCAGGGGCTTCCAGCCCTGCTGAACCACCCAGGCCCACTGTAAGGGCACTTGAAATAACCTGGCTATAAATATTATGAAAATCGAGTTTGCTCGAATTGCGTGAAATATTATATAAGATGGCCGGTATGCCATGCTGAAATTTACTGCGCCTGATAAAAGTACGGATGTATAAAATGGTTAAGAAAATACCAATGAGCGGAAAAAAAAGGTAGAGATAATATTTGTATTGCCAATGAAAATCATTTTGTAAAAAGCTGGCGATAAGATGGGTGAGCTTTTTTAATAAGGAAGAAGCAATACCACCCAAAACACCTACAACCGCAGCTGCCATAATCAGGAAATTCGTTTTAGAAATCCTTCTTTTACGCCAGTCGTTGATGTCAACAAGGTATCTGATTAAACGCTTTTGATATGCCTTATAATGCAAAAATTAGTTGATTTATGTTCAGGTAAAGTTAGGAATAAAGATTTCTTAGTGTATTAAAAATTATTTTAAATCATTGTAAAAGCAAGTATGATGCGTTTTTAAGAGTGAAATAAAAATCATACAAAACGCCCTCAGCTTAAAAAAGTATAAATTTGTAACAGGTACCTGATTCATATTTCCTGAAATTTTACAGGCTAAACTATTTATTACACAAAATGAACAAACCATTACATCATTTTTTTACTGAAGACCATCACCGCATTGAAAATTTATTGAATAAAGCAACAGCTCTACCAGGGCAAATTGAAATGGAATTTTATCATCAATTTAGGACCCGTTTATTGCGGCATATTAAAATGGAAGAGAAAACGCTTTTTCCGGCGGCCAAAAAAGTAAATGATACATTGATGCAGAAACTCATGCCGAGATACCGGCTGGAGCATGGTGCATTGACGGCCTTACTGGTACCACCACCCACAACGGGCCTGGTAAATGCCATTCGGTATGTGTTAGAAAGACATGATTTAGCCGAAGAGGAACCGGGTGGTCTGTATGATATATGCGAGGCATTAACGCATGGACAAACAGAAGAATTATTACTGCAACTGGCAGCAGTAGAAGAAGTTCCTGTGCATCCGCCAAATCCGGCGCCTATCGCCATAGATGCTGCCCGGCGGGCATTGGAAAGAGCAGGTTATAATTTTGATGAAATTATAAAAGGTTCTAATGAACCATCTGTATAAATGATAAAAAAAGTAAGGGAACCTGTGTGATTCCCTTATAATCTTTTTATTTTGTTTTAATCACTCTCACTTTCCATGCTACGGGGCCTTTATCAATATATTCCCATTTAAATGGTTCTTTACTTTCTGCTTCCATTTGGTAGTATAGCGGTAAGGGATCATGATCGTTTATAAATTCAAAAGCTTCACCGGCTTTTATATCGGCAAAAGCTTTATAAAACATTTCATGGCGTTCTGTTGGAGGATAGGGGCGCAAATCAAATTCGTTCACTACAGAAAAACCATCATCACCCAACCCACTCTTTACTTTTTTAGTAATATGCACCACAAATTCATTGGGCTCTTGTTTTTTGTAAATCCAAGCATGCTGGCCTTCAAATTTCTTCACAAAAATGCCATGAATCTCTTTGGGGTCTTCTGCAGCAATAATTTCCATGGTATCGCCTTGTTCCATCATTCCGTAACGATGAAAAACAATTTGCTTCCATTCATTTTCTTTTGCTTTTCTTAAATCCAGTAAAGTAGATATATCTGTAAATTCCCGACCTTGAGAATCTTCTAAACGGGTAACTTTCACTTTCCATTCCCTTCCTCCCCGGTTCAGGTATTCCCAACCTACTACATCACCGTAAATTGACCGGAACTCATAAAACAGTGGAATAGGATCATGGTCATTGATAAAAATAAAACTTTCATCTACGGGTAATTCTTTAAAAAGTTGTATTAATTTTTTATGCCTTTCAATAGGGATCAAAACCCGCATATCCAACTCTCCGGGTTGTATTACATTTTCCATTTTTTATTACATTTAATATAAGGACAAAATTATCTTTATTTAGTAAAAGCAATATTAAATGCTTAAAAATTAAATCATTTACTATTCATGGAAAATTTACTTAAAAGAAGTATCAAAGGGCAATATCTGGCATACTACTTTACAGTATAGGCTATGAGTTTGCGATTTTATGAAATTCAAAAAATGTATCTCATATTTGTATTGAAATTAATATCAAAAGTTAAAATGTATTTTTAACGACTGTTTAAACTCAAAAATGAAAAAAACAAAAACCCTTTATTGGATTTTTACCATAGTATTTGCAGGGTTAATGATCTTCACTGCCATACCGGGCATTAAACCACAGCAGGACAATATAAAAATTATACATGATGGCCTTGGTTATCCTGTTTATTTTATCCGTTTTATAAGCATTGCCAAAATTCTGGGTTCTATTGTAATTTTAATCCCAGGCTGGGATAGGATTAAAGAATGGGCTTATGCCGGTTTGTTTTTTGACCTTGCTGCAGTTATTTATTCAGGTATTGCTGCTTCGGGCAAATTTGACCCCATGATGCTTAGCTTGCTGCTGTGGATCATTCCCGGCATCTTATCTTATATATATTTTTATAAGTTAAGGGTACAAGCCTGGTTGAAACCTTAGGGAGCATAACAAATAAGGTAGCAAAAATTTACAGCGGATATTATTTTATTCATTCAATAAATTACCATGTCTCAAAAAATTGCTCAAATTTCTTTAATTGTGAAAGATTATGATGAAGCAATACAGTTTTATGTTGATAAGCTTGGCTTTCTATTATTAGAAGACAAGAAAATGACTGAAGAAAAACGTTGGATCCGCATAGCACCACCCGGCAAAAGCGAATGTAGCCTATTGCTTGCAAAAGCCAATAACGAACAGCAATTAGCGGCTGTAGGAAACCAAACAGGAGGGAGGGTGTTCTTGTTTTTACATACCGATGATTTCTGGAATGATTATAATAAAATGATCGAAAATAAAATCCATTTTATTAGCCTGCCCAGAAAAGAAGAATATGGCCTGGTAGCCGTCTTTAAAGACCTCTATGGTAATCTTTGGGATTTTATACAACCCATGCTTGATTGTGAATCAAAATAAAAGTTCTGCAGGCATATGATTTAATTTTGGAAATGAAAAAAATGTTGAGTGAATTTCATTCAAATTTTATCTTCCCCAAAAATTAAAGATTTTTTATAAAAGTATTTATACGTAATTTTCTAATTCCTAAAATTAGAAAGTTATGATGCCCATTGGTGATGATAACACAGGTAATACCATTAAACCATATATAAATTATGCCTTAATTGCCGTAAATGCCCTGGTGTTTATTTTATTCCAGCACCTTGGGAGTAACGAAGTGTTTACCTTGAGCTATGCTGCTGTTCCGCAGGAGATCATTACAGGCAAAGATATTATTGGCCCCAATGGCTTATTAGCTACTCCTATACCAGTATGGGAAACTATTTTTACAGCTATGTTTATGCACGGTAGCATTGCCCATATTGGCGGTAACATGCTTTATTTATGGATTTTTGGCGATAATCTTGAAAATAGGATGGGGCATTTAAGATATTTAATATTTTATTTGGTTTGTGGCGTGCTTGCCACTCTATCGCATGTGTACCTGAGTGACGCATTGGGAAAAGATACATTGATACCCAGCCTGGGAGCTTCAGGTGCCATAAGCGGTGTATTGGGTGGTTATCTCTTGCTATTTCCCCGAAATAAAGTAAGGGTGCTGGCCCTTCGTTATGTGATGACGGTACCGGCCATCGTAAGCCTGGGAATTTGGATACTCCTGCAGGTAGTAAGTGGAATGAGTATGTTTGGTGGCGAAGGCTCACAAGGCGGCGTTGCGTACGCTGCCCATATTGGCGGGTTTATTGCCGGCTTGGTTTTAGTAAAATTCTTTGCCCGTAAAAAGCAACCTGTAAATTAAAATCTTTTCTATTTTTCTTTTAATAAAAATAAGGTCTCATCGGTTCCGTTACGGCTCATATCAAAAACCAGACTATCGGCGCTAAGCTTTACAATCTTTACCATCATTTCATTCTCATTGGGAAGTTTGGTAAAGAGCATATCGTTTTCTATTTTATAAGTACCGGCTTCGTGTAAGCTTGCATACTGGTAGGTATAGTTTCCTTTGTCATCAAAATTAAAATGTACAGCGTTTGCATCATGGCTGCCAGGCATTCCTGCTACATGCCAGGCTGCACCTTGCCATTTTCCTACAATAAGCGTATTATTTTGTTTGTAATTACAATTAAACAATAAAAATGTACACAATAAAATGCTCAATAAATATTTCATGATTTAAAATTTAAGCCAAAAAAAAGCTCCGTTTTTAAAACAGAGCTTAAATATAAATTTAATTCATTTAAAGCGATGGCGCTTTTACTTTTTTTCTTGCTTCCCTGGCTGCGCCAAGAGGTTTGTCTTTTGCCATATCTACCAGTACCGGTGTACCCACAAAGATAGAAGAGTAAGTACCGGTAACCACGCCAATAAGCATGGCAAATGCAAAGCCACGGGTTACTTCACCGCCAAATATAAACAGGGTAAGTATGGTGACAAATACCGTGAATGAAGTCATGATGGTCCGGCTAAGTGTATGGTTCAATGCCGCATTTACCAGGTCTTTCTTATTCATGTCTTTATGATCTCTGCTGTATTCCCTGATACGGTCAAACACAATTACGGTATCGTTCATTGAGAAACCAATAACGGTAAGGATGGCAGCAATAAAGTGCTGATCAATTTCCAGCGGGAATGGCATGATGTCTTTAAAGAACGAGAATACGATCAGTGTTACAAAAACGTCATGCACCAGGGTCATGATGGTACCCAATGAATATCTCCAGTCTCTAAACCGCAGGAATATATAAAGGAAAATAATAAAGATTGAAAACAGGGTTGCTTTAATGGCTCCACGCTTTAAATCATCAGAAATACTTGGTTGTACTGTTGTGCGCCCCTGAAAATTTTTCGCATTGAACTGTGCATAGGTAGTTCCTGGTGGCAATACTTTTTTAAGACCGGTAAATAAAGCTTCCTGAACTTTTTCATCTGCATTATCTACGCCTTTTAAGTAAGAAGTGGTAATACTTAAATGTTTATTATCACCAATTGTTTTTATCACCGGGAAATCACCAAAAACAGCTTTCAGGTCATCGGCAACATCTTCATTTCTTACTGATTTATCAAAAGAAACCGTAAAGCTGCGGCCTCCTTTAAATTCTACGCCTTCATCAAAACCATTAATAAGAGCTCCAATACCACCCAATACTACTAAGATTGAAATAACGTAAGCTACTTTTCTATATTTTACAAAATCAATATTGCGGTGTGCAAATATTTTTTCTGATAATTTGGTGAAGTAATTAAAGTGACGATTTTTATTTGTCCATACATCAGAAATCAACCTGGAAACCAGGATGCCACAGAATAATGATAAAAGTAAACCGATAATTTGTGTAGTAGCAAAGCCCAGTACCGGACCTAATCCAAAGTAGGCTAATATAAAGGCGGTGAGTAAAGACGTAACGTGAGCATCTAAAACCGGTGCCAATGATTTTTTATAACCATCTGCTACGGCTAATTGATAGTTTTTACCACGCTTAATTTCTTCTTTTATACGCTCAAAAATAATTACGTTGGTATCCACAGCCATTCCGATGGTCAATACCAAGCCGGCAATACCTGCTGCAGTAAGGGTGAACCCCAATGTAGTTAAAACACCTAGCGTAAATAATAAGTTTAATATAAGTGCAATATTTGCTACCCAGCCACCTGTGTTGTAATAAAGGAGCATCAGGATGAAGATGATTCCAAAAGCAATCATAAAGGCATTTAAGCCGCCTTTAACTGCTTCTCTACCCAGGGTAGGGCCTACAATTTGATCAGCAACAATTTTAGCAGGTGCATCTAATTTACCACTGGTTAAAATTTGTGCAAGGTCCTGTGCTTGTTCTACTGTAAATGATCCTGAAATTTCTGAATTACCGCCATCAATTACACCATTTACATTGGGTGCAGAATAAACTAAATCATCTAATGCAATGGCAATAGGCCTTCCTACGTTTTTACCGGTAAGCCTGGCCCAGGTTTTAGTACCCACGGGGTTCATTTGCATTTTAATGGCAGGACGACCCAATTCATCATAATCTTGTTTTGCTTCTTCTACGGCATCTCCTTCTAAAGGCGCTTTATCAGTACCTGGTTGCGTTTTAATGGCATACACAGGTAAGAAACGCTGGCCTTTATCAGATTTCTCTTCAATTCCAAATAAGAATTTAACATCTGCAGGCAGGGCCGATTTTACGGCATCTAATTGCATGTAGTTTAAAAATTTACCTGTATCCTGCAACATAACATTGCCTACGGCAGCAGCATAATATTGTTTTCCTTCTTTATCAGTTTGTACGTCAATTGGCATCATCACTTTAAAGAAAGGATTTACGTTTTGATGCTGAAGCAATGTGTCATGAAGTTTTACAGAATCATTCGCAGCAATACCATTCAAATAATTCTGAAGGTTTTTATCTGCCTGCTGTAAAGCCGGGAATATTTCAGTGATGCGGTACACTTCCCAAAATTGCAGGTTGGCACTAGATTGCAGGTATGCACGTACCCTTTCAGGATCTTTAATACCCGCCAACTCTACGTTGATAATACCCCGGTTTGCATCCAGGTTTATATTTGGTTGGGCTACTCCAAACTTATCAATACGCTTTTGAAGAATCTTATACGTTTGATTGATTGCCCCATTGGCAATATTTTGAATTTTGGAAGTAACGGTTTTATCATCATCACTCATTTTTACTTCCTTGCCCGGGCCGGCAAAGATGGAACTTAATTTACCGGAACCATTTTGCTTGATGTATGCATTGCTGAAGAGTGTAATGAAGTTCTCTTCACTATTCACTTTTTCGGCAGTTGCGGCATCAATGGCCCTTAATAAACTACTGTCTTTGGAGTTGTTGCTGAGTGATTTTAATAAACCTTGCAGGCTTACGTCCATTGTAACACTAATACCACCTTGCAGATCAAGGCCGAGGTTCAGCTCGCTTTCCTTACTTTTTTGGTAGGTAGTACCTAACAGTGGAAAAATGGGCTTATCCTTAGTACTGTCCAGGATATGTTGTGTTTTTTGTTCTACCAGCTTTTCCCGCTCATCGGCAGATAGGTTGGCAGCTTCCCTTTTTACAATACGTTCGGCTTGTGCCTTTACGCTGTTTTCATAATTGCGAACAACCCACGTATAAGATAATTCCCAAACGGAGATAATAAGCAGAGCAATGGTGAAAAACCAGACTAAACCTTTCAGTTTCATGTGAAAATTTCGATTTTAACTACGGTAAATTTTTTCAAGTGTGCAAAGATAAGGGAAAATGGCATTGCCCTTTAAGTATAGTTATTAGTGAAAATTTCCTCAATTTGCAGTAAAATCTTTTTAATGCGTAAAATACATTGTGTTATAGCTATTTTCATGGGTCTTTTAGGTGTGAATTGTAGCACCCCACGCCATGCTGAAACCGCACCAGTTACTTCTCAAAAGCCAATCAATACCATGCCTGCCGATAAAATAGAAACAAATAACAATGTAAATGAGACATTTTTTAACCGGTTATTCTCCGGGAATGAATCTACACTTGGTTTTGTTCAATCAAAAATGAAAGCCTACAATATCCAGGTTATTTATACCCAAATAAACAGGGATGCTCAGAATAACCCATCATTTATTACATATAGCTACAATACAAATCCCGCTGCTTACTATTATCCTGCTTCTACTGTTAAGTTGCCCATTGTATTGCTTGCTTTGCAAAAATTGCAGGAACTCAAATTAAAAAATATTGATAAGTACAGTTCTATGATTAACGATGTGGGCTATACAGGGCAAACAGCTACCTACAACGACCCCAATACGCCGGATGGCCGGCCCTGTATTGCTCAATATATAAAACGTATTTTATTGGTAAGTGATAATGATGCATTCAATCGGTTGTATGAGTTCCTGGGCCAGGAATATATTAATAAGGAGTTGCATAAAAAAGGATATGCTTCTGCACAAATTTTACACCGCCTGGATGTTTACCTCACTGCTGATGAAAACAGGCATACCAATCCCATCCGGTTTTACGATACTTCAGGAAATTTATTATATGAACAACCATTACAATTCAACCGCTCTAAATATGTTAAGCGTAATGATATACAGGGTGATGCTTTTTATGATAGTAAGCATGTGTTGCAACAAAGGCCAATGGATTTCTCAGGGAAAAACCGGCTTGACCTGGAAAGCCTGAATAAAATTTTGATGAGCGTTGTAATGCCCCAATCCGTACAATCAAACCAAAGATTTAATATAAGCGAGGAAGACCGGAAATTTGTTTTAAAATATATGAGCGCTTACCCGGCTGAGTCAGTTTATCCTTCGTACGATAAATCGTATTATGATACCTGGGTAAAGTTTTTATACTATGGGTCTGATAAAACACCGGTAGAAAAATCGGTTCGCATATTTAATAAAGCAGGGAATGCTTATGGCCAGCTTATTGATGCCGCTTATATTGTTGATTTTGATAAGAAGATTGAATTCTTTTTATCAGCCACCATCAATTGTAATACCGATGGTATTTTAAATGATGATAAATATGATTATAATAGCCTGGGATTCCCGTTTATGAAAAACCTGGGAAGGGCTATATACAAAGAAGAACAGAACCGTAGAAAAAAATATTTACCCAACCTGGATGCATTTCATTTTAATTATGCAGATGGGGATTGAGAAAATATAGCCATAAAAGAAATAGTTACCTTTGTGCCTTACTAATTTTTCGATTATGCATTTGTCATCTTTACTTACCCGTTTTAATGAACCCGAAACACTTAAAATGGCCAAACTGGGCCGTGAATTAAAGGCAAGCGGGGCCGATGTTACAGATCTTAGCCTGGGTGAACCGGACTTTGATACACCACAGCATATAAAAGAAGCTGCCAAAAAAGCAATTGATGATAATTATAGCCACTATACACCAGTAGCTGGTTATGCAGATGTACGGCAAGCCGTATGCGATAAACTGAAAAGAGAAAATGGGCTTGAGTATGAACCTGCACAAATTGTATTGAGTACCGGCGCCAAGCAATGTATTGCCAATGTGGTGCTTGCCATTGTAGATAAAGATGATGAAGTAATTATACCCACTCCTTATTGGGTAACGTATAGCGAGATTGTGCGGTTAGCAGGAGGGAAGGTGTGTTTGGTAAAAACAACTTTAGAAAATGGATTTAAAATAACAGCTTCTCAACTTGAATCTGCAATTAATGAGAAAACCCGTTTGTTCATGTTTTCATCTCCCTGCAACCCATCTGGTGCGGTATATAGCAAAGCGGAGTTGGCTGCACTCGCTGAAGTATTTAAAAAACATCCCCAGGTGTACATTATGAGTGATGAAATTTACGAGCATATTAATTATGATGGTACTCATGAAAGCATTGCACAGTTTAATGAAATTAAAAACAGGGTGATCCTTATTAATGGATTAAGCAAGGCTTATGCAATGACGGGCTGGCGCCTTGGTTATATGGCCTGTAACAAAGAAATAGCAGCCGCCTGCGAAAAATTACAGGGCCAGTTTACCAGTGCTACTTGCTCTATTTCCCAAAGAGCGGCTATTGCAGCGCTAACGGGAACCATGGAGCCAACAGAAAAAATGCTGGAAGAATTCAGGACACGGCGTGCCACTGTTTTATCTCTTATCAAAGAAATCCCGGGCATTAAATGTAGCGAACCACCCGGCGCTTTTTATATATTTCCTGATGTAAGCAGCTATTTTGGCAAAAAGAAACAGAATGGCGAAACCATTGCCGATGCCGATGATTTATGCATGTATCTGTTACATAATGCACATGTATCTACCGTAAGTGGAAAGGGGTTTGGGGAACCCGCCTGCATCCGCATTTCATTTGCAAATAGCCTCCAAAATATTGAGAAAGGTTTTGCAAAAATTAAAAAAGCATTAGCGTCCCTTCAATAATTTTTTAAATAAAATTTTCTACCGCATGATCTTAAAAGAATTGATGAGGCCGTTGGTGCTGCTATCATGTGTGGCTATGCGGTCATCATTTTCTAATTGCGGTAAAATACTACTGGCTAATTTTTTTCCCAGTTCTACACCCCATTGGTCAAAGCTGTAAATATTCCAAATAACGCCTTGTACAAATATTTTATGTTCATACAAAGCAATAAGCTGGCCCAGCGTATAGGGTGTAATTTTTTTAATTAAAAATGAATTGGTTGGCCGGTTCCCTTCAAATACACGATAGGGATTTTCATTTTCGGCACCGTTCATAAGCGCTTCTGTTTGGGCAAAGAAATTACTGAGCAACTTGCTGTGATGATCTCCTAACGGGTTGTGGGTTTGCGCTGGTGCAATAAAATCGCATGGAATAATCGGCGTGCCCTGGTGTATTAATTGGTAAAATGCATGCTGGCCGTTAGTACCCGGCTCACCCCAAATTACCGGCCCGGATTGGTAGGTTAATTTTTTTCCGTTGCGATCTACATACTTCCCATTACTTTCCATATTGCCTTGCTGAAAATAAGCAGGAAAGCGGTGCATATACTGATCATAAGGAAGTATAGCTTCCGTTTCAGTACCAAAGAAATTGCGGTACCAAATACCTACCAATGCCATAATTACGGGTATGTTTTTATCAAAAGGAGCCTCTTTAAAATGACAATCTGTTGCATAAGCCCCTTTAAGCAATAATTCAAAATTTTCATATCCAATACTCGCTGCAATAGAAAGACCAATGGCACTCCATAAGCTGTACCGGCCACCCACCCAATCCCAAAATTCAAACATATTGGCAGGGTCAATCCCAAATTTTTCAACATCCATTTGGTTGGTACTTAAAGCAACAAAATGGTGTTTTACATCTTTTTCACTTCCGCCATTTTCATAAAACCAGTCACGGGCAGAAAATGCATTGGTCATGGTTTCCTGTGTGGTAAAAGTTTTGCTGGCAATCAGGAATACGGTTTCATCCGCAGTAATTTTTTTAAGAGTTTCTACTAATTGAGTACCATCTACATTACTTACAAAATATGGGTGAATACCTTGATGCCAGTATGGTTTCAAAGCTTCGGTTACCATTACCGGGCCAAGATCGCTGCCGCCAATACCAATATTTACAATGTATTTTATTTTTTTGCCAGTAAACCCTTTCCAGGTTCCATTGCGCAGAGCATTACAAAAATTTTTCATTTTTTCCTGCACAGCATGAATTTCGGGCATCACATCTTTTCCATCTGTAATAACAGGTTTGCCGCTAAAATTTCGTAAGGCTGTATGTAACACTGCCCGGTTCTCGGTTTCGTTTATTTTTTCACCATCAAACATGGCTTGCCTGGCTTCTTTTACTTTACATTCATCAGCCAGTTGTAATAACAATCCCATGGTTTCGGGGGTGATGATATTTTTAGAATAGTCAAATAATATATCTTCAAATTGAATGGAACATTCACTGAACCGGGTCAGATTATTTTTAAATAAGTCTTTTACCCGGATAGATGATGCTGATTCAAAATGTTGTTTTAATGATTTCCAGGCTACTGTTTCTGTGGGATTGATTTTTGGGAACATAAAATTAGCTTTATTGTTTTTTCTAAGATAATGATATCGAAAGCACCGGGCAAACTTTTAAATTGTTAAAATTTTAATGATGCAGCGGATTTAATTATCATTATTAACGAAGTTAAAGGTACATCACATTTTTTCTATAAATTTACGTTTGTAAATCACTTACATGAAGAAATTAATGATGGGAGTCTCGCTGTTTTTATTTACACTTGCTGCATCTGCACAGCAGGAAGCAAAATCTAAAAAGCAAGTTCGCCGGGAACAGCGTGAAGAAAAAATGAATAAAATGGCCCGCCAGGAAGAGGAGGGTGTAATTGGTTATAGCAGGCATTTGGTATTTGGATTTAAACTTACAACCGATGGCTACGGTGGTCTGGTAGAAATAGCAAGGGCGCAATCTGTAAAACGGGCAACTTTATATCAATTTGAAATCACAGAAAGGAAAAGTGCCAAAGAAGAAAAATTACAAAACCCGTATTTTAATACAACCCCTTTTATCCTTGGTAAAATAAACTTTGTGTACCCGGTAAAATTGGGCATGCAAAAACAATTTTTATTGGGGAATAAAGGCAATAAAAATGGAGTAAGTATTACCGGCAATATTGGCGGAGGTATTGCCATGAGTTTGCTAAGGCCATACCAGGTAGAAGTAGCAGATACAGCATCTAATAGTACTAAATTTGTGAGCTATGAAAGTGACAGCTCTACCTATTTTACGCATCAAATTGTGTCAGGGCCCGGTTTTGGCAGGGGATGGGGACAAATGAAAGTAATACCGGGAGCTTATGTAAAATCAGGCGTTCGGTTTGATTATGGAAAATATAATGAAATGGTAAGCGCTATAGAAGTAGGTGTAAGCGCTGAATTTTACAGTAAAAAAATACCTCAAATGATATATCAAAAATATCAGCAATTGTTTTTTTCTGGATATGTTGCCATCATTTTTGGGAAACGCAAATAATTTCATTTTAAAATAAGATTGATGTAGGCGCTACAACCCATATTTTCTTTTCACATCCCGGTCCACATCTCTTTCCTTAATGGTATCTCTTTTATCAAAATGTTTTTTTCCTTTTCCCAATCCTATCTCAAGTTTGGCCAATCCCTTGTCGTTGATGAATAACCTTAAAGGTATAATGCTATATCCTTTTTCTTTTGTTTTTGATTCTAACTTCTTCAACTCTTTTTTGTTTAATAGCAGTTTCCTTTCCTGCATAGGCTCATGATTCGTATAAGTGCCAAATGCATATTCTGAAATATGAAGGCTCCTTACAAATAACTCGCCTTTAAAAAAGGCACAATAACTGTCATTGAAACTGGCTTTGCCGGTCCTTAAAGATTTTATTTCTGTACCCGCCAGTACAATACCTGCGATAAAAGTATCTTCAAAAAAATATTCGTAATACGCTTTTTTGTTATTCAGTTCCACCCGGATAGTTTTATACAAATATAGCTTTTGCCAAATTTGTTTACTGCTAAATTTAATTTTTGTATCTGTAATGCCAATAATTACAATTGAATATTAAGGCCAAGGATGAAATTCCTGGGCGCCATAGGAAAATAATAATTTTCTGTTGTCAATATTGAGTTTTCAAAATAACTGTAAGTATATCCATTGGCTTCGTATTTTTTCGATAATAGGTTATTGATACCTGCAAATAAATGAAGTTCTGAGATTTTTAATTTTTTAAAAGTATAATCTACCCGTAGGTCCTGAATATAATATGGATGGATACTTTTTAAATCGTTGGATGTATTATCAAGGTATTGCCGGCTTACATATTTCTGTTGCAAGCTTACATCCAGCAATGGGATAGGAGTAACCACAATTCCAAAGTTTGCTACCAACGCTGGTGAAAAAGCAATATCTGTATTTGTATAATGAGTAGCTACCTGGCCCCCATTATCATAATCATCTACAAATGCAGTAAAATTTTGGATCTTATTTTTACTTATTGCCAGGTTTCCATCTAACGATAACCATGAAATTGGGTTTGCTGAAAAACTAATTTCCACACCAGCCCGGTAACTGTCATTAATATTAAAACGGGTAACGGCTCCCACATCATTTATTTGGCCGGTGGGTATTAGCTGGTCTTTGTAAAGCATATAATACAAAGTGATTCCCCATTGTAAACTTTTAAATTTTTGTTCCATGCCAAGTTCAAAGTCATTCAGCTTTTCGGGCTTGGGCTGTTGCTGTAAGCCGGCCTCAAAATCATCCCGGTTGGGTTCTTTGCCAGCCCGGCTGTATGAGAGATACACATTTGTTTTTTGTTGGGTAAAACTCAATCCAATTTTTGGGTTAAAAAAATTATATTGATTGTTTATAAAAAGAGCAGGGTGATCCCTAAAACCATTTATTTTATAATCCACATGCCGGTATTGAAGATCTGCAAATGTTTGCCAATGGTTACTCAATCTTTCTGTCCATTTACTGTAAAAATTAAAATCGTTTTTATTTGCTTTTACATCATACCAGCGAAAGTCTTTTGAGACTGTGGCGCCTGCTGCGTTCCAGATTATTTTTCCATAATGTTTACCGTCATATTGTAGCATTGCGCCACCCAAAATGAACTGCCTGTGTTGGCTATTGTATTGGCCTGAAAAAATTACTCCATAAAAATAATTATCGAGCCAAAGTTGCCTTACTAAATCTGTATGGGTGATGGTATCTGCGCCTTGTATAAATTCAGGTAACTTATATTTTGCAAAAGCAGCATCGGCTTTATATTGTTCATAATACCCTTTTCCTCTTGTAAGAAAGGTAGCAATATTGGCTTTCCAGCGATTATTAAAAGAGTGGTTGTAAAAAAGCTGGTAATGATTTTGCAAATAATTATCTGTTTCATTGGCATAAGGGCTGCCCGGCTTTTCGGTACCGGCGCTGTTAAAACGGCGATTGGTAGTTAATAAATATTCAGGCACACCATCCCATGCCTGGTAGGTTTTTTCTTTGCCTGATATAAAATTAAAACGAACCGAGTTTTTATTATTGATATAGGCCATGCTCCCAAATAATGAATATAAACGGCTGGCTGCCCTTTCAATATATCCATCGCTGCGAATATGGCTCAGCCGGGCATCCACGGTAAAATGTTTGTTGAGTAAACCGCTATTAAAGTTGAGTGTATTTTTAATACTATGGTAAGATCCTACGGTATTATTAAATGATAATTTCCTGTTTTTTTCAATCTCATTGGTGCCAATATTAATAGAAGCGCCAAATGCCCCCGACCCGTTTGAAGAGGTTCCTACACCCCTTTGCACTTGTATATTTGAGGCACTGGATGCAATATCCGGCATATCAACAAAAAAACTACCCTGGCTTTCTGCATCATTAAAAGGGATACCATTTAGCGTGATATTAATCCGGGTTGCATCGGTACCACGTATGCGCATATTGGTATATCCTATGCCATTGCCTGCATCGGAATTTACAACTACACCCGGAACCTTATTTAAAAGAAAGGGGAGGTCCTGACCAATATTATTTTTTTCAATATCCTTCTTTGTTAAATTGGTTTTAGTAATGGGCATTCGCTCAGAAGCCCTTACCGCAGAGAGTTCCACCGGTTGCAGGAACATTGTATCATTAAAAGTTGATTGCTGCGCTTTTGCGGGTACTATTAAAGTACAACAAAAGCATATTGCCAATAGCTTTGTCATTTTACCATATTTTTAAGCTGAAATTCCGGGCGTGAAGCCTAGCCGTATAATATTTTCTCCCTTCGCAGGCATTATCCTGTTCAGGTTATCGGGTGTAATCTCAGCCCCGGCATGGGAGCACCCCGGAAATTCAGGCATGTGAATAATCTGAATGCAAATTTAGGTTATTTTTAAAATATGCAGGTTTATTGTAACAAAAGGATGAGTGACTTCGTATATAAAAAAAGTATAGCCATGAAAAAAATTATTTTTATTCTTTTAAGTTTTTGCAGTACAGCTTCCTTTGCGCAAACAGGGCTGGTAAAATATGATCAAAATGCAGTAGAACGCAATATTTCGGGTGATTTTAATAGTGTGCAGGTGGCTACCGGGGTTGAGTTAATGATTACACAGTCTGAGGAAACAAAATTGGTAGTAAGCATGGCAGATACTATGTATGCTGACCGGTTTAAAACCGAAGTAAAAGATGGGGTGCTGAAAATATATTTTGATTACAAAGAGTTGGGAAAGAAACTATTTAAAAATAAAAAACTGAAAGCTTACCTGGCAGTAAAAGACTTATCAAAAATAAAAGGATTAAGCGGTGCCCGGGTTATTTTTACCAATCCTTTTAGTACCCATGAAATGGATCTTCGTTTTTCGAGTGGCGCCATGGCCGAGGGAAAAGTAATTTCAAAATTATTAAGTATTGATGTAAGCAGTGGGGCGATGGTAAATATTTCGGGCAATGCCGATGATGTAACGCTCGAAGCCAGCAGTGGCGCCCAAATAAAAGGTTACGATTTAGTGGCCCTCAAATGCACCGCTAAAGCCAGCAGTGGGGGTGAAGCAAATATTAGGGTAACGGAGGTATTAAAAGCAAAAGCCAGTAGTGGAGGAAGTATTCATTATAAGGGCGCAGTAAGCAACATTGAAGCCAATACAGGAAGTGGCGGCACTGTAAAAAGGGCTAGTATTTAAATAAATTAACTATGAAAAATATTTATTGCATTTTCTTTTTTTTCATGTTCACCTGCGGATCAGCATTTGCTCAAAAGCAATTTGTAATTGACCCCAATGCATCGCCACGTGAACTTGACGGAACTTTTACTAAAATAAAAATTTCAGGGAGCATTGATTTATACCTAAGCCAATCAGAAAACGAGGGCATGGCAGTAAGTGCTTCAGAAGATAAATACAAAGAAAATATCAAGACTGTGATTGATCATGGAGAACTCAACATATCCTACCAAAATGTATCGGGGTTATGGGAAAGGGGTAAGAAAAAATTAAGAGTGTATGTGGCAATGAAAACATTAGAGCGCCTTGAAGCTTCGGGTGCTAGTGATGTGGTGATAGCAGGTACATTATCTGCATCAACGCTTACCATACATTTATCAGGTGCCAGTGATTTTACCGGTGATATAAATGCCAATGTTTTAAATATAGCAGCAAGTGGCGCAAGTGATACAAAAATTAGTGGCAGTGTACAAGAGTTTAATGCTACCTGCAGTGGCGCCAGCGATATTAAAGGCATGGAACTAAAAACCGGGAAATGTACAATAGTAGCCAGTGGCGCTTCTGATATCTATATAAGTGTATCAAAAGAATTAACAGGCAAGGCAAGTGGAGCAAGTAGTATCTATTACAAAGGAAATCCCGTAGTAAAGAATGTAGAGAGTTCGGGTGCAAGTACCGTTGCCTCAAGAAATAGGTAAAGTATTTATTTGGCTCGTGAGTACCAAACGCTTATCTTTGCAGTGCGAAGTAGAGCAGCGGTAGCTCGTCGGGCTCATAACCCGAAGGTCACAAGTTCGATCCTTGTCTTCGCAACATTTTAAGCACTTGTTTTTACAAGTGTTTTTTTTATCTCATATTAAACACAGGTTTCGTTAAGCATATTTGTGTTTAAACTAATTTACATTTGCCGGGATTAAAACCCGGTATTTTTCATGAAATCAGGATTTGTAAACATATTTGGAAAGCCTAATGCAGGAAAGAGTACCCTTCTAAATGCTTTGATTGGTGAAAAAATGGCAATTGTTTCACATAAAGTGCAAACAACCCGGCACCGTATAAAAGGCATCCTCAATACAGATGAATACCAGATCATATTTTCTGATACGCCGGGCATTATTGATCCAAGGTATAAGTTGCATGAAAAAATGATGCAGGCTGTAAAATCCAGTTTAGAAGATGCTGACATCGCTTTACTGATCGTAGATGTAAATGATGACCCCGAAGAAATAAATGAAATATTTAAAAAACTACATTTAAAAGTTCCTGCTTTAGTTGTTTTAAATAAGATAGATACCATTAAAGGCACCGAAAAAATTGAGACACTTACACAATTTTTTGCAGCACAGCCTTATTGCCGGGAGGTGTTACCCGTTTCAGCATTAAAACATGCCGGGCTTGATGTATTGTTACAAAAAATTATTGCATTGCTACCCGAAGGCGCCCCCTTTTATGAAGGTGATGACCTGAGTGATATGCCCGTGAAGTTTTTTGTAAGTGAAATAATAAGAGAAAAAGTGTTTGAACTATTTCATGAAGAAATCCCTTACCATACAGCAGTATTGGTACAGGAGTATAAAGAAAAATCAACCCTTACCAAAATCAGGGCAGATATTATTGTACAGCGGGAAACCCAGAAATCAATCATTTTAGGGGATCAGGGAAGTATGATTAAAAAATTGGGAACCCTTGCCAGGCAAGATATTGAGGCCTTTATTGGCAATAAAGTTTTTTTAGAATTGTATGTAAAAGTGAGGCCAAAGTGGAGAGATAATGACCTTTACTTAAAAGAATATGGATATTAACAAGTGATTTTTTAAAATCATCCCTTAAAATAATAATAATAAAAAATGAGTTTTACAGTAGCAATAACAGGCAGGCCCAATGTAGGGAAAAGTACATTTTTCAATCGCTTGTTAGAACAAAGGAAAGCCATAGTAGATGATATCAGTGGCGTAACCAGGGATAGGCAGTATGGGGTAACAGAGTGGAATGGTAAATCGTTTAATGTGATTGATACTGGTGGATTTGTAACGGGAAGTAATGATGTGTTTGAACGTGAGATTCGTAAACAAGTCCATATTGCCATGGATGAAGCCAATGTGATTGTTTTTATGACTGATGTTACTACCGGCATTACAAATCTGGATGAGAGTATGGCAGATATGCTGCGAAAAAGTAAAAAGCCTGTGTACCTGGTAGTAAATAAAGTAGATAATCATACCCGGCTTATGGAAGCCAGTGAATTTTACAGCCTGGGTTTTGAGCATATTTTCTTCTTATCTTCTATAAGTGGAAGCGGTACCGGCGAATTACTGGACGCTATTACAGATCTCATGAAAGATACTGATGAAGAGGTAACAGAAGGTGAGGGACTTCCCAAATTTGCCATCATTGGCCAACCAAATGTGGGAAAATCATCTTTATTAAATGCTCTTACGGGACAGGAAAGAACCATTGTGAGTGAAATTGCGGGAACCACAAGAGATACCATCCACACCCGGTATAGTCTTTTTAATAAAGATTTTATTTTAATAGATACTGCCGGCATTCGCCGTAAGGCCAAGGTGCATGAAGACCTTGAATTTTATTCGGTTATTCGTGCAATCAAAGCGATGGATGAAGCAGACGTTTGTTTGCTTATGCTGGATGCAGGCAAAGGAATCACCGCACAAGACCTTTCTATATTTTCAATGGCAGTAAAAAAAGCAAAAGGAATAGTGGTGTTAATTAATAAATGGGATTTGGTAGAAAAGGAAACCAATACCGCAAGGGATTATGAAATTGAACTCAAGAAAAAATTAGCGCCATTTAGCGATGTACCCATCCTTTTCATTTCTGTAAACAACAAACAAAGGATTTTTAAAACCATTGAAGTGGCATTGGAAGTATATGCAAACCGGGCAAAGAAAATTCCTACTTCAAAATTAAATGATGTTATGCTAAAAGCCATTGAATCTTATCACCCGCCCGTAGTAAGGGGCAATGCTATAAAAATAAAATACGTTACTCAATTGCCAACATATACTCCCAATTTTGCATTTTTTACAAACTTTCCTGACGATATTAAAGCGCCTTATCGTAATTACCTCGAAAATAAATTAAGAGAGAATTTTAATTTTACTGGTGTGCCCATAAGAATATTTTTCAGAAAAAAATAAAGTGTCAAATTATAAAAATTAAAATTCATTATTTTTTATACCAATCACATTAAAAAAATCTAATTGCATTATCTTTGTTTGTTATTGCTAATGAAGAATCATTAAGCGTAAATCCATCCCTGTTAAAAAATTTTCCTGTTTCCTGTTCATTAAATAATTTAAAAAGAAAATTTATGAAGCAATTGTACCTTGTCTTACTGGGTTTAATTTTCACGGGATTTGCAAATGCCCAAAATAATTGTGGAGATGCTATTTCTATTACGGTACCTTTTAGTAGCGGGGCCGTTACCACCTGTGGCACCGGGAATGATTATCCTGCCGGATCTTTTTATAATTCATTATATGGCGGTGGAGAAGATTATGTATATAAATTAGATATTTCTACCGTTCCACAAACATTCGTTTTTAGCTTAGGTGGCGCTGCTACTTATAAAATATTATCGCTGCATTCTGATTGTCCTCCTACATCTGCAAATGCGTTAACAGGATGGGTTACAGGTTCTGGTACTACTGCTTCGGGCACATATACTTTTACTACAGCCGGAACCTATTATTTATTTGTGGATACCTGGCCATCACCCAATTGCGGTGAATTTACATTAGATGTAACCGTAGCACCTTCAGCACCTGCAAGTGATATTTGCAGTGGCGCAATTGATATCCCTGCTGCCGGTCCATTTCCTTATACTACGCCGGCCGTAAATAATATTTCTGCTACCGATACAAATGATCCTACCAATACTTGTAGCAGTAATGCACATAAAGGACTATGGTTTACATTTACACCAGGCACTACCGGGCAATACAATATTTCATCTTGCCAAAGTGATGCACCGGGATCTACTATTTCTGATAATTTAATGTCAGTCTTTACTTCGGCTGCCGGTTGTACCGGGCCATTTACCCAGGTAATTTGTGATGATGATGCCTGTACCACATTAGGAAGCCAGGCAGTTGTAAATGCAGACTTAATAGCGGGTACTACTTATTATATTTTAGTATATGGTTATAGTGCCAATGTAGGCGATGCCCAACTTAGGGTAAGTGCCCCAATATCATGTGCGCCTGTAACAGGCCAGACCGTTTCGGGAATCACATCTTCAGGAGCCAGTGTTAGCTGGACAGGTACAGGTACTTTTATTGTGGAATATGGCCCGCAAAACTTTACACCAGGTACCGGTGCTTCAGCCGGCACGAACGGTACCATCATTTCACCTGCAACATCGCCCCAGGCCATTACTGGTTTAACGCCGAGTACCCCTTATGACGTTTATATCCGCCGGGATTGTACTTCATCCGGAAATGGCTATAGTCCAAATTCAACCAAACTAAGTTTTACAACTACCGCATTGCCTCCAGCAAATGATATTTGCTCCGGGGCTATTGTAATTCCTTCAGCAGGACCATTCCCAGTTTTAACATCTGTAGTAAATAATGCTTCTGCTACCGATACGAATGATCCGGTTGGTACTTGTCAATCCAATGTCCGCAAAGGTTTATGGTATAGCTTTACGCCTTCCACTACCGGGCAGTATAAAATTTCTACATGCCAAAGCGATGCACCCGGATCTACACTTTCTGATGATGTATTAACAATTTATACTTCCGCAAGCGGATGTACAGGCCCTTTTACACAAGTAATTTGTGATGATGATGCTTGTACTACTTTGGGCTTGCAGGCTGTAGCCAATGCAGATCTTACTGCAGGTACTACCTATTATATTTTAGTTCAGGCCTATAGCAGCAATATTGGCGATGTACAATTATTTGTAGATGCACCCGTTACCTGTGCTCCTGCAACTGCAGTAACATCATCAAATATTACGATGTCCTCTGCTGATGTTGGCTGGACAGGAACAGGCACTTTTATCCTGGAATATGGCCCGCAAAACTTTACTCCGGGTACCGATGGAACAGCAGGAACGAATGGTACTATTATTACACCTGCAAATTCAGTACAAACTATAAGTGGTTTAAGTACGAATACTCCGTATGATGTTTACATACGTAAAGACTGTTCATCTACCGGTTCGGGTTATAGTGCTAATTCTACTAAAGTAAGCTTTACTACATTAGATAACCCACCCATTAATGATTTATGCAGTGGCGCCATTGTAATTCCATCTGCCGGGCCATTCCCGGTAACTACAACCGTAGTAAGCAACAGTAATGCTACCGATACCAATGACCCCATTGGCTCATGCCAATCTAATGTACACAAAGGGGTATGGTATAGCTTTACACCGGCTACTTCCGGCACTTATAGAATATCTTCCTGCCAAAGTGATGCACCTCTTTCTACACTTTCTGATAATGTATTAACAGTATATACTTCAGCAAGTGGTTGCGCCGGGCCGTTTACAGAAGTAATATGTGACGATGATGCCTGTACTACTTTAGGTTTACAAGCTGTTACCAATGCAAATCTTACTGCAGGAACTACTTATTTTATTTTGGTTCAGGCTTATAGTTCAGGAATTGGAAATATTCAATTGCAAGTAGGTTTGCCACCTGCAGCACCTGCTAATGATGAATGTATCAATGCCATACCCATATCATTTAATGCAACATCCACTACCAACGTTATGGCTACTGAAACTATGGCACCCGGTAGTTGTGCTACATTCTCAAGTATTGCTAACGATGTATGGTATAAGTTTACTGCTGTACAGGATGGTAACGCAACTGTGGCAATGTCAAATGTAGGTGCCAGCCTGGATGCGGTTTTAGAAGTTTTCTCAGGCACTTGTGGCACACTTACTGAAATTGCCTGTTCCGATGATAATGGGGGTGGAATTGGTGAAACAGCCAACCTGACAGGTTTGGTGAATGGTCAAACTTATTATGTACGTGTATATGGTTACGATGGCGATGAAGGTACTTTTGATATCAATGTTTCAGGTGCAGCTGTACCTATAACTATTGAGTATTTTAATGCTTCAAAAGTATCTGTAAGTAAAAATAATATTGGCTGGAAGATAAATTGTTCTGGTGGCGGTACTTCTCAATTAATACTTGAAAGAAGTAGCAATGGCAGGGACTTTACTGCAATTCAAACTTTACAGGTAAATCAAAATGGATGTATCACCCCATTTGCTTATTCTGATAATGCACCATTCAATGGCATCAATTATTACCGTCTTAAAGTTAAAGATGAATCTGGCCGCATTAGTTACAGCCAAATTGTGGCCTTGTTAAATAAAAATGATCGTTTTGAATTAATGAGTGTAAACCCTAACCCGGTAAAAACAAATACTGTTTTGAATGTGGTGAGTGGTGAAAACACGATGCTGCAATTGGTGATTAGTGATATTGCCGGAAAACAATTGGTTACACAAAAAGTAAACCTTGCACCGGGTATCAACAATATATCATTGCAAGTTGCAAATTTAGCTGCCGGTACTTACCAGGTAACTACTTACGCTGCAGACGCAGAAACCAAAACCATGCGTTTTGTAAAAGAATAATGAGATTATAATTCATAAAAAAGAACCGGCTCAAAACCGGTTTTTTTTATTATTTTTTTATCCATGTTGCTTTTTAATGATAAAAAAAGCTACTGTAATAATGATTAATAAAATGATGATAGCGTAAATAACCCATTGCTGGCTGGGGATACCATTTCGTTTTTTCTTTTTTGTTTTTAGTTGTTTTCTTAACCCTTTATTTAATTGGTTTACGATGGCACCTGCCTGGTGGGGGTCTTGTAATTGTTGTAGCCCTTCTAATGCATCGGCCATAAAGGGATCATCGGCAGCTTGTGCTTCTACATGATGTTGTTCCTCTGCTGGTAATTTGTTTTCTGCATATTTTAGCAGCTTACCGGGATCCATATCATGCTCCTCATCACCTAATATTTTATTTAGATCATCATTCATGATGCTGCATCTTTTCTAATTGAATTTTTAAATTTCTTTTGCCATTTTGAATGTGGCTTTTTACCTGCATTACAGAAAAACCTGTTTTATTGGCCACCTGCTGGTATGAAAGCTTTTGTAAATAAAATAAAGTTACACATTCCTTTTGTTCCTTATTTAAACTTTGTAAAGCCTGTTCTAAAAGTACCAGGTTTGTTTCCGTTTGCAGTGCCTTATTTTTATCATGTGGTTCATCCGGCGTAGCCAATATGCTTTCATTAAGTTCATTGCTAATGCGGCCTTTATGTCGAAGCAGGGTAAGGCAATGGTTTTTAGCTACCATATAAAGCCAACTTTTAAAATAGTCAACTTTATACTTTTGTAATTCCTGCATCACTTTTAAAAATATCTGCTGAACACTGTCTTTGGCTTCTTCTTCATTTTTTAAATATTTCATGCAAACACCAAATAACAATAGGGTGTACCGTTGCAGTAAAATGCCCAGGCATTCATTGTCTTTATGAAGCCGGTATCGGTCCAGTAATTCCCTGTCTTCTAATATTTGATAATCAACTTGCTTCAAATGATAATAGCATGTGTACAGCTAAGATGTAAACTTAGTATATTTCCATAATTTTTAAAAGTGGGATATAATGTTGAAGGGTTATTAAACAGGTTTCGGAACGGAAAAAATATAGTTTACCCTTTATCTTTTGCTAACATAAGAAATGATTCATGAAGCTGTAACACCTGTGGTATGAGCATTTGTACCTCATCATTATATACCAGGTATTGGCAGCGTTTCATTTTTTCTTTTTCATTCATTTGTTTTTTCATACGGGCCATCACCAATTCGGCAGTGGTATTATCTCTTGCCATCGTACGTTGTAACCGGAGTGTATATGGGGCGCTCACACCTATTACAGCATCCAGGTGCTTGTATGCATTGCTTTCAAAAATCAAAGCCGCTTCTTTTATGATGTAAGGTGTTTGCTGTTTCTGTACCCAACTGTTAGCATCTGCAATGGTGGCCGGGTGTACAATGGTATTTAATACCTGTAATTTATTTTCATCATCAAAAACAAGTTCAGCTAATTTTTTCCGGTCGAGTATATGATTTTTAAAAATTGTTTCTCCAAATGCAGCAATCAGTTGGTTCCGAAGATTGTGGTCTTCCTGCATCAGGCGTTTGGCAGCATCATCGGCATAATACACCGGCACGCCCAGCAGTTCAAATATTTTTGCAACTGTGGTTTTGCCACTGCCAATACCCCCTGTGAGCCCCAGTTTTAGCATACATTAAAATTAAAAAAAGCTGCCATAAAATGCAGCTTAAAAATTTATTTTGTTGGTTCTACCGCTTTGTTGATGCCGGCTGTCCACTCAAGGCTAATGGCCTGTTTTTCTATTTTAATATAACTGCCGGGGCTGGTTTCCAGTTCTATGGTACCATCATCATTTATCTTATTTATTTTACCATGTATGCCGGCAATGGTTACAATTTTATCGCCTTTTTGCATATTATTGATAAACTCTTTTTGTTGTTTGGCTTTCTTTTGTTGCGGGCGTATCATAAAGAAATAAAATACCAGTATCATGCCTCCCATCATTACTAAAGTGGTGGTACTACTGGCGCCTGCGCTTTGTAAAAAGATAGTTGCTGTTGTCATATTATGTATTGTTGTTTAGTTAATCCTTTTTAATTACCTCGCCGGTAAGCGACAGCTCCGGAAAAGCGGGATTTGCGTTAGAAATTACGGTGATTGTTTTATGTGCATTACCCACCCGGTTTTGTGTATCAAATTTTACTTTTATGAAACCGGTGTCTCCGGGTAAGATGGGTTGCTCAGGTTTTTCGGGTATGGTACATCCGCAGCTTGCAGTGGCTTTTATGATGATGAGTGGGTTTTTGCCGGAATTTGTAAACCTGAAATTATATTCCACTATTTCGCCATCGGTAGCTTTACCAAAATTATAAGCGGTATCAATAACGGTTGCGGTAGTACTGTCTCTAATTACAGGCGTGGCAGGTTGCGGTCCCACATTTGCCTGCTGATCGTGCTTACGAATATCGCAACTTACAAGAAGCCCGGCAGTGAGTGTCATAAATACTAATTGTTTCCACATATATTTTAAAGTGAACTGTTTTTAAATTGTACTTTTTCTATCTTGTTTGATGCTGTTAATTCTTTATTTAAATTATCTAATAAACCATTTACAAACTGGCCACTCTGTGCTGTACTATATTCTTTGGCCAGGTCAATATATTCATTGATGGTAACACGGGTAGGTATCGTTTCAAAAAATAAGAATTCGCAAACACCCATTTGTAAAAGGATCAGGTCTAATGCTGCAATCCGGTCTGCATCCCAGTTTTTTAATTTTGGTTTTATTAATTCCAAAGTAAATTCATTTTTTTCCTGCACTGTTTGCAAGAGTTTTTGAGCAAAATCTAATTTTTCGGCATCAATAATTTTATTAAATGCACCAGCCGTTGGTTTATTCAGATAATTGCAAACAAGTGTTTCCATCATTTCTGCATCATCATCCCAATTAATAAAATTTTCTTCTGCATGTTGCGTAAAATTTTCGTTTGGTAACATGAGTGCCCTGAAAATATATTGAAGGATATGTTTCTCCGTTTTTTTATCTCTTGTTTGTTCTTCTATATATTCTTTATATTCCATACTGGATACCAGGTTCAAATATATTTTTTTTACCAATTCTGTATCTACAATAGATTCCAGTTTATATTGGCTTACCGTGGCTTTAAAACTGGGGTCTTCCAGAATTTTCCATAATAATTCATTACCGGCAAGCTTGGTGTTCACATTTAAATCTGCATGAGAGGGTAAATGTTTACTTGCTTTATGCCGGGCATCTACTTCAGCATACCGGGCTACTTCGGTTAAAAAAAAGATGAGGTAGGTAAAAAGTCTTTTTGACTCCTCATTTTTACGATTCAAAATAGCCAGGGCTTCACCCGGTTTTTGTTGCCCTTGCATGCTATCTATGGTATAAAGCGTTTGCATTACTTTTACCCTTATATTTCTCCTGCTAATCATTATCTGCTACAAGCTATTATTATGAGGGGGCAAATTTACAGTATTTCAAATGGTTTTAAGTTGTTTGTGCCTGAATTTCCAAATAGGTGAAAAATTGTCTTAATTAATTGATTTTAAACTGACAGATGGTTAAAAAATCTGTCAACAATTCTTTTTCTACAGATTGGTACAAAATTCGTATAGTTTTGCCTGCCTCAACCAAGGCATTTATATATTTTAAATTCATCAAAAAAATAGATTTTATGGCTAAAAAGTTAAGCATTACTCCTTTACACGACAGGGTAATTGTGAAACCAGCTGCTGCTGAAGAAAAATCATCAGGCGGCATTATCATTCCGGATACAGCAAAAGAAAAACCACAACGGGGAACGGTATTGGCGGCCGGGCCAGGTAAAGTGGATGAGCCGGTAACAGTAAAAGCAGGCGATATGGTTCTATATGGCAAATACGCCGGTACAGAAATTACGATTGAAGGGGTAGATTACCTGATCATGAGAGAAAGTGACATCCTGGCAATCATCTAATATAATACACACATTAAAAATTAAATTTCAAAATAAGTTTATGGCTAAAATGATATACTTCGATATCGAAGCAAGAAATAGAATGAAAAAGGGCGTTGATACCCTTGCCAACGCTGTAAAAGTAACCCTGGGCCCCAAAGGCCGCAATGTAGTTATTGACAAAAAATTTGGCGCACCCCAGGTAACTAAAGATGGCGTTACCGTTGCAAAAGAAATTGAACTGGAAGACCCCATTGAAAATATGGGCGCACAAATGGTAAAAGAAGTAGCTTCCAAAACGGCTGATCTGGCAGGTGATGGTACCACTACCGCAACAGTACTGGCACAATCTATTATTGCCGAAGGTTTAAAAATGGTAGCTGCTGGCGCCAACCCGATGGATTTGAAAAGAGGAATTGATAAAGCGGTAAGCCTGGTTGTAGAAAACCTAAAAACACAATCACAAACAGTAGGAAGTGACAGCAAAAAAATTCAACAGGTTGCTACTATCTCAGCCAATAATGATGAAACGATCGGTAAACTGATTGCCGAAGCTTTTGCCAAAGTGGGAAAAGAAGGTGTTATTACAGTAGAAGAAGCTAAAGGAACCGATACCACAGTAGATGTGGTAGAAGGAATGCAATTTGACAGGGGTTATGTATCACCTTACTTTGTAACCAACAGCGAAAAAATGGAGGCTGAATTGCAAAACCCTTATATCCTTATTTACGATAAGAAAATATCTGCTATGAAGGATATTCTTCATATCCTTGAAAAAGTAGCTCAAAGCGGGCGCCCCCTTTTAATCATTTCAGAAGACCTGGAAGGTGAAGCATTGGCTACCCTGGTTGTAAATAAACTTAGGGGTACTTTAAAAGTTGCTGCCGTAAAAGCTCCGGGCTTTGGCGACAGGCGTAAAGAAATGCTTACAGATATTGCCATCTTAACGGCAGGTACAGTAATTAGTGAAGATATGGGCCACAAATTAGAAGGCGTTGATATTGCTTCATTAGGACAAGCTACTTCTGTTACGATTGATAAAGACAATACAACCATTGTAGGCGGTAAAGGAAAGAAAAATGATATTACTGCTAGAGTGAATCAAATAAAAGCTCAAATAGAATCTACTACCAGCGATTATGATAAAGAAAAATTACAGGAACGCCTGGCAAAATTAGCCGGTGGTGTAGCCGTACTGTATGTAGGTGCTGCTACTGAAATGGAAATGAAAGAAAAGAAAGATAGGGTAGATGATGCATTGCATGCAACACGTGCTGCGGTAGAAGAAGGAATTGTTCCCGGCGGCGGTGTGGCTTACATACGTGCCATAACCAGTTTAGATGCCAAAGTAAAAGGCCAGATTGCTGATGAACAAACAGGTATGGCAATTGTTCGCCGTGCTTTAGAAGAACCTATCCGCATCCTTACTTCAAATGCAGGTATTGATGGTTCTATTGTAGTTCAAAAAATAAAAGAAGGTAAAGGCGATTTTGGTTTTAATGCCCGCACAGAGATTTATGAAAACCTGTTTAAAGCAGGCGTTATAGATCCTACTAAAGTAAGCAGGATAGCCCTTGAAAATGCTGCTTCTATTGCAGGTATGCTACTTACTACAGAATGTGTAATAGCCGATAAACCTAAAGAAGAAGCACCACACATGCATGCAGGTGCGCCTGATATGGGTGGTATGGGATATTAATCAACCTTTGTAACGAAATAAAAAACCCCGCTTTGTTCGGGGTTTTTATTTTAAAAAAATAATTTAAAGAAGATTTTTTTAAACTTACTTCATCATACTGCCAATTATGCCAAATACCAGGGCTAATGCTATAAATGACAGGTAAATGATCATGAGGATTCCATAAATGCGAAATAAGATTTTTAAGTTTGATAAACCCCCGTTTAAATTCGCCTGGTCAGTATTGATCAAACCCTTTTTTGTCCGGTTGCCAAACTGGAATACCAAATAAGAAAAAATAAATGAAATGGCAGCAATAATTATATAAAGAACTGTAATAAAACCTGCACCCATCGACATGAGCGGGTTTTCTGCACCGGAATAAGGCCCTGCACTTCGCTGAAAACTACTTAAAAAACTTCCAGCAAATAAGGCAACCAATAATAATAATCCACTCATAATAAAACCCAATATTCCCAGGAAACGGGCCCACATTGCTGTTTCTTTTAAATGGGCATACGCAACCGGGTCAATGGTAAGTTCATTGTTTAATAAATTTTGGTTTTGTTCCATAATTCAGTGTTTTAGGATAAATAATAAATACAATATAAGGAAAATAAAAAAAATGTATTGTTTTACTAAGGTAAGTAAAGAAAAGTAGGATATATCAGTGTAAAATATTACAGTGTTTACCATTTGTCCTGCTATTATTCCATTTAGCGGAAAGCGCTAATTTATTTGTAACAACCGTTATAAGTTTGCATCCAATGTTGAAATTTACTATGATGAAGAAAATATTATTTAGTGTTCTTACACTTTGTATTGCTTTAAGTACCCAAGCACAAAAAATTTCGGGAACCATTTTAAAAGAAGGGGGTGATGCTGCTGTTGCCGCAACTATCGCATTGCAAAAAGCCAGTGATTCTACAACTGTAAAATATGCAACCATCAATAAAAGCGGAGGTTTTATAATTAACGAACCTACGCCGGGAAATTACCTGGTGAAAATATCACACGTGGGCTATGTAACATCTTACACTCAGGTTACTGCCAATGGAACCGATATTGAACTTCCTAAAATAACACTCAGTCGCAAGCCGTCAGAATTAACAGCTGTAACCGTAACGACTGTAAAACCGGTGGTAGAAGTAAAAGCCGATAAAACAATTTTAAATATAGAAGGAACCATTAATGCTGCCGGAAACGATGGCCTTGAATTGCTCCGCCGTGCCCCGGGTGTAATGGTAGATAAAGATGATAATATTAGTGTGGCGGGTAAAAACGGGGTGAGCATTTACATAGATGGCAAACCTTCGCCATTATCTGGAAGCGACCTGGCTAACTATTTGAAGACTTTGCAAAGTTCTCAAATGGAATCCATTGAAATTATAACCAATCCTTCAGCAAAATACGAAGCTGCCGGAAATGCAGGCATCATCAATATTAAACTGAAAAAAAATAAAACCTATGGTACCAATGGCTCTTTGAATGCTGGAATAAACCAGGGTACCAATACCCGTGCTTTTGGCGGACTGAACCTGAACAACCGGAATAAGTACATGAACATTTTTGGTAGTTATAATATTTACTCCGGAAAAAGTGAAATGGAAATGAATTCAATCAAAAACCAGTTAGACACTTTATTCGATCAAAAAAACAAAATGTCTTTTGAAAATATATCTCATAATTTTAAAGTGGGGGCCGACTATTTTATAAATAAAAGAAGCACCCTGGGAGCAGTGGTCTCCGGTAATTTCTCAGATATACAAATCAATAGCAATGGCCCGATGTATTTTACTGAAATATCTACCAATTCACTTGTTCGCATTTTAGAAGCTAGCAGTATAAACAAAATGCCCCGTAACAATGTGAGTGGCAACCTAAACTATCGCAATGTTTCTGCTGCCGGTAGCGAACTGAATATAGATGCAGATTATGGCCATTATAAAATTCGCTCCAATCAAATTCAACCCAATACTTACTTCCAGGCCGATGGTGTTACACAAATAAGCAAATCTGTGATTCAGTTAATTGCTCCTACGGATATTGATTTATATTCTTTAAAAGCAGATTATGAACAAAATTATAAAGGTGGAAAACTTGGGTATGGAGGTAAATCGAGTTATGTTACTACCGCAAATGATTTTCAGCAATTAACCGAAACACATACAGGTTATGTTCGTGATACCGCCCGCAGTAATACATTCGGTTACAAAGAAAATATTAACGCCTTATATGTAAACTACAATAAGCAATTGAAAAAGGGCATCATGGTGCAAGCTGGCTTGCGTGCAGAAAATACAGTATCGCAAGGGCATTCTACCGGTTTTAAAAATGTAGGCGGGGCATGGCAGGGGTATGATTCCACTTTTAAGCGTAGTTATATCGGGTTTTTCCCAAGCGCTGCCGTTACATTTAATAAAAACCCAATGAGCCAATATACGGTAACCTATAGCCGCCGTATTGATAGGCCTGCTTACCAAGACTTAAACCCTTTTGAATTCAGGTTGAATGAATATGCATATAGAAAAGGGAACACCACATTAAGGCCTCAATACACCAATAGCTTTGGCCTTACCCATATTTATAAATACAAACTCACAACATCTGTTAATTATAGTTTGGTAAAAGATATTTTTGCACAAGTACCAGATACCATAGATAAAACAAAAGGGTTTATGACCAAAAAAAACCTGGCAACACAAAATGTATTTAGTTTAAATATCAGTTATCCTTTCCAGTATAAATGGTATAGTTTCTTTACTACTGTTAATAGCAGTTATTCTATGTACAAAGCCGATTTTGGCGGTGGCAACAGGAATATTGATTTGAAAGTTTTTGCACTTACTTATTTTATGCAAAATGCATTCAAATTGGGAAAAGGATGGACGGCAGAATTAAGCGGCCAATATTTTTCGCCATCTGTATGGCAGGGCACAATCAAGTCCAAAGGAATGGGGTATGTGGATGCCGGGTTCCAGAAAACGGTGTTAAAGAACAAAGGGAACTTAAAAGTAAGTATGAGTGATATTTTTCAAACTATGAAATGGGGCGGTACCAGTAATTTTGCTGGTGTAAAAAGTGAGTTTACCGGCCATGGCGAAATGCCACAACTGAAAATAAATTTTAATTTCCGTTTTGGTAACAGCCAGGTAAAAGCTGCCCGTCAAAGAAAAAGTGCAGCAGAAGAAGAAAGCAAGCGAACGCAGCAAAGCAGCGGAATGGGCGGTCAATAATTTTTTGTAAATCACAGAAGCAGTAAGCTATCCACAAATGGGTAGCTTCTTTTTTGTTCGGCAGGCTTTATCATTAAATTTTTAGTTCTGCTTCTTTCTTTAGAAATTCGCAGCATGACGCCAGAAAGAAATAACCGGCTAACAGCCGTATTAGAAAAAAGACAACCAAACCTCACTGTTGTTTTAGAAAATATTACTGACCCGCATAATATCTCTGCCATTATGCGTACCTGCGATGCTGTAGGGATCCAGGAAATTTTTATTTTAAATAATAAAATTCCCAGGCATAAAAAATGGGGCGCTAAAAGTTCATCAAGCGCAGCTAAATGGCTTACCATTCACCAGTTTGAAGATGCCGGAACATGTTTTACTGCCATCCGAAAAAAATACAATAAAATTTTTACCACCCATTTAAGTAATGATGCCGTAAGTATTTATGAAATAAATTTTGATGATAGCGTTGCATTGGTTTTTGGAAATGAACACAGCGGTGTGAGTGAAGATATCGTTGGAATGGCCGATGGTAATTTTTTAATTCCGCAAGTAGGTATTATTAAGTCATTAAATGTATCTGTTGCATGTGCCGTGTGTATTTATGAAGCATATCGTCAAAAAAAAATAGCAGGCCATTATCAAAAACCATCCTTACCAGCATTACAAATGGCGGAACTGAGGGCACAATGGGGATTTTTTGAGGAAGATTAAAAGAATATAATTAAAATATGGATGGTAAAAGTTTTTAACAGGAATGAAATATCTTTAAGCATCCAAAAATAATTGTATGCACAAGATCATTTTCTTCCTCCTATTTACTTTCCCGTTGTGGGTATTTGCACAAAAGAAAGCATTAACACATTCAGTATATGATGGCTGGAAATCAGCCGGGGAGCGTAAGATAAGCAATAATGGAAATTATATTTTGTATGCCATTAATGAGCAGGAAGGCGATGGCCAACTTACCATTCGGGGATTGCAGGATGCAGATTCAATATTGATAACGAATGGATATAATGCCAGTTTTACACCCGATAGCCGTTATGTTATTCTTAAAATAAAGCCTCATTTTGCAGATACCCGGCAGGCAAAAATTAAAAAGAAAAAACCTGATGAAATGCCAAAAGATTCGCTTGCCATTATTGCGATGGGTACTGATAGCATCTTAAAAATAAGCCGGGTACAATCATATAAAATCCCGGAAAAATCAAGTGGTTGGCTGGCTTATCAATTAGAAAAGTCTTTACCCGATACGGCAAAAAAAGATGCAAAGCCAGATTCCATAAAAAAACAAATTGATGTATTGGCAAAAGTGGCCGATTCTGTAATCCGGACTTCTTTACAAAAGGTAAAGGGTAAAATAAAAAAAGAGCAGGTAATTGCTGCTGCAGAAAAAGCTGCAAAAATAATTCAAAGAAATGCAGCAGATGGTATGCTTACTGATGCAGATGATGATGGCACACCTGGTTCAAAAGCAAATGATGGAAATGATTTGATTGTAAGAAACCTGGCTACGGGCAAAGAAAAAAAGTATCCGGGCGTATCCTCTTATATGTTTGATGATTATGGAACTGTTTTATTAATAGAAACTACCCGCAATAAAAAAGACAGTAACAGTAAAGCTTGTTTAATCTTACAACATTTACAAACAGGTATTACAGATACTATATTTAAGGGTTTCAATGATGCAGGTTCTTTTAGTTTTGACGAAAGTGGCGCTCAGCTTGCTTTTACTGCAGAAACAGACAGCAGTGAAAAAGCGCTTCAAAAATTTTATAAACTTTGGTATTATGCCCTGGCTGATGATACAGCCCGCCTCATTGCCGATAAAAATACAATCGGTATGAAGCTGGGAATGGGCATCAGCGAAAATGCAAAAATTAATTTTAGTAAAGACGGTAAAAAATTATTTTTCGGTATCGCAGCGCTTCAACCTGCAAAAGATACCAGCCTGGTTGACTTTGAACTTGCCCGGTTAGATATTTGGAATTATAAAGATGATTACCTGCAACCTCAGCAATTGAAGCAGTTAAGAATGGAATCTTCACGCAGCTACCTCGCTGTTATGAATTTACAAAAAACAGCCGTGATTCCTTTGGGAGGTGTTGATGCAGAAAACTGCAGCTTAGTAAATGAAGGCAATGCAGATTGGGTACTGGCACAAACCAGCAGCGGGAACCGGCAATCCATGCAGTGGGAGGGAAGGCCACGGTGGACCCTTTATAAGATCAACACGATTGATGGCAGCCGTACACTCATCAAAAAAAATAATTTATCTGCTGCTTCGGCATCACCTGAAGGAAAATTTGTTTACTGGTACGATCCACAGCAAAGAAATTATTTTGCTTACAATATGGAATCCGGTAGTATAAAAAATATCAGTGCTAAAATTACTGTGCCTTTGTACAATACTGAATTTGACATGCCGGATTATCCGAACGCTGCCGGCTTTACCGGGTGGATGCAACATGATAGCCTGGTTTTGATTAATGATGAATATGATATTTGGGCAGTGGATCCCAATGCGATATCAGCACCCATTAATATCACGGCCGGTACCGGGCGTAAAAATAAATGGGTATATGATGCATATCAATTTGACAGGGACCAGCGCTTTTTTAATCCTGCTGATACGCTATGGCTTAGTCATTTTAATAAAATAAATAAAGAAGCCGGTTTTAGTATCAAAGTACTGAACACTTCGTCTGCCCCACAATCCTTTGGTAGCGTGCCTTACAGCTATCCTTCGGTGTTAAAGGCCAAAGATGCCAATGTGTTTTTGGTGCAGCAAAGCAATATTAGCGCCAGTGAAATTTATGCAGGCAATCATTTTAATAATTTAAAACAATACACCCATATTGCCGATCAGCAAAAAGATTATAACTGGCTTACAGCCGGGTTGGTTCATTGGAAAATGTTTGATGGCAAAATGAGTGAAGGGATTTTATATAAACCCGAAAATTTTGATCCGCATAAAAAATACCCCATCGTATTTTATTTTTATGAAAAGAATGCCGATGGTTTGTATTCATACAAAGTGCCTGCGCCCAGTGCTTCTATCATCAATATCCCTTATTTTGTAAGTAACGGTTATTTGGTTTTTGATCCTAATATTTATTATAAAACCGGCGAACCCGGCGCCAGCGCTTATAATAGCGTGGTGAGCGCCGCAAAATACCTGGCTGCATTTTCGTATGTTGACTCTTCAAAAATGGGGATTCAGGGCCAAAGCTGGGGTGGCTACCAGGTAGCCTATTTAATTACCAGGACAAATATTTTTAAAGCTGCCGGAGCAGGTGCACCTGTAGCCAATATGACGAGTGCTTATGGTGGTATCAGGTGGGGAAGCGGCATCAACCGCCAGTTTCAATATGAAAAAACACAAAGCCGACTGGGCGCAACACTATGGCAGCGCCAGGACTTGTATATTAAAAATTCTCCCTTATTTTTTGTTGATAAAATTAAAACACCAGTGCTCATTATGGCAAATGACCAGGATGGATCTGTACCGTGGTACCAGGGCATCGAGTTTTTTACAGCTTTAAAAAGATTGGGAAAACCCGCATGGTTACTGCAATACAATGGTGAAGACCACAACCTGGTAGAAAGAAGAAACAGGAAAGACCTTTCCATTCGCCTGAGCCAGTTTTTTGATCATTATTTAAAAGGTGCCAGGGCGCCTTATTGGATGACGAGAGGTGTGCCTGCAACAGAAAAGAACCGAGACTGGGGATTGGAGATTGATGAAAAGGCTGGTGAAAATTAATTTAGAAAATAAAATTAATACTTACTTCTTTTTAAAAATGAGCATACTATCATCAATGAGATAGAGGTAAAGCTTACCTTCTTTAAAATAATAACTGGCAAGCTTACCGGATATATTTTCTTTTATCATTTTCTCAAATGCATCATTATTGTTCTTGCAATATATTTTTGTTTGATACATGTTGTTAAAGCGGATCCTGTTTCCTTCAATGGTAATGTTACCGCCAAAATTATTGCAACCATCCCGGCCAGTTACAGTTCCTTTTTGAATATCAAATTTTATTTCGGGAAGGCCCTTTGTGAACATATTTTTTTGTTGTTCAATATCTTTTATGCTTTCTAATACCCAGGTATTATTTAATTGGGGATCGTACAAATATTTGCCACAACCAGTATATATTTTTCCCGCCAGGCTTACCTGTACCCAATGTGTTTGTGTTTCAAAATTACTATTGGGGCAATTGATGCTATCAATGGTTATGATCATATCGCCTATTTTAGTAAGAAGGTTAAATTGACTTTGATCATTTATTTTTCTAACTGATGTGGCATATAAACTCATACTGATGCCATCGGCGGTAGTGAAGAGGAAATATTTATCAAAATCCATATCTAAGTTCCAGGAAGCAGGATTCTGTCCGTTTGCCGTAAAATCAATGCCGGTATTGAGTTTATTTTGCAGGGTATCATTTAATTTTATATCAAACTGTTGTTTTGCCACTGTAGTTTCCCGTACCTTTTTAGTACTGTGGCAGGCCGCACAGGCAAATGCGGTAATGATGCATGTTATGAGGATGTATCGTTTCATTAAATGAAATTATAGATGTAAGATAGAAAATTACCCGCTTCAACCAAAAGACTGGGCTGTGAAGAATCACTTGCGTATGTTTCAGGCAAACTTTTTATCTTCGGGTACTGCAAAATATTAAAATTAAACAAGCATGAAAAGGATTAAAAGATTTTCGATATGGATATTTGTACTTATCTTATCAACAGCGGCATGTAAAGAAACAAAAATGATGGGTACCAGTAATGCCGCAACCTTACCTGCCAACATCAGCCTGAATGGAAAATTGTTTACCAGTTTGTTCCAGCAAAAAGCAGCCGAGTACCGGGCATTGTGTTTACAAGCATATAATATTGCCCGCTACCGCATTGAAAATTATAAACCCAAAACAAATAAAAAACTCGCTATCATAACCGATATTGATGAAACCCTTTTAGACAATAGCCCCTACGCCGTGCACCAGGCTTATCAGGGCAAAGAATTTGATCCAGCATCCTGGTACACCTGGACCAGTAAGGCAGATGCTGATACAATGCCGGGAGCCAGTTCGTTCCTGCACTATTGTGCATCTAAAAATGTAGAAGTGTTTTATATTACCAACAGGGATGAAAAAGAAAGAGAAAACACAATCCTTAATTTAAAGAAATTTGGTTTGCCTTACGCCGATGGAATACACATGCTAACCAAACAAACCTCATCAGCAAAAGAACCACGCCGCCAGTATGTAATGCAGGATCATGAAGTAATTTTATTGATGGGCGATAACCTGTCCGATTTTTCTTCGCTGTTCGATAAAAAGAATATGCAAGACAGGAGCAGCCAGGTTACAATCTTTTCTGCAGAATTTGGAGATCGTTTTATCGTATTGCCAAATGCAAACTATGGCGATTGGGAAGGTAGCCTTTATCACTATAAATATAATTATAACCAGGCTCAAAAAGATTCTATAATGAAATCAGTTTTAAAAAGCTACTAAAATATATTTTAAACAAATTAGTTTATAAAATCAAATCAACTGTATGTCAGATACCCACACGTACAAACCCTCATTAAAATTATTAGATGCTACGATGATTGTTGCCGGCTCCATGATTGGATCCGGTATTTTTATTGTAAGCGCCGATATAGCCCGTAATGTGGGCAGCGCAGGATGGCTTATTGCGGTATGGCTTATCACCGGGTTTATGACCCTAACAGCAGCGTTAAGTTATGGTGAGCTTAGCTCTATGTTTCCAAAAGCAGGTGGACAGTATGTTTATTTAAAGGAAGCATACAATCCACTGGCCGGTTTTTTATATGGCTGGAGTTTTTTTGCAGTGATACAAACAGCTACCATCGCTGCCGTAGGAGTAGCTTTTTCTAAATTCCTCGGCACTTTTGTTCCGGTACTAGATATCAGGGATGAAAATATCCTGGCCACAATTGGTATTTTTAAAATTTACCCGGCGCAGTTTGTATCTATTGCCATCATCGTTTTATTAACCTATATCAATACCAAAGGCATTAAAGAAGGAAAACTGATTCAAACCAGTTTTACCGTAGTAAAATTATTTTCTTTATTCGGCCTTATCATTTTTGGTTTTTTATTGGCTGCAAAAGCAGATGTATGGAATAGCAACTGGGCAGATGCATGGACTATGGTACATCGCAGTGAAACAGGAGAAGTGGTGGGCGGTGTTTTTGGCAGCGCCATCCTGGGAGCGATCGCAGCAGCCATGGTGGGTTCTATTTTTAGTAGTGATGCCTGGAACAATGTAACCTTTATTGCCGGCGAAGTATATAATCCTAAAAAGAATATTGGCTTAAGCCTTTTCCTGGGCACCATGATTGTTACCTTAATTTATGTAGCCGTAAACGTAATGTATATAAGTGTACTGCCCTTGCAGGAAATAGCATCTGCGCCGCAAGACCGGGTAGCCGTTGCTGCAAGCAGTAAGATATGGAGCAATGCAGGTGCATATGTAATTGCAGTGATGATCATGATCTCAACTTTTGGTTGTAATAATGGCCTTATTCTTTCTGGCGCCAGGGTGTATAATACGATGGCACGGGATGGATTGTTTTTTAAAAGGGCAGCTTCTTTAAATAAGAATGATGTACCCGAATTTGCCTTATGGATACAATGCCTTGTTGCTTCCCTGCTTTGCTTAAGCGGTAAATACGGCGACTTGCTGGATATGATTTCATTTGTAGTAGTTTTATTTTATGCACTTACCATTGCCGGCATATTTATTTTACGTAAAAAAATGCCGGATGCAGAAAGGCCATACAAAGCTTTTGGTTATCCTGTTTTGCCTGCTATATATATATTAATGGCAATTAGTTTTTGTGCATTGCTAATATGGTTTAAACCTACCTATGCAGGATGGGGTTTAGGTATTGTGTTATTGGGTATTCCCATTTATTATATAGCCATGGCCAATAAAAAAATATGATTTTGTTATGATCGATTTTGATGAATTATTTGCTTCCTTTCACATGCCGGTATTGGTAATCGGCGATGTAATGCTGGATACTTACTGGTGGGGTAATACAGAACGGATTTCACCCGAAGCACCTGTACCCGTAGTAGCTGTTTCCAAAAAAGAACAGCGTATTGGCGGCGCCGGTAACGTAGCCCTGAACCTGGTTTCACTGGGCGCTAACGTAAGCCTGGTAAGCCTTGTAGGGGAGGATGAAGAAGCCGTACAACTAAAAGAATTATTAACCGCAAATAAAATTAATACGAACTACTTATGCCAAAGTAAGGAGCGGGGTACTACCAATAAGATTCGTATCATAAGCCGAAACCAGCACATGATGCGGTTGGATGCAGAAGTTACTCAAAACCTTTCCGCAACAGAAGAAACCCTTTTTTTACAAAAAGTAGAAACGGCCATCGCAACCGAAAAACCGGCTGTTGTAATTTTTGAAGATTATAATAAAGGCGTACTTACCCATACCGTTATTCAAAAAATAATTTCCCGCTGCAAAGAATTAAACATTGCTACTACCGTAGATCCCAAAAGAAAAAACTTTTTTTCTTATACCGGTGTAGATGTTTTTAAACCCAACCTGCGGGAAGCCAAAGAAGCGCTGAATATTATTGAACCCGGCGTTTCACAACCCTTGCTGAACCAAATTCACAAAGCCTTACAGGCGAAGCTTGGCCATGATACTTCATTTATCACCCTCTCAGAAAACGGGGTGTATTATTGCAATGATTCAGAAGAAAATTGGGTGCCTACACATGCACGCAATATTGCAGATGTGAGTGGTGCAGGCGATACCGTAATTGCAGTAGCTTCCCTTGTTTTTGCAGCTACCCGTAACCGCAAACTGATGGCCGAAATGGCAAATATCGCCGGGGGTATTGTATGCGAAGAAGTAGGAACAGTTGCCATCAATAAAGAAACATTCTTAGCAGAATGTAAGCGGTTGCTTTTGTAAATATATATGTTAGCGGTAATTTTAAATTGAAAGTTCGATTTCAAATAATATTATTAAAATTTTGACAAAAAAAGTGTATTTGCTTTTAACAATGGCATACAAAAGCAAATAAATAAAGTTGTAGATTATGCCAACATGCTTATTTATAATCTGGACGACATATTGGATATAATGAATACTCAGATGACCATTCCTGGGGAAATACCAGAACACTTGGTCTTTATTCCTACCGGATGTAAGATATGTTATTATCTCATAAACCATCCGCAGCAAGGCCAATGTCATTATTTCCAAATTAATGCAAACATTTCAGGGAAACATCCTGATAAGACGGCAATGGAGTATATATTGCGCCAATATTCAACCAAACCTTTTTGATGATACAGAAATTAATTTCAAAGAATTAACTGACCTGGAAACGAAGCATCCCTTAAATAATTATTTTATTGATTTAAGTTTTTTAATTAATGATAATAGCTGAACAGCTACAATTGTACCTTTGAACGAACTTCAGGTTTCGTTCTCCAATTGAACTTGAGTGATAATACTCACCCCATCCGCCCATTCCCATAATCTTTAAAAATTATTAAAATTAACACTCACTTTGTTTGACTTTGTTGAACAAATTCAAAAAAAGATTCGAGTGTGTTTGTCGTAGAATTAAATAATTTTGTAACAAATTGAAATTAGATCTATGCAAAATTTTGCGATTGCCATACATGGTGGTGCAGGTACCATTGTAAAAGAAGATATGACGCCTGCCCTGGAAAAAGCCTATCTCAAAGGGCTTGAAGATGCTTTAAATGCTGGCTATGCCGTTTTAGACCAGGGTGGTACTGCAGTAAATGCGGTAAAAGCTGCCATCGTGGTGTTAGAAGATAATCTCTTGTTTAATGCAGGCCGTGGATCAGTTTTTACAAAAAAGGGGGTGCAGGAAATGGATGCCGCCATTATGGATGGTAAAACCACAGCAGCCGGCGCTGTAGCAGGGGTGCGAAATGTGCGAAATCCTATAGAACTTGCAGAAGAAGTGATGATAAACAGCAACCATGTTTTTTTAAGTGGAAAAGGAGCCAATGATTTTGCAATAAAGCAGGGCGTAAAATTAGAACCCGATGAATTTTTCTTTTCACAATTCCGGTACGATCAATGGAAACAATTAAGGGATAGTGATAATTATTCTTTAGACCATACCCACCAGGGCCTGGAAGAATTGATGCAGGATAAAAAATTTGGAACCGTTGGCGCTGTTGCCTGCGATGTAAATGGAAATATTGCAGCCGCCACCAGTACAGGCGGTATGACAAATAAAAAATATGGCCGTATTGGTGACAGCCCCATTATAGGCGCCGGTACCTTTGCCAATAATGCAACCTGCGCAATTAGTTGCACCGGCCATGGAGAGCCTTTTATAAGAGCCGTAGCCGCACATCGGGTGAGTAGCCTGATGGAGTTTAAAAATTTAAGTTTGGAAGAAGCGATGCATGAAACGGTTCATAAAAAATTAATGGAAATGGAAGGTGAGGGTGGCATGATAGGGATTGATGCAAATGCCAATGTATCTATGCAGTTCAACAGCGCCGGTATGTACCGGGGTATGCGCAACAGTAAGGGAGAAATTTCAATGAACATTTATAAAGAAAGTGAATAATTATTTTCTATTTATTACGAACCTGAATGCTGAATGAAAAAATATGCTGTAATTGTTGCAGGGGGATTGGGAAGCAGGATGCATTCTAACTTGCCCAAGCAATTTATTCTCATCAACCATAAGCCTGTTCTGTATTATACCATTCAAACATTTTTAAATGCGTATGAAGATATGCAAATCATCCTGGTGCTGCCTGAAGAACATACCGGCCGTGGCCAGGAAATTATTGATGCTTTTTTTGATTATAACCGCATCCGCATAGTAGTAGGAGGTAGAACCCGTTTTCATTCTGTACAAAACGGTTTAAAGGAAATAAATGAAGAGAGTATTATTTTTGTGCATGATGCGGTAAGGTGCCTGGTAAGCGAAAACCTGGTGCAGCGCTGCTTTGATGCTGCAATTGAATTTGGATCTGCTATTCCTGTTGCCAATAGTAAAGATAGCTTGCGCATTGTGTTACCAGATAACAAAAACGAAGTAATTGACAGGGAAATGGTGAAACTGGTTCAAACACCACAAACATTTCACAGTAAAATTTTATTACCGGCATTTCAAATTGATTATAAAGAAAAATTTACGGATGAAGCTACGGTGGTAGAAGCTTTTGGGCTAACCGTTCATTTGATTAGCGGCGAAGAACGCAACATAAAAATTACCCACCCGATAGATATTCATATTGCAGAAAGAATCCTGGATGAAAGAGGCATTTAAACAAATATTAACCCGGCTCCATATTTACCATCCATTGCAAAGCTTTTACCGGCGCCAACTTTTTGAACGTAAGAAAAAAAGCTTGCAAAAACTATATGCTGCTTATAAAGGCAAAGGATTTACCTGTAATGTATGCTTTGCCCAATATGAAAAAATGGCTCCTGATTTGCCCAGCCAAATTAACAAATCTGCATTAGAAAAAAATAAAGTAATAGCGGGTTATGGTGAAAATATACTTTGTCCCAATTGCCTTTCTACTGCAAGGGAAAGATTGGTGTTGCTGATGTTGCAGCACTATATACCTTTCGCCGGCAAAAAAATATTATTATTGTCTCCCGAAAAAAATATTTACACTTTTTTAAAAGATAAGGCTTTCGTTATTACAGCCGATATCAGTCCTGGTTTTTACAGAAGTATTGATGCCGGCATAAGAAAAGAAGATGCGAGGGCTTTTCAATTTGAAAATCATTCATTCGATATTGTTATTGCCAATCATGTACTGGAGCATATTCCACAGGATGCAGCAGCTATGAAAGAAATGTACCGGGTTTTAAAAGCCGGGGGGCGTGCCATTTTACAAGTGCCATATTCTGTAGAAATTCCGGGAACCATTGAAACGCCCGGTATTCATGATGCGGCGATGCAGTCTGCATTATACGGACAAAAAGACCATGTACGTATTTATCAGTTGCAGGATTATATCAAGCGGTTACAACTGGTGGGCTTCCAGGTAGAAGAATGGAATTATGAAAGGTTAAAACCATTTTATAAAAATGCAATCCAGCAGGGAGAAAGTTTTTTAATGATACAAAAAATCTAAGGTTTAAATAATTTTAAAATGGCAGGCAGGTGGTTGTATTTCAAAAAAGGATAGGGTTGGTTTTGGCCACCGAATTTTCTATAAAACCGGGCAATCCCAGCAGCATCTGATCCTTCAAAATCGAGTAGCAAACCCTGGCCCGAAAATTCACGAATAATTTGATCGTATAACACATCATTGGCATGTACCGCCCTGCCCTGGGCTGTATTACACGAAATAATATTGTATAGCCTGTCTTTAAAATGGATCAATATACTGGCTGCTAATAATTCTTTTGTGGGGGCCACAACAGCCCTTACATATACTTTGGTATAAGGCTGAATATTTTTACAGGCATTTAAAAAATGAGCATAATCATTATTTTTAAAGCTCGGTATTTTTTTTTGATAGAGTTCCCGGTATAGGGTAACTACCTTGCCGGCATCAATATCTGTTACATATTCACTATTGAATTTTTTTATCCATTTTAAATTCTTTTTTAGCGTGAAAGAATACCCGGCCTGTACCTGTTCATAATTTCCCCGGATGGGTAAAACAAGGTTTTGTCTTAGCTGTATGGGGTATTTGGTATCAGTAAAAATATTTTGATGATTGAGTGTGATTTCTGCAAACGAAAAATAACTTACTGCTTTTTTTATAAAAGCAATCGTATCTTTTTCAGTAATCGGTTGCAGGGAAATGATACCGAGCTGTTGGGTAAAAGCCGGTTGATATAAATAGGAGATACCCATTTTTTTACGGTAGGGTAATGGCATCGCTATTTTATAATCACCGCTTACCAGGGCATCCCATTGGCTGCACATCGCACCTAAATATCCGCTCAATGCATACAATAAGCCCGGCGGGGAACTTGTTATAAGTTGGTCCCATTTCTCCTTGTCAATATCAGCATGCTTTATATAGCGGATCGTTTCCATTAAAAATCAATTTGCGGGAGCAACCTTTTAATGGAAAATTTTTGAATATCTATGCTAAACGAAATATTTTTTACAAACCTTTTTTTGCCCAACGTGCTTTTAAAATAATCGTCATATACTTTGCTGTATAAAATGGGTGCATAAATGTTTAGTACATCATTCAATAAAGAAAGTTGTAAACCCGCATCATATAAGAGTTTCCCGTCTTTATTGTCTTTATCCCAGGCTTCTGCATACGTGCCCACATCGGCAAATACTTTTAATGGAATTTTTACAGGCAATACCGATAATGGATTTATTTTATTGGGGATACTGCTGCTAAAGTTGATCGCCGTTAACCAATCGTCGGTTTTTCCAATTTTATTACTCAATAAATCGGTACGTACTTTAAAGGCGCCATCCCGGGTCATGATTTGCTGAGAATAATATTTATCAAATTCATTGCGGCCAATAAAATAATTGCTATAAGTATAATCTTCATCTCCCTTGGGGCCACTCAGCGTTAAATGATACGGAAATGTTTCGTATTGGGTAAGATAAGTTTTATTGCCAGTGTATAAAAATTTACCTGCAAATAAACGTACCTGCAAACCACCACTACGGGCATAATTGAAAAAATAGTTTCCGGTAAAATCAAATCGTACAAAACCCTTGCCCTGGTTCATGGTAAGGGCAGCCCGGTAAGGGTATAGTACCCTGTAATTTTCTACCATCAGTTTCAGTTCATTTACATACCGGCTGCTGGTTGGGTAACTGATGATATCACCTCCGGTAATGGTATCCCTTTCAAAACGCAAACCGGTTTCTTTAATCAAAAATGTTTTCCATTGAATAACCCGACTGATCGTACTTCGTGGATTTTTTTTCGCAAATTCAAATCTTAGTGTGGGTACTAATTTAGAAAATGACTGGTTATTTTTTTTTCCGGTAGAATCTATAAAATTATCCCCGGTAAATTTTTCAGCAGCAAAGGCTATTTCAATTTTTGCCCCTTTGTTTCCGGGTAAAAAAGTATAACCTGCCCGGCCAATGCCATTTAGTACTTTTGACCCGGTACCAAATAGGGGTGCTATAAAAAATTTGAATTTTGGAAACGGCAGGCTGTAATTATGCAGCATAGCGCCCAGCATCAATCCATCATAATAATTATACCCAAGTGCAGGTAAAATATTTAAGTAATGATATTTATCCGTTTCCTTAAGATTAAAAAAACTACTGAATTTAATTTTTTTCTTAACAGTTGTAGGGCCGCTCAGCTCTCCCTTTTGATGCAACAATGCAAAACTTGCATCCAGGTTTTGACCGGAACATTTTTCAAGACTGGCTTTAAAATCGGCAGGGGCAGGGTGTTTAAATTTCCATTCTTCATAATAAGCCTGCATACATTTATCAAAATTTTCCTTGCTTAGTTTTTGTTCAATCAATTTTAACCAGGAGCCCGCTTTTGTATAAGCGATCGCAGCATAATTTACTACTGAAAAATTGGCTGCAGCAGTTTCTATGGGTTGGTCTTTTTTTAAATCAATCATAGTATGCATTGCCAGTTCCATAAAATCATCGGGTAACCTTTTATTCAAAAATGTAGAAGAAGTTTTCGTGTATGGCATCTTATCAGTTCCATATTTTTCAATTATGTATCGTTTGTCGTAATAAGTATTGATACCCTCATCCATCCATGGGTGCAGCCTTTCATTACTAGCAAGGATACCATAAAACCAATTATGCCCAATTTCATGATTTATTACAAAGTCTAATTCTTTTTCATTTCCCGGTGTAGAAACCAATGAGATGGTAGGGTATTCCATCCCGCCATCATTAATCCCTTTTTTATCAACTACAGTTACTGCATCATAAGGATATTCACCCAACCAATTACTTTTTGTTCTTATGGCATCTTTGATCATGGCGATACTATTCGCCCAAATTTTTTCATGCTTTGGATAATAGTAAGCAGATACCTTTACAACATGCGTGGCCAACTGTATGGTATCTTCTTTTATTAAAAAATCTTTAGCAGCAAACCAGGCAAAATCATGTACTTTATTTTGTTCATATATGCGGGTAATGGTACTGTCCTGTTTCTTTGTGTTTTTTAAAATACCTGTAGCAGCTATTTGAAAACTATCAGGTGTAGTAATTTCAACTTTATAATTTCCAAATTCACTATAAAATTCACCCTGGTCTAAGTAAGGTATTTCATGCCAGCCATCTTTGTCATATACCGCCGGCTTTGGGTACCATTGGGTTATTTGGTATGAATTTCCAGAAACTCCGGCCCTGGAAAAAGCAAGCGGTAATTTTACATTAAATGGGGTTTCAATTTGGCAATGATCTCCCGGTGCAAGCGGTTTGGGCAATAATAATTTTATGATGTCCTGGTGCACCGGGTGGTCTAATGTAGAGGCGGCCATACCATCTACTTTAAAATTAAGCCTGTTGATATAACCCCTTTGATTGTCTTCTGAAAAATAAAAAGCAGTAGAACCATTCTCCAATTGCTGATCAGTATATGCAGTTTTATCATTTTTATAGGCATTGGGATAAAGCTCAATCCAGATGAAATGTAGTGTATCGGGTGAATGATTGGTATAATTCATATCTAAGTTGCCCGCAAGGCTCCTTAATTCAGGCCTTAGTGTTACCGAAATTTTAAAATCAACCTGCTGTTGCCAATAGGCTGAAGATTGGCCAAATGCAAGCAAATTGTACATTACAAAGAAAAGGGGGAGCAGCAGTTTTTTCAAAACCAGGTATTTTACCAAAAATAATAAATTATATGAGGATAATGAAGATGTAAGTGGAATAAGAAATCAGGTGTTTCAGTTTTGTGAATGATATAGGTTGAGTTACATTTGCAGGATTATATTTTACCCCTGGAAAAGAGGCATTAAATAATTTAAATTTTATTCATCATTGTATTGAAAAATAAAAAATGGGAGCAAACGAAAAAGTTGATTGTTTAATCATAGGTTCCGGGCCGGCAGGATATACGGCTGCCATATATGCAGCAAGGGCCAATTTAAAACCGGTATTGTACCAGGGCATTCAGCCGGGTGGCCAACTAACGATTACTACAGAAGTAGAAAATTACCCTGGCTACCCCGATGGTGTGCAGGGCCCGGAAATGATGGAGCAATTTGAAAAACAATCGAGGCGCATGGGAGCCGATATCCGGTATGGATTAGCGACCAAGGTAGATTTTTCTGCTCATCCTTTAAAAGTAGAAATAGATGAAGAAAAATGGATTGAGGCAAATGCTGTAATTATTTGTACAGGCGCTTCTGCAAAATGGCTTGGCATACCCAGCGAACAAAAACTAAATGGCTATGGCGTAAGTGCCTGTGCGGTTTGTGATGGTTTTTTCTTTAAAGGAAAAGAAGTAGCCATTGTAGGAGCCGGTGATACTGCAGCAGAAGAAGCCTTATACTTGTCTAAACTATGTACAAAGGTTCACATGATTATCCGCAGAGATGAAATGCGGGCCAGTAAAATAATGCAGGATAGGGTAATGAATACGCCCAATATTATCATTTATTGGAATACAGAGACCGATGAAATATTGGGCGAGAAAAAAGTAGAAGGTGTAAGCTTAAAAAATAATATTACCGGCGAAAAGATAGAGATACCAGTGAGCGCATTTTTTGTTGCCATTGGCCACCAACCCAATAGCGAAATTTTTAAAGGATGGCTCAGCATGGACGAAGCCGGGTATTTAAAGACCTTGCCCGGCACCAGTAAAACTAACGTAGAAGGTGTTTTCGCTGCCGGCGATGTACAGGATAAAATTTATCGCCAGGCCGTAACAGCAGCCGGTAGCGGTTGTATGGCTGCATTGGATGCAGAGCGTTTCCTGGGAGAAAAAGGGCTTTAATTTTTTTTAATGCCTGTGAGGCAGTTTAATTTAATGATATGTTTACCATTCACCTGGACCAATTAAAATTTCATGGGCATCATGGTGTGCATGATGAAGAAACATTGGTAGGCAATAATTTTGAAGTTTCTGTTTCGGTAACTTTTATTGCACCGGAAAAAATAGAAAGCCTGTCTGATACCATTAATTACGTGGCGCTCCATCAAATTATCCGGGATATTTTTAAAAAGCCGGTTAAGCTATTAGAAACGCTTGCTTTGGATATTTGTGATCAATTAAACGCTTATGATCGCAGGATCAAATCAATTAACATATCTATAAACAAATTAAATCCACCAATCAATAATTTTACAGGGAGTGTTGGCGTTTCTATCATTAAAGAATACGAGGTATTATTATGAAAGGTTTTTTAGTTTGTATATTTATTTTCCTATGTTCCTTACCCAATTTTGCACAAGATGCTGCTACTTTTATTAAGGAAGCAGAACATTTAGAAGCACTACCGAATGAAAAAGGGGCATTTGAAAAATTTAAACTCGCCCTGGTTCATGATCCCGGCAATGTGTATGTACTTACAAAATGTAGTGAACTCTGTAGCCGGATTGGTAACCGGGAAACAAATACAGATAACCGGGATGCTTATTATGCAGCTGCCATATCTTACAGCAAAAAGGCATTGGCTTTAGCCCCGCAAAATGATGAAGCCAATGTAAGCATGGCCATTGCACTGGGCCGTATCGCTTTATTAAAATCAGGAAAAGAAAAAATTACTGCCGTAAAAGATATAAAGCATTATGCCGATTTTGCCATTAAATACAACCGGCAGAATTTTAAAGCCTGGCATGTATTGGGCAAATGGAATTATGAAGTAAGTAATTTAAATGCGATAGAAAGAGCTGCCATCAAAGTATTTTATGGTGGATTACCCAATGCAAGTTTCAAAAAGGCAATTGAAGCTTATGATATGGCAAAAAAAATAAAACCTGATTTTGTACTTAACTACCTGGAACTTGCAAAAGCTTATCATAAAAATAATCAAAAGGATATGGCCATTGCAAATTTAAAAGCATTGCTTTTGTTGCCTAATAAAACAGAAGATGATGCCCGCATAAAAACAGAAGCCAGAAATTTATTAGCAAAATGGAGCTAAGGTAAATACATACCAATACGCCCATTGCCACCTGCTAAATAAATGGCATTTCCTTTTTTTGCTTTTTGCACTACATGAAAACCTTCGTTGCTGATGCGATAAAACCGCAGGCCATTGCTATTGCTGATGTCCACGCCATTTAAACCACAGGTGATCCACCTTTTTTTGCTGATCTGCGCAATACAACTCCGGTAACCGGTAGGGGGTATCAATGCTGTTTCTAAATATTTTCCATTGTTTTTACCTACCAGGAAATTTCCTTTGCTGGCATCCCGTTGGGTAAAATCACCACCTACAATCATATACGTTTTTTTGTAAACAGCAATTGAATTCGCTCCCGTGCTTTCCTTTCCTTGTAAAAGGGGCAGGTTTATTTTATTTATTGGGGTAATTAATGAAGATACCAGGCCACCGGTAATTAAAACATAGTTTGAGGCACTTGTCATTTTAATATTTGTTCCGCTGCTGGCAAAGCAGGCTTCACCACTATCTGCTACCGGCCGGTTTTGTTCATCCATTTCCTGCCAGGTTTTTCCGGCATCTTTTGTAGTGGCCATAAAAAATTTTCCATTTATGGGGTCACCCACAACAATACCATGTACATCATCAAAAAAATCCATCGCATCTAAAAACATTCCTTTTGTTTTATTTTCATACACGGTCTCCCAACTTTCACCTGCATTGGTAGTACGTAAAATATATGCTGGTTCAGCAATGCCCATGATGATGGCTGTACTATCGTTAAATGCTTCAATATCCCTAAAATCTGTTTTTTCAAATCCTGCTACGGTCATCCATTTCCAATGCATACCACCATCTATACTTAATCCTATGGTACCCTGGCTTCCGCTTACCCATATCGTGTTATTGGTTACCACACTTAACCCTCTGAAGCTTGCAGTTTTTCCGATTTGCAACAATTTAATAGATTGCCCCTGCGAATTAAAACACAGGAAACACAACAATCCCAATACAATTCCTTTCATGTTATTTCATTTTATATTTTTTGTATTGTTTTAGGTCCACAGTATTGGCGGGCATAAAACCAATAGCCGTACCGCCACCGGGAGCTAATTTTAGTTTTAAATTGGTTTTATGATCCACAATATATTTTTCAATTTTGTATGCTTCCGGGTTGTTGTTCCAGCTTGCATCATCAGCATCCCGGTAAATGGTAGCAATATATTTTTTATCGGCATCTAAGAAACTTAAACTTGTATTGAATGTTCTTGCCTGCTCATCCGTAATTGCTCCCAGGAACCAGTTATTGCTGTTTTTGGCTTTACGGGCAATTATGATATAATCTCCCGGTTCGGCCTGTAAAATTTTTGTATCATCCCAATCTACGGCTACATCTTTTATAAATTGAAAAGCATCGGGTTTTGCTTCATAGTTTTCCGGCAAGTCGGCAGCCATTTGCAAAGGACTATACATAGTTACATATAATGCCAATTGCTTGGTAAGTGTAGTGTGTACCTGTTCTTTTTTTTCCGGATTATAATAACTCATTTTTATTTTAAAGATGCCAGGTGTATAATCCATGGGGCCACCCATTAAACGGGTAAAAGGTAATATCGTTTCATGGTCGGGCATATTACCGATACTCCATGCATTAAATTCATTTCCACGTGCTGCTTCACAAGCCAAAAAGTTTGGATAAGTCCTGTGTAAACCAGTAGGGCGTACGGGTTCGTGGGCATCTACCATTATTTTATATGAAGCAGTTTTCTTTAAAACTCTTTCAAAATGATTTACCATCCATTGCCCGTCGTGGTGCTCGCCACGGGGTATAATTTTTCCTACATAGCCGGTTTTTACAGCATCATAACCATATTTTTTCATAAAGCGGTAGGCGGTATCCATCTGTCTTTCATAATTGGTAACCGAGGCAGAAGTTTCATGATGCATAATCATTTTCACACCCTTCATTTTTGCATAAGCAGAAATTTCATCAATATTAAAATCCGGGTAAGGCGTTACAAAGTCAAATACATTTTCTTTCCATTGTCCAAACCAATCTTCCCACCCGGTATTCCAGCCTTCTACCAATACGGCATCAATTCCATTTTTTGAAGCAAAATCAATATATTTTTTTACATTGGCCGTATTGGCGCCATGCGGTACTTTTATTTTTTGTTGTGAGCCTACCTGTCCGCCGCTATAATCCCAACTGGCAATGCCCACATGCATTTCCCACCAAACCCCAATCATTTTTTGCGGTTTTATCCAGGATGGGTCTTGTATCACGCTGGGGTCATTTAAATTTAATATCATTTTAGAAGCGAGGATATCAGTGGCTTTATCACTTACAACAATCGTACGCCAGGGCGTTACAGTTGGCGCCATTAAATACGCTTTATTCCCCACTGCATCTGGTACCAAATGCGAAGTGAAGCAGAGATTCGATTTATCTAATACCAGGTTCATGGCAGGGTAATTCCTTAATGCTGCTTCATGAATATTGATGTAAAGATTATTGTTTGTCTTCATCATTAATGGGGTTTGCACAGCATTCTTATCAAAAAATGTTTTTGCAAAAATTTCGTTGGCAGCGCCACTTTTCGATGCATCTATCTCACTTAATAATGTGTGTGAATAGGCAAATTCATTGCTATCATAATCGCCGGGTATCCAAAATACCTGGTGGTTTCCCGCCATGGCAAATTGGGTTTTTTCATCTTCTAAAATAAAATGGGTAAGATTTGGCTGTTGTGGGAACTCGAAACGAAAACCGGCTCCATCATTATATACCCTTACAATTAAATGAATGAGGATATCTTTATCGGTTTTTAGTTTTAGCAGGAGTTGGTTATACTCGTTATGAATCGTTTTCATTTCGCCCCAAACCGGCTGCCAGTCTTCATTTACGCTAGATTTTATTTTATCTGTCACCGTAAAATTAACCAGGTTTACATCGGGTGATTTTAAAATAAATGACAAGCCGGAAGTTTTAATAACCGGTAGTTGTTTATAATCTATTTCGTAAGCAAGCCGAAATTGATTTTGGCCCGATGGCAGCGAAAGCACCCTAAAGCTGATGTTATGATCGGGTGAACTTACTGTTTCAATCGTATTTGCCCGGGCATTTGAAAACAGGAAGCATGAGAACATGATTACATAAATCCTTATTTGCATATTCAATTAATTTGTTTCTAAGTTATACTTTTTGAGTGAATACCTCTATAAATAATCTGATGCAAGTTTTGTATTTTTGCCGGACTTATTTATAGAATTACCCAGAAAATATGAGCCATTCCCATATTAATATAGGTCATAGCCTGACCAGTTTTGAGGACATTCAATTCCTGCTCCAGGGCGATACTCAAATTTCCATATCAGATGCTGCACAGCAATCTATTGAGAAATGCAGGTCTTACTTAGATGAAAAGCTTAAGCATACCGATGAACTTTTTTACGGCATCAATACCGGGTTTGGATTTTTACAAAATGTAAAAATTGACAATGATCAATTAGAGCAATTACAAACGAACCTGATACGTTCCCATGCTTGTGGAATGGGAGAAAAAGTGCCCGCAGATATTGTAAAACTGATGCTGGTTTTAAAAATAAAATCTTTATGCTTTGGCCATTCCGGTGTTCAATTGGCTACCGTAAACAGGTTATGCGAACTGTTTAATAAAAATGTTTTACCCGTAATATATACGCAAGGTTCTTTGGGTGCGTCCGGCGACCTGGCACCACTTAGCCACATGAGCCTGCCGCTTATTGGAGAAGGGAAACTGGATATTGACGGGCAGGAAAAGGAATCTGGCGAGGTAATGAAAATGTTCAATTGGCAGCCTGTTTCATTAAAAAGTAAAGAAGGTTTAGCGCTTATCAATGGCACCCAATTCATGAGTGCGTATGGTTTATATTGCCTGGTAAGGGCAAAAAAATTATTAGATTGGGCCAATCGAATTGCCGCAATCAGCTTCGATGCATTTGATTGCATTGCTTCTCCCTTGCATGAGGCAGTCCATGCCATACGCCCACACAAAGGCCAGGTAGAAACAGCCGCTACTTTAAGAAATTTATTATCTAACAGTGAAATATTGAAGGGTACAAAATCTCAGGTGCAGGATCCTTATTCATTTAGATGTATTCCGCAGGTGCATGGCGCTTCGGCCGATACCATTGATTATGTTTTATCTGTTTTTATAAAAGAAATAAATGCTGTAACAGATAACCCCAATATTTTTCCTGACCAGGATTTAATATTAAGCGCAGGAAATTTTCATGGGCAACCCTTAGCCATCTGTCTCGATTTTTTAAGCATTGCACTGAGTGAACTCGGTAGCATTAGCGAAAGAAGGACTTATCAACTCATTGGTGGCCAACGTGGGTTACCGGCATTCCTTGTAAAAAATTCAGGATTAAACAGTGGCTTAATGATGCCTCAATATACCGCAGCCGGTATTGTAAGTGAAAACAAACAACTGTGTACACCAGCGAGTGTAGATAGCATCCCAAGCAGTAATAACCAGGAAGATCATGTAAGTATGGGTGCCAATGCCGCAACAAAATGTAAAAGGGTAGTAGATAACCTGGAAAAAATATTAGCGATTGAATTGTTAACAGCAGCACAAGCCATCGAGTTTAGAAAGCCATTAAAAACTTCTGAAAGCTTACAAAAAATACTGGATGCATTTAGGCAACATATAACTTTTAATGAAGCAGATCGCATCATGCATCATGATATGATGGCTTCAGTTGAATTTATCCGCACTTATCTTTAAAATTTTATTGTAAAAAAAGGCATAAAAAAAACTTCTGTATCTACTATTGTAATTACAGAAGTTTGAATCAATTAACCAACTTGTACACTCATGTTGGTTTTCCAGGAATCGGTCTTCAGTTTCTGAGGGGGTTACTCATGCTGAATAATTTCATCCTATGGGAGACGCCGGGCTTTCAAAGCCAAATACTTTTGTACCTGGTTTTAGGATCAAGGATTGTTTTTTTTAAGATATTAGATTCAGTGTCTTCTTCAGGATATTGGATAAAAACAGTCTTTTCAGTTCAACTTGCCCAAAGCAAGTTATATTGGATTTAAAGCGGTTATTCGAGGATACGGAATATATTGTTCTGTGTTCTGTTGGATTAAAAAGAAAAAGAAGTTGACTGATATTGGATTCCGATTTTTCTGCTTGGATATTGAAATCTAACTACTTTGGCTTTATTCAGGATCTTTGGATATGATTGATATTTAATCGCTATCAATCAACTTCTGGTACAAAGATGCGGCGAATTTGTAGCCTTTACAAGAGCAATACTGCCCATTTTTAGATAAGCAGTAAATACTGTTACCATCGTAAGCATACCATTATTGGAATCGTTTATTTCCTAAAATTTAATTCGTATAAATACGATATTGTAATACATAATAAATCGTAAAAAACAGCTGCTACCTTGTAAAAGGTAGCAGATAGCAGCATTATACGCAAATCGTAAATTAACGACAGGGATTATTTTGAAAGGCTTTGGATAATGTCGTATTTGGTAATAATATGATATAAACCACTATCATCTTTGCTAAGTACCGCACCATTTTCTTTGTTAATATAGCTGCTTAATCGTTCTACAGGAGTATCAAAAGACACTTCAGGGTATGGTTTTTCCATTACATTTTTCACCCGCTCTTCTTTCAGGTCGGGGTTATTTAATATTTTATTAAACAATCCATTTTCAGAGATTGCCCCTACATTATTTTCATTTTCAAAAACAGGTATATTTTCAATATCATATTTTTTCATGAGTTCTATTGCTTCAGATACGGAAGCGCCCGGTTGGGTGTACACTGTTTTTTGGCTACCCCGCCCGCTAATCAGGTCTTTAAAAGTTTTTACATCTAAAAACCCTCTTTCCAGCATCCATTCGTCATTATATATTTTTGCAACATACCGGCTGCCATGATCATGAAAAATACAAACTACTACATCATCTTTTTTTAATTGATCTTTCAATTGTAATAATCCTTGTAAACAACTACCTGCACTGTACCCACAAAACAATCCTTCTTCTTTTGCAATACGACGGGCCATTACGGCGCCATCTTTATCAGTTACCTTGGTAAATGCATCTATATATTGCATGTCATAATTTTGGGGAACAAAGTCTTCTCCAAAACCTTCACTGATGTATGGATACACTTCTTTAGGATCTTCTACACCGGTTTCAAAATATTTTTTTAATAATGAACCATAGCTATCAATTGCCCAAACTTTGATATTGGGATTTTTTTCTTTTAAATATTTTCCGGTACCGATAATAGTGCCGCCGGTACCTGTAGCCACTACCAGGTGCGTTACCTTACCTTCTGTTTGTTCCCAAATTTCAGGGCCTGTTTGTTCGTAATGGGCCAGCCGGTTGGCCAGGTTGTCGTATTGGTTTACATACCATGAGTTAGGTACTTCAGTTGCCAATCTTTTAGAAACTGAATAATAAGAACGTGGATCATCAGGATCTACATTGGTAGGGCATACAATTACTTCTGCACCTACAGCTTTCAAAATATCTGCTTTTTCTTTTGATTGTTTATCGGTAGTGGTAAAAATACATTTATATCCTTTTACACAGGCTGCCAATGCCAATCCCATACCGGTATTGCCGCTGGTACCTTCAATAATGGTACCGCCGGGTTTTATTTTCCCTTCTTTTTCGGCAACTTCCAGCATTTTTAAGGCCATCCTGTCTTTGATACTATTACCCGGATTAAAGTATTCTACTTTGGCAAGCACCGTACAGGGAAGGTCTTTCGTTATTTTGTTTAGCTTAATTAATGGAGTATCTCCAATTGTTTCTAAAATGTTATTCAGCCACATAGCAATGATGTTTTGCGGCAAATATAAACATTACTCTGTAAGTGGCAGATTGGCACTGGTAATTGCTATGATGCCATCACATAATATTAAAAAGCAATGCCTTTAAACTTTATTTTTCCTTTACTTAATTCCAAAGCCGGGGTAGGGAATTTAAAGATGTTCAAAACATCTAACAATAAGCGGATTCCTTTTTTATTGGTTTTAATTTTTGTAAGATCTACATCTGGCGCCAGGTACCATTGGCGGTAACGTTTTATATCGGGGCGATAAAAGTTAATATTTCCCTGCTTGTCTTTACCAATATTTTCAAAAGCGCCAAACATCCCTTCGGCACCAGTACCTATTGAAATTTGTAACCAGGCCGGTATTTTACTTTTAGGGAAAAATGATTTTGGCGTTACACTTATCCAAAAAGTGGTGCCATTATAATCTTTTAAAAAACGGGAAACTGTATTTTTTCCAAACAGGTCATTGCTTCTTTCATTGAGCGTAGGGTCGGAATAATTTTTTCGATGAAAAGAATATTTGAATTGAATGCGTTGATCGTCCCAGGCTAATTCCTGTGCAATAAAACTTCCGCTACCAATCATATTGGCCCCGATATCGCCCCAACTCCAGCCCCATTCTGTACTAAACCCATCCAGCACTTCTATTACTGTTTGATAAGCAGCGCCTGTAATGCCACCCAGCCAAATTCTTTTTTTTCGGTCAATCCCTGTCCATCGCCAAATTTCCATACTGCCTTTACTTATGCCATAAGCGCTCATTACATGGCCCAGCTTATCCATTTGCTGCCATTCTTTAATATCGTTAAACGTGTGAAAATGAGATTGCGGGTATTGTTTATACCAGGCACTATATAAACCCGTCATGCTGGCGGCATAGCCCACTACATTTGAAATGGCTACCAGGCGTACTCTTTTCTTTATTTGTAATAAAGAGTCTTGTATATGTGTGGATGTAGGAGATAAAGCGCTTACATCAATTTGCTGAAAGGATGAATCAATACTTTGTGTTGGGGCAATAGAATCTTTCTGCTGGCAGTACCCGGCTGAAAAATGAAATAATAATATCAAGAAAAGGATACCGGTTTTTACAATAAAAAATCGCCCCAAAAAATTGGAATAATATAAAAAAGATGAAGTAGCGCAGGGCGATAGAGCCGGTTTCATTATCCAAAAATAATGGTATTGTTGGTTAATAAGGAAGGATTGAATTAAATTTGGGTACTTTTAAAAAAAATGACATGGAAGAAACAATTCAAAAAAATGTAGATAAATGGTTAACGGGGAACTATGATGCCGATACAAAAGCAGCCATAAAAAAAATGCAGTCAGATGATCCAAACGAACTGAAAGAAGCTTTTTATAAAAACCTGGAATTTGGTACCGGTGGTCTCAGGGGCATTATGGGAGTAGGTACCAATAGAATGAATAAATACACCGTAGGTATGGCTACGCAAGGATATGCCAATTATTTAAAACAATGTTTTGGTAACGAAGTGAGTGTTGCGATTGCCCACGATTGCAGGAACAATAGTCGCAATTTTGCAGAGATTGCATCGAATGTATTTGGCGCAAATGGCATAAAAGTTTATTTGTTTGAGAGCTTAAGGCCTACCCCCGAACTGAGTTTTACAATTCGCCACCTGGGCTGCCAGGGCGGCGTAGTGGTTACGGCCAGCCACAATCCAAAAGAATATAATGGATATAAAGCATATTGGAATGATGGTTCGCAATTGGTACCCCCACACGATAAAAATGTAATTGCAGAAGTAGATAAAATTGCCAGTGTTGATGATGTAAAATGGAGTGGGGGCGAAAGTAATATTACCTTAATAGGAAAAGACATAGATGAAGCCTATATGGCAATGGTAAAAGGTTTGAGCATTTATCCCGAAGTATGTGCCGCACAAAATGATTTGAAAATTGTGTACACGCCCATTCATGGTACAGGTATCACCCTGGTACCGCCAGTATTGGATCGTTATGGTTTTAAAAATGTAAACATTGTGGCAGAGCAGGCAGTGCCTGATGGGAATTTCCCAACAGTAAAATATCCCAACCCTGAAGAAACCGAAGCCATGAGTATGGGATTGGCAAAAGCAAAAGCATTGGATGCCGATATCTTATTGGGAACCGATCCTGATGCAGATAGGGTAGCCATTGGGTTAAAAAATCACAAGGGTGAATGGGTTTTACTTAACGGAAATCAAACTGCTATGATCGCATTTAACTATATGATGGAAGCCCGCAAAGCAAAAGGTATTGCACAACCCAATGATATGGTTATAAAAACAATCGTTACCACCAGTATGATTGATGCGATTGCAAAAAGCTATGGCGTTGCCTGTTATAGTGTACTTACCGGTTTTAAATGGATTGCAAAATTAATTCGTGATAAAGAAGATAAAGAGCATTATGTAATTGGAGGCGAAGAAAGCTTTGGGTTGATGATAGGCGATAAAGTGAGGGATAAAGATGGAGTAAGCGCTGTTGCAATATGTTGCGAAATGGCAGCTTATGAAAAAAACAAAGGGCGTACATTATTTGATAAATTGATAGACCTGTATCTTGAATTTGGATTTTATAAAGAAAAATTGGTAAACGTCGTAAAAAAAGGAATGAATGGCGCAACAGAAATAGCAAATATGATGGACAGCTATCGCAAAAATCCACCCAAAACATTAGATGGTAAACCGGTTACCCATATCTTAGATTATGAATTGAAAATAGGAAAAGATATTACTACCGGTAAAACCTGGGATATTGATTTACCTAAAAGCAATGTATTACAATTTTTATTGGATGATGGAACCAGTATCAGCGCCAGGCCCAGCGGTACCGAGCCAAAGATTAAATTTTATTTTAGCGTAAATACAAAACTCGATAAAGCAGGAGATTTTGATGCAACAGAAAAATTGCTGGATGACAAAATTGACCGTATTGAGAAAGAAATGGGATTACAATAATTGGTTATTAAAGAAACAACCAAAATAGTTTGCCGGCTTTAATGCCGGCATTATTTTATCTTGCAATATCAAAATGAAAACCACTTTGAGAATATTTGAAGATACATACCGCCATAAAGGGTTACGAAAAAAATTGATAGATAGCTTACGGGAAAGAGAAAACGGCATTACCAGTAAAGCCGTACTGGAAGCCATAAATAATATTCCCCGTCATTATTTTTTGGATTCTGCTTTAGATAAAATTGCTTATGAAGACCGTGCTTTCCCCATTGCAGAAGGGCAAACGATTTCACAACCCTATACCGTAGCATACCAAACCGAATTATTACAGGTAAAGCCACATGAAAAAATTTTGGAAATAGGAACCGGGAGTATTTACCAGGCCTCGGTATTGGCCGAAATGGGCGCAAGGGTCTTTACCATCGAAAGACAAAAAAAATTATTTGAAAAATCAAAAAATTTTGTGTTGAAAAACCGTTATCCCAATATAAAATTTTTTTATGGAGATGGTTTTGAAGGCTTACCTACATTTGCACCTTTCGATAAAATTATTATTACGGCAGCAGCCCCCTTTATTCCTCCCAAACTCATTGAGCAATTAAAAACCGGCGGCAAGATGGTGTTGCCTTTGGATGCAGGTGAAAATCAACGTATGCTTAGGCTTACAAAATTAGAAGATGGTGAGTATGATGAAGAAGTGTTTCATAATTTTTCATTTGTGCCCATGCTAAAAGGAAAGAGTGGCGGGAATTGAGTTTACAATTCAATCCCGATTTTTTTCATCAATATAGATGCATTCATGCTGGTACATATACCGGCTTTTAAAGTATAATCAAAATACAGTTCTTCGCCTTTTACCTGTACATCAAAATGGTAATTCAAAATACGACTGGGAAATTCATTTTCTAATGCAGCTAATGCTACATCATGCGTGGCAATAATGGCCGGGCTTTGCTTTTGTAATAATTGTTTAATAAGCGCTATGGAACCGGTATGCCGGTCAAGTGAATTGGTACCTCTTAAAATTTCATCTAATAAAATAAATACAGGATCACCGGTATTTACTTTTTCAATAATTGTTTTCAGTTTTTTTAACTCTGCATAAAATGTAGAAGTATTTTCTTCCAGGTTGTCTGTAATGCGCATACTACTCATAAGTTGTACCGGGCTTAATTCAAATATGGATGCGCAAACCGGCGCACCTGCCATGGCGAGTACGATATTGGTTCCAATACTTCGCAAATAAGTGCTTTTGCCGGCCATATTACTTCCTGTTACAAGCATTATTTGGTCCCTTGACTGAATCGTTACCTGATTGTTTATTCTTTGTTTTTCGGCAATTAGCGGATGCCCCAGGCCGGTTGCCTGCAAAGAAAAATATTCTGTTTTAAATTTTGGGAATACCCAATCCGGTTCATTAAAATTCAGATTGGCCAATGATGACAATGCATCCGTTTCTCCAATTGCATAAAACCACCCGGATAGTTTATTTTTCTCTGACTTCTTCCATGCTTCCAGCGCCAATACCTGTTGCAGATTCCATTGTAATAAAATATTTAAGAAAAAAGAAAGAAATACATTATACCGTATATCCAACCTCTCTAAAATTGTTTTAAGCTGTGCGATTTTTTCTGATGCCTTGCTTTCCTGTAAATATTGTTCTTGTATTCTTTTAAGTAAGAGCGATTCAAAATTTTGTTTTTCTATCAGCAACAGGCTTTTCATCATGGTATCAGCCTCGGCAGTTACTTGCGATACTTTATTATGTAATGACCCCACTACTTTATTTATTTGAAAGGCAACTACGGCCATCAAAAAATAAGTGATATAAAGTACATTGATATCTAATTTTTCAAAAATTACGGCAAGCGTAATGCCGCAAGCGATAACTGGTAGCAGGTATTTTATCCATTGCCAGTGTTTAAATTGTATAAACTCAGTGGGTTCCTGTATCCATGTTAATAGCTTTGATTCCGTATTATGTGTAATTGGGTCTTGTAAGCCATAAGCTTGTAACAGGTGCCGAAAATCAGTAAGCTTACACAATTCTTTTATACTTTCCTGCCTTTCCAATATTTCAGGTAAAGAAGCTGTATGTAACAAACTCTCTGCCAGCGCCCTGCTTCCTTGTTCAGATGTGGTACGGTTTAAAAATTGAAACAATGAAGCATGGCCAAATATATCCATATCATGGGCATACTGATGGTCTTTGGGCATATGTTTTTCACCGCCATCAAATTCAAAATACTTTCCATCTAATGCATTTAGTTCGGCTTGTTGTATTGCAATTAGGTTTTTGGTGAGCGTAATTTTATCTTTATTCGCTACATCGTCTTTTACCAATTTTACAAAAATGGTAATTAAGACCAGTGTAGCAGCAAGGATATACTCCCAGCCTAAACTCCATAAAAACCATAATGCTGCAATCAAAACAATAATACTGCCCAGCCGTAAAATACCCAATCCTTTTCTTTTTCTTAAAAGTTGATCTAATTCAATTTGCAGCGATATAAGTTTATTTTTATAAAATTCCCCTGGCTTCATGTATGTTAAAGTTCTATGATCAGCAAAAGTAAAGGGAATAAGATAAGGATACAGCAAATAAATATCGTAATTTTGTAGCTTGCTTTTTGCCACACCAGGCCGGGGCCGTTTTGGTTTTGACAGCAAAGTTCTTTGTAAGTGTAAGCATGTAGTGCGTTGCGTGATCTGCACTTTAATCTGGAATGCGTAAATTTTAAATGGCAATACACAGTATGCCATGGCTGCCTAATCATTGATTAGTTAGTCATTAGGGCCGCCGGGCAGGTTCTCTTGTTACCAAGCCCCGCCGCCGACTCAAAAAAGAAACAAGATGCTGCTGCAGAATGATGTGACTGTAGTATAAGACCATTCTTCTAAGGAAATAGTTGGTTTGTTATGTTCCTGTTATTTCCCTACAATCAATACATAAATAAACATGTAGAAAGCTTATGGCGAATTTGTTTGGACACCGGTTCGAGTCCGGTCGGCTCCACATTTAATCCCGCAATTGTATTGCGGGATTTTTTTTTTGAAGTCAGGGTAATCTATTAGAAACTACTTTGAATACCTAAAAAAGAAAAAAAGTATTGTTTTTCTTCACCCGGCGCAACTGATAATTGAGTTCCAAATGAACCGAGGAGCGTGAATGTTTTATTAAGTGTCTGCCGAAAGCCCAGGTTGATAAAACCATTAGTACCGCTTCTCCAAACAGCATTCTTTTGTATAAAATATTCTGCCATGGCCTGAAATGTTGGAGTAACCTGATAACCTAATAAACTACCAAGCTGTATGTTATTGTCATTATTTTTTCCAAAGAAATATCCAATATCTTCACCTATTAAAAATTTTCCAATCGTTTTTTCCAATAAAAGCGGAAGCAAAAAGCCTTTCTCAGCATTTAAAGTCAATTGTGGATAGGTGCCGGCTGAAATAAAACATTTCTCTTCATCCAGAAAACGAAATTTCACACCTGCTACTACCTGGCCCGGTTCGCCCGTTAAACGATTTTTATTTATTTCAACCAGGTAAGGCGCTTCCACTTTTAATTGTAGATTACGGGCAACACCATAGTTGATATCAATAAAAGGAATGGATAGTTCTACATGCGAAGTTGTAACAGAAGAAAGTATAGAAGTATTGATCTCCCATTTATGTAAATCAACGATCCCCGGGTCGTCTGTAAGCATAGGAGGGCCGCCGCTTTGGGCATTTGCAACATGTATGATTGCCACGAAAATAAAAATGAAAATTATTTTGCCGAATGTTTTCATGTTTACAATTATTGAGCAGCTAATACTTTTTGCTTTTCTTTTTTATGGCTGATAAATATTAATACAGCCATCAAACAAATGGAGGTAAGCGATGCATTTAAAGTTCCAAGATCTAAGCCCCCATGTGATAAAGGTTTGGTGAGAAAATCGCCAAATGTAGCACCAAAAGGCCTTGTGAATACAAATGCGATCCAAAATAAAACAATATGATTGAGCCTGGTAAAATAATGTAAAAGAACTACTACAATAATGATGGAAGCAGTAATTACTGCACCTGTAAGAAAACTGAATCCCAAATTATCACTTAGGAAATCGCCAAAAGCTGTTCCTAAACTATTTGAAAAAAGAATGGCTATCCAATAATAAACCTCTTTACTTTTCTTAGTTATTGGATATACTTCCAGCGTTTTAAATCTTTTTTTCCAAAGAAATAAAGTTGCTATCAGGCAAACAAATAATATCAGGCTCCCCAGTGCATATCCCAGGTTCAGTGTCCTATCCATAAAATCTGAAATTTCAGTACCCAGGGTAGTGGTACTAATAATAACCAGCCAATACAAAACAGGAATATATTTTCTTACAGAAAGTTGGATTCCCAGGGCGATGAGAAAGAAAAACAGCATGGCAATAAGAGTAACCAGGTATCCAAGATTTGCGGTCATAGAAAAATAATCGCCTAAGGTTTCCCCCAATGTGGTGGCAATAATTTTCATGATCCAGAAAAGAAGGGTGATTTGGGCAACTTTGTTATACTTGGGCATTATATTTTGCATTAACCGGTTATTGGATCAATATTTTTTTATGGAAATGGGAATCTAATACAAAGGAAATGTAATTGAACCATAAAATCTGATTAAGTAAATAAAATAGTTGCAAATATTTTTTTCAAAGCCATGTCTTCCTGCCTGCTTTATCTGTTCAGTGTAATTGTCTGTTGACAAACGGCTGAATCAGTTAAATCTCAATTGATAAAAATGGGTATTGATGGTGCCCGGCTTACCACCAAAGGTTTTGGAGCCACAAAACCAATTAGTGATAATGACTCACCGGATGGTAAGGCGAATAACAGGAGGGTGGAATTTGTAAAAATATAGCTATCCCTTAAATATTTAAAAAATAAAATCATGATCAATTATAAAAATATATTTACAATGCTCATCCTGTGGCACAGGTTACTCCTGGATCTGTCTTGCTTAGAATAGAAGGCAAATTCGATCCAAAAACATTACAATCATTTTCAGAAGAATTAAAAGGCACAGTTAATGCAGCAGGACAAACAACAATTTTCAGAGTCAAAAATAACAAAAGAGCATAATTAGGGAATTGAAATGTTGTTAATTTGTTTTTCTGAAAAAGTAAAAACTTTATCCCCCATATTTCCTGCGATGTGTGTACATTCTTTTTGCCTTGTAAACTAACTGGATAAATTCTTTATCTAAATAATTATCCTTATCCATAGATTCTTTGGCGGTGTTTTGTAACATTCTCCAGCTAATTTTTTTGGAGTTCTCATTGTCTTTTAATTTCATAGCAAACATCACTACGGCTATCGCTTTACGCAAACCGGGAACGGCCGTTTTAAGCATAATCTCATTTGCGGGTATAGCGAATGAGTTATGATATTGTTCTTTTTGTAAAGGGTAGCGATAATAAATTTCGAGTTTAGCTAACGGGTTGGGGGATGGCGTAGTGCTGGGTTCTATTTCAACCATGGCCATTAAATTATGTCCCGAACCAATTTCACCTCCTTTTAATTGTACCAGGGAATCATTCAGTGCAACCTTTTCATTTTCATATCCTAATAAGCGGTATGATTTTACCCGTTCTGCATTGAACAGTAGCGATAGGTACACATTATCGGCTACAGTAAATAAAGATTTGGACAAGTCGGTTACCAAAATCCTTTCTGCTTCCTGTTCATTATCTATATAAGAAAAATTACCATTCCCTTTTTGGGCAAGTACCGCCAGGCGGGAGTCTTTATAATTTCCCGAACCTACACCCAGGCAAGTAAGATAAATACCATTTCTTTTTTCCTGTTCTATCAGTGTGATCAATTCCTTCTCGGTGCTCATGCCTACATTAAAGTCTCCATCGGCTGCCAATATAATCCTGTTATTCCCCTGAGAAATATATCTTTTATTTGCAATTTTATAAGCCAACCTGATGGCGCCTTCTGCAGGCGTGGGACCATCTGCTTCTAATTTTGAAATGGCTTTAATTATTTTTTCCTTTTCATTCCCCGGCACGGCTTCCAAAACCAGGCTTACTTTATCGCCAAAAGTGATCAGTGAAACAGTATCTACAGGCCTTAAGTTATTTACCATTTTTATGAATCCAGATTTTAGCAGCGGCAGTTTGGCTGGCATGTCCATGGAACCCGAAGCATCTATTAACAATATTAAATTATTGGGTGGCCTGTTTGCCATATCAATTTTTTTTGCACTGATATTGATAAATAGCAATTCGTTTTTTTTGTTCCAGGGGCACTGTGTAAGGGTAGTGGAACAGTGAAACATACTGTCTTTTGGAGGCTCGGTATAGTTGAAACTAAAATAGTTCAGCATCTCCTCAATACGGATAGCGCCCGGTGGCAATAAGCCATCCATTTCATTGATCAATCTTCTTACATTACTATATGAGGCACGGTTAATATTGGCAGAGAAAGCGATGCCCGGTGATCTTTTGGTATTTATAAAATAAGATTCACCGGTAGGTAGATAAGTTTCGTCTCTGAAATTTCTTTCACTTTCTGCCGACGCTTTATTTAATAAAACCGAAAAATTATCTTTTGTAAATATTACAGAAGAGGGTAACGGTTTCATCAGCACTTTTATATAATTATCTGCCTTCACCCTCACAAATGAACTATCATAACCATCACAGGAAAAAATTAAGCTATCAGATGATAAGGGAGAGGAAAATCCAAAGTTGCCAAACATATTTGTTTTTACAACCTGTTTTCCTTCTACTGCATTTATTTTAACAGAAGGGATGCGTTGCCCTGTAGTAGATGCTACATAACCTCTCAGGTAATTTTGGCCAAAGAGTTGTACTGTGCAAAATAATAATGTCCATATAAAAACCAAAATTTTCAAGATACAGGTTTTTAGTGCATTTCCCGATAATACGTTTTTTGCTCATTGCATTTCCCGCATAATCACTTCCCTGTAAATTTAATGTTTATTTGCCTGCTTTAATTAATTCTATAGCTTTTAATACATCGGGGTCCTGGCGGTTTATGGCCTCAAAATAACCTTCATTCCGAAAGAGTTGCCTGGCAATAGATGATTTAATAAGTTTTTCAATAAATTTTTTCTCATTATCCGTAAGCTTATCTATAGTGATTGAGTCTTTAGAGGCAAGCGATCTTAACAAATTCCAACTGGCCAAATCAGGTTCATAATTTTGAATAAAATGAGCAGGAGTGGTATAGCGTGATTTTATGGCAGGGTTGGCCAATAAATAGCGGTATCCAAAATCACTAAGTGTACCTTTCACATACATTTTAGTTAGTATAGAACTTATTTTCCCGGTATCTTCCGATACAAAATAGTCAGGAGAAATTCCACCACCACCATATATTTTTTTACCTCCTTTGGTTATAAATAATTGGGAAGTGTCATTCTTAATGGAATCTGCATAAATAAGTTCTCCATTGGTAAAGCGTTTATGATAATCTTCAAAATAAGCCAGGTTGCCTTTGTCATAAGGCCTTTGTATGCTGCGACCCATGGGAGTATAATACCGGGCTACAGTCAATCGCAGTGCACTGTTATCACTTAGCATAAATTGTTCCTGTACCAATCCTTTCCCAAATGTGCGACGGCCTACCACCGTCGCCCTATCCCAATCTTGTAAAGCCCCAATCAAAATTTCACTGGCGCTTGCTGTGCCTTCATCTGCCAAAACAATGAGTTCCCCTTCTTCAAACTGCCCGGTTCTGCGGCATCGGTATTCATTTTTTGCAGCGTGCGCCCCTTCTGTATAAGTGATAAGTTTGTCACCCGATAAAAATTCATCGGCTATTTCTACAGCTTCTTCCAACACGCCTCCACCATTATTTCTCAGGTCGAGTATGAGTTTGGCCATACCCTTTCCTTTTAAACCAGTAAGTGCCTCCATAAACTCACGATAGGTGAGGCTACTAAATTTATTTAGCCGGATATATCCCGTAACCGCATCAATCATATAAGCGGCATCAACGCTGCTCAATGGGATGATACCTCTCTGTATGGTAATTTGCAGGGGTTTATGATTTCGCAGGATATCTAATTTTACTTTGCTATCCAATGGGCCACGCATGGTATTCCTTATTTTATCCGGGCTTATGTTTTTGCCGGAAAGCAAACTATCATTGGCTTTTAAAATAATATCACCGGTTTGCAGCCCGGCTTTCTCTGCAGGCCCTTTTTGTAAAACATTTATCACATTCAGCGAATCCTGTAAAATGCTATACTCAATACCGATGCCAAAAAAACTTCCATTGATATCCTCATTTACCCTTGCCAGTTCTTCGGCAGGAATAAAACTGGAGTGGGGGTCAAGTTTACTCAAAATGGCCTGGATAGCAGTATCAGCAAGAACCTGCATGTTTTCATTATCTACATATTTTTTATCTATCAGGTCTAATATCTCTTGTACCGGCCTGCGTTTTTCTAAATAAAAAAAACTTTTGCCGGGCATTGAACCTTGCATCCGGTAACCTAAAAATATTCCTGCAATCATAGTTAGGCTAAACAATAGCGGTAACCATATCTTTAATTTTTTCTTCTCCATAATAATAAGGCTGCGAAGTTATGCGAATTGCGCTTTACTTTATACAAGCATACCTGGCTAGTAGCTATAAAGCATGCAGGATTTTGCAACTGAGTACATGGATCCATTTATCAAAAATGATTTTTTTAAAATTCTTATTTTCATTAATTTGATTAACTTGATGTTTAATTGAATAAAACAGATGAGCCCAATTTTAATAGCCGATAGTGGATCTACAAAAACAGAATGGTGCCTGGTGGATGATAAAAAAAAGAAGAAATTCGTAACTGCCGGTTTAAGCCCATATTTTGTTACATCAGCCCAGGCATTAAACATCATTACCGGAGAAGTTTGGCCAAAAATTAAAAATACTACCCCTCAATCCATTTATTTTTATGGCACCGGTTGCAGCAATCCGGTAAATGCAAAAATGCTATCAGGGGTATTGAAACAAGTTTTCCCAAAATCAAAAATTAATGTAGATCACGACCTGATAGGTGCAGCCAGATCTTTATGCGGAAATACAAAAGGGATTGCCTGCATTTTAGGTACGGGATCAAATTCCAGTTATTATAATGGAAAAAAAATTGTAAAAAACAGCCCGGGCCTGGGTTATGTTTTGGGCGATGAAGGGAGTGGCGCTTATCTCGGTAAAAAAGTGGTTCAACATTTTTTATATAAAACATTTGATGAGGATTTGATTGATCGCTTTAATGTGAAATATAATTTAACGGCATCTGATATTTTGGATGCGGTATATAAAAAACCTTTCCCAAACCGTTACCTGGCATCGTTTACCATGTTTCTAACTGAAAACAGGGGTCATTATATGATCGAAAATATTATCGAAGACGGGTTTCACGATTTTTTCTTCAATCATATTTATAAATACCGGGAAAGCTGGACCCTGCCGATACATTTTACAGGAAGTGTAGCGTATGGATTTAAAGATGTATTAAAAGAAATGTGCGCTTCCTTTGAGCTGCAATTAGGAACAGTAAGTAAAAATCCTATGGATGGACTGGTACAATATCACCGGCTAAAAAAGTAAAAATATATGGCATTTAAGAAAGTAACAGAATCTGAATCGCTTTACCGTCATCTTGATGAAATGAGCATACGGAAGTTGCTGGAAAACATCAACTATGAAGATTCCAAAGTACCCGCCCTTATTAAAAATGTAATTCCTCAAATAGAACAATTAGTGCATAGTATTGTAGATAAGATGATAGGTGGGGGCCGTTTATTTTACATAGGTGCAGGCACTAGCGGTAGGCTCGGAATTGTAGATGCCAGTGAATGCCCACCTACTTTTGGAGTGCCACAGGGGTTGGTAATTGGTATTATTGCAGGGGGCAAAAAAGCCATTACCGATGCCGTTGAATTTGCAGAAGATGATAAATTACAAGGCTGGCTCGATTTACAGGAACACCAGGTAAACGCCGGAGATGTAGTAGTAGGAATTGCTGCCAGTGGCACCACACCTTATGTAATTGGCGCTTTGCAGGAATGTAGAAAAAATGGCATCATCACAGGAAGTATTTGTTGTAACCCCGATGCGCCGATGAGTAAAGAAGCCGACTTCCCCATAGAAGTGGTGGTAGGCCCGGAGTTTGTAACCGGCAGTACCCGTATGAAAAGTGGTACGGCCCAGAAACTTGTATTGAACATGATCTCAACTACCACCATGATACAACTGGGTAGGGTACAAGATAATAAGATGGTGAATATGCAACTTACCAATGAAAAACTGGTGGATCGGGGTGTAAAAATGCTCATGAGTAATTCAGCAATTGATGATTATGAAAAGGCGAAAGAACTGTTGCTTAAGTATGGTTCTGTAAAAAAGGCTGCCGAAAATTATAAACCCATATAAATTGTTGGTTTAAATTTAAAAAAGACTTAAATTGTACATTCAAACCAATTGAATAATTTGCTATGAAATTTAAAATTTTACTCCCCTCATTATTATTATTCTCATTATCATTATCAGCCCAAAAGGCTTCTAAAACTTATGCCATTACAGGTGATGGCAATAATGATTATTTGTGGATGAATATCCGCCAGGTAGATTTGAATACCGGCACTGTGCAAAAAACAATTTTTGAAAAAAATAAAACGGTATATAGCATTACCGATGTGAACTCCCGGCAATCTGTAACGCAGTCTGCCATTACTGATGCTAATATATATACTACAAGAAATTATCCTACTGCAACTTTTGTAGCTGCGGCTGCTTTTGATAAACGAACCGATAAGTTGTTCTTTATTCCCATGCGGTTAAATGAACTTCGCTGGATAGATGTATCAAACCAAAGTAACGATGCCAGGTTCTATAGTGTTACCTCTCCACTCTTACCCGTAAGTACCGGAACAGATGAATCTAACCATATAACCCGCCTGGTAATTGCCGCAGACGGAAATGGTTATGGAATTAGTAATGATGGCAATCGTCTTATCCGTTTTTCTACCGGCAAAAAACCGGTGATTACAGATATGGGAGGATTGATAGATGCAGAATCTAACCAGGGAATATCTATCCATAATAAATGTACCAGTTGGGGTGGAGATATGGTAGCAGATGCATATGGAAAATTATGGATTATTTCTGCCAGTCATCATGTATTTGAAGTAGATATGAATAGCCGTATTGCCACACATAAAGGTGCCATAAGTGGCCTGCCTTTAAATTATACAACCAACGGAGCAGCAGTGAATGACAATGGTGATATTGTAGTAGTAAGTGCCAATGTATTTGCCGGGTATTATAAAATTAACTTTAAAGATCTTTCTGCCCAACTTATACAAGGGTCTGATATTAAATACAATGCTTCAGATTTGGCAAACGGCAATCTTTTATTTCAAAAAGAGGCGGATGCAGCCAGAAAATTTGCTATATTTGAAACAACCGATTTACCTGTATCAGGAACCAAGGTTGTTCCAAATCCTGTAACAGGAAATAGTTTTAAAGTTTTATTCGATGGATCGGCCGCCGGGGTTTATCAAATTGCAATTACTGATATCGCTGGTAGAAATATTCAAACATCAAGGGCTGCTCTTGCGAAAGGTCAGCAGTCAACAACGGTGAATCTCTTAAATAAACCCGCAAATGGTACATATTTTGTAAAAGTGTTAGATGAAAATGGAAAAGTGCTGATGACAGAGAAAATCGTTATTCAATAAGGCGTTATTTTTTGGGTTAATAAGTCAAGAAAAAAGGGGCTACTTCGGTAGCCTCTTTCATTTTAAATTGGTTTGAGTGTCATTAAACATTTCTTTAAGGTTTAAGAAACCAATAATTTCTCATCTTTGCAGTGTATTTATTTACTGATGCATAGCTTGGAACCATATTATAATTGGCAGCATCTTTATACAGTAGAAGATGACCGGCGTTCTCCCTTTTATGGTGCAGATTACAGTGAATTTGAGTATTCTCATACCATTTATAATTATTATATCCATCCCCAATGGGATGAGTTTGGCTCCCGTACCCTGTATATGAAAATAATTTATGCAGATTATGATCTTGGTTTTGTAATTATTGAATTGATTGGTGAGTGGAACGATGCCATTGAAAATGATATCATGACCATCAGGCGGGAGGTTACAGATAAATTATTTAAAGAAGGGATTACAAAATATATTTTAATTGCAGAAAATGTATTGAATTTCCATAGCAGTGATGATAGTTATTACGAAGAATGGAAAGAACAATTAGAAGATGATGGCGGCTGGGTTGTAATCTTAAATTTACCTGAGCATAGTAAACATGACTTTATCCGTGCAAGACTTACAAATTATATTGAACTATTGGATTTACCGGGTTGGCGAACATTAAAACCCGAACATATTTATGCCGGCATAGAAGCCGAAAAAAATAACAGGTTACCCTCTTCATCAGCATGACAGTTCACTTAATTTCCTCTTCAATAAGTATGTTTTCTTAATTTCCTTTTATAATATATTATAATAATATCTTAAACTGGGTTTTTAACAAATCAGATATATAGTTTACTTTTTATGACTTAATTCACATGTATTAATTGAGTAAAATTCAAAGGATTAAGCATTTTATGGAAATCCTATTGTATTTTTGTACAACCAACCTTTAACATTTTCGATTTATGACCTGGAAAAATTTCTTTACTTCATCTATCGGGAAAAAATTCCTGGTAGCGCTCACCGGTCTCTTTCTCATTCTATTTTTAATAGTACATGCCAGCATTAATGCCTGTATTTTTTTAAATGATAATGGAGATACATTTAATGCCGTTGCGCATTTTATGAGCCACAATTGGATATTACGCTTTTTAGAGATCGGTCTATTTGCAGCTTTGATCCTTCATGCCATTCAGGGCTTAATGGTTTGGAAACAAAATGTAGCAGCACGGCCTATTGATTATTATGTAAAAAAACAAAACAGAAACAGTACCTGGTATAGCCGCTCCATGGGCATCATGGGTACATTGATCTTATTGTTCCTTGTTATGCATATTTCACATTTTTTTGTAGGAACTAAAATTGCATTATATGCAGAGCATGATGCGCCGCACGATTTATATCTCGAAATGAAAGAAGTGTTCAGCAAGGGGATATGGGTTGCCTTATACATGGTGGGGTTAATTGCTTTGTTCTGGCATTTGTTTCATGGGTTTCAAAGCGCCTTTCATTCGCTGGGCTTAGATCATAAAAGATATACCTCCCTTTTAAGGGCAGCAGGTACCGGTTATTCTATTATTATCATTATACTCTTTGCATTAATGCCTTTGTCTTTTTATTTTGGATGGATTCATTAAGGCAAATAAGGTTACCTGGGTCAATGAAAATGATTTTTTAAATGACATTGAAAATTTGATATTTAAAATACTAATTATAACAATATGGCTTTAGATGCTAAAGTACCGCAAGGTGAAATGGATAAAAAGTGGACGGATTACAAAGGGCATGTAAAATTAGTGAACCCTTCCAATAAACGTAAGTTAGAAGTCATAGTTGTTGGAACCGGGCTGGCAGGAGCCTCTGCCGCTGCTTCTTTGGGTGAAATGGGGTACCAGGTAAAAACTTTCTGTTTCCAGGATAGCCCCCGCCGGGCACATAGTATTGCTGCCCAGGGTGGCATTAATGCTGCAAAAAATTATCAAAACGATGGCGACTCAGTTTTTCGTTTATTTTATGATACGGTAAAAGGCGGTGATTATAGAAGCCGGGAAGCCAACGTTTATCGCCTTGCCGAAGTAAGCGCTGCCATTATAGATCAATGTGTGGCACAAGGTGTACCCTTTGCCCGTGAATATGGCGGTTTGCTAAGTAACCGTTCATTTGGCGGGGTACAGGTTCAGCGTACCTTTTATGCTGCCGGGCAAACGGGACAGCAATTGTTATTGGGTGCGTATGGCGCACTGGAACGGCAAGTAGCGCTGGGAAATGTTACACAATATAGCAGGCACGAAATGCTTGATGTAGTAATGATAGATGGCAAAGCAAGAGGCATTATAGCACGTGACCTGGTAAGTGGTAAATTAGAACGCCATTTTGGCCATGCGGTTTTATTGTGCACAGGAGGGTATGGAAATGTATTTTATTTAAGTACCAATGCCATGGGAAGCAATGTTACTGCTGCCTGGAAAGCTCATAAAAAAGGTGCTTATTTTGCCAACCCATGTTATACACAAATTCATCCTACCTGCATACCGTTAAGTGGCGACCACCAAAGCAAGCTCACCCTAATGAGCGAAAGCCTCCGGAATGATGGCCGCATCTGGGTTCCTAAAAATTTAAATGAAACACGCAAGGCCAATGATATACCAAAAGATGATAGAGATTATTATTTAGAACGCAGGTATCCTGCTTTTGGTAACCTGGTGCCAAGAGATGTGGCAAGCAGGGCGGCAAAAGAAAGGTGCGATGCAGGCTATGGTGTGGGTACCACAAAAATGGCCGTTTATCTTGACTTTGCAGATGCCATAAAACGCTATGGCCGTATTGAAGCGGGCAAAGCAGGTAACCATCACCCTGCGGAAGAGGAAACCATTGTACTGGGTAAAAAAGTGATAGAAGAAAAATATGGCAACCTCTTTGAAATGTATGAAAAAATAACCGGCGAAAATCCTTATGAAATGCCGATGCGTATTTACCCGGCTGTACATTATACCATGGGTGGCTTATGGGTAGATTATGAATTAATGACCACTTCAAAGGGTTTATATTGCCTGGGGGAAGCTAATTTTAGCGATCATGGAGCCAACCGGCTTGGCGCTTCTGCACTGATGCAGGGCCTGGCTGATGGTTATTTTGTAATTCCTTATACCCTCGGGAATTACCTGGCAGATGAAATTAGAACTGCAGCAATACCTACCACGCATGAAGCATTTGAACAGGCAGAAAATGCGGTTAATGAAAGGATTCAAAAAATGATGGGCATAAAGGGAACTGAATCTGTTGAGAATTTTCATAAACGCCTGGGTAAAATAATGTGGAATAAATGTGGTATGGCACGCAATGCAAAAGATTTGCAGGAAGCGATGGTAGAAATCCGGCAATTAAGAAAAGAATTCTGGTCAAACGTAAGGATACCGGGAGAAATCAATGAATGTAATGCAGAGCTGGATAAGGCCGGCAGGGTGGCCGACTTTTTAGAACTGGGTGAGCTGATGTGCATAGATGCACTCAATAGGGCAGAAAGCTGTGGTGGCCACTTTAGGGAAGAAAGCCAAACAGAAGAAGGCGAAGCTAAAAGAAACGATGAACTCTTTAGTTTTGTTTCTGCATGGGAATATAAAGGAGATAGCACCTGGGAATTGCACAAAGAAAAATTAGAATTTGAGATTGTGAAACCAACACAACGTAGTTATAAATAAATTTAGATGTTTTTTAAAAATCATCAACTTGTAATCAATCAGTATGGAACATTATAATATGAATCTCACACTTAAAGTGTGGAAACAAAAAAACGCTGACTCAAAAGGAAAATTTGAAACTTTTAAAGTGAGTGATATCTCTTCGGAAATGAGCTTCCTCGAAATGTTTGATGTATTGAATGAAAAGTTAATAGAAGAAGGCAAAGAACCCATCGCATTCGATCATGATTGCCGGGAGGGTATTTGTGGCGCATGCAGTATGTACATTGACGGGCAACCCCACGGACCCTGGGCTAAAAATACTACCTGCCAATTGCACATGAGGGCGTTTCATGATGGGGATACCATTGTAGTAGAACCCTGGCGCAGCAAGGCTTTTCCCGTAATAAAAGATTTGATGGTAGACCGGGCTGCTTTTGATCGCATTATACAGGCAGGAGGATATGTGAGTGTCAATACGGGTAATGCGGTAGATGCAAATTCTTTACCCATTGATAAGAGTGATGCAGATGCTGCCTTTGCAGCCGCAGCTTGCATTGGATGTGGCGCCTGCGTGGCAGCTTGTAAAAATAGTAGCGCCATGCTTTTTGTAAGCGCCAAAGTAGCACAGCTTTCGTTATTACCACAGGGTGAACCCGAACGCAGGACCAGGGTTTTAAATATGGTTACACAAATGGATAAAGAAGGTTTTGGTAATTGCTCAAATACCTATGCCTGTGAAGCAGAATGCCCCAAAGGCATTTCAGTTTTGAATATTGCCAGGATGAACCGGGAATATATGCATGCGGGTTTAAGTGCCGATGAAAAATAAAATTATCATTTTAATTTATACACCTCCTTTACCGGGAGGTTTTTTATTGCATTCTTATGAAGGTATGTTGATAATGATTTTACACTTTTGCTTGTTTTTTTTCGTTAATTAGTCTCCCGGTTTGTTTTGTAATGCCGAGTGTATGGAATTCGCTAATTTTAATCAGCTATAACCCCTGCTATTTGATTTATAAAAAAATATATCTGTTTGTAATGGCTGTTTTTTTTTCTTTTGCTTTATTTGCACAAGTAAACCCTGCATCTAACCTGCGAAAGAAAATTATTTCTACAAAAGTTTCGCCCCAGCAATTAGATAGTTCCAGTATTGTGGAAGGTACTTTAGTAATTCCGGGGATTGATCCGGCAGATTACACAATAGACCCCATCAATGCAACAATTACCTGGATACATGCCCCTGTTATTGATTCTGTCTTCATAAGTTACCGTACATTCCCGGTTAAACTGAATGCCCCTGCACAACGATACAATTATGACAGCATCCGGTATAATTTCAGGATTGAAAAACCATATACTGTTAAAACGGCGTCAAATGCCGTGAACCCACTTTTCGATTTTGGTGGTATCCGTACAGAAGGAAGTTTTGGCCGGGCCATCGCATTTGGAAATAACCAGGACGCCATAGTGAATAGTACCATGAATTTACAATTGAGTGGATTTATTGGAGATAGCCTGGAACTTACGGCTGCAGTATCAGATAACAATTTACCCATTCAGCCCGATGGGAATACACAAGATTTGAGGGACTTTGACCGGATCTTCCTGCAAATAAAGAAAAAGAAATGGCAGGCAAATTTTGGCGATATTGATATCAGGGAGAGCAAAAATTATTTTTTGAAATTTTATAAAAGATTACAAGGGGCTTCTTTTATTACTGAAAATAAAATTGGAAAAAATATAAAAAACTCATTGTTGGTGAGTGGGGCTATTGCGAAAGGAAAATTCTCCCGGAATGTATTGCCCGTATTGGAAGGGAACCAGGGGCCATACCGGTTAACAGGCGCCAACAATGAATTATATTTTGTGGTACTGGCCGGTACCGAAAGAGTTTATATAGATGGGCAAATGATGCAGCGGGGAGAAGACCAGGATTATGTAATAAATTATAATACTGCCGAAATTACGTTTACTCCTAAACGTTTTATTACAAAAGATAGTAGGGTACAGGTTGAGTTTGAATATGCCGATCGCAATTATTTGAATTCACAGGTTTATTTGAATGATGAGATCGCTTTTTCAAAAAAGTTTAATGTTTACCTCGGCGCTTATTTAAATAGTGATGCCAAAAGTTCAACAATTGACCAGCCTTTAGATGTTTCACAAAAACAATTCCTGGCCTCCATTGGCGATAGTATTCAATCCGCATTTTATCCCAGTGCGGTTCGGGATACTTTTAGTTCGGGTAAAATATTGTATAAAAAAATTGATACCCTTTATAATGGAATCCTGCATGATTCTATTTATGTTCAGTCATCAGATAATTCAATTACACTTTACAACCTGGCATTTTCTTATGTAGGCGCCGGTAACGGAAATTATAAACAGGTACTCAATGCTACCAATGGAAAACTATTTGAATGGGCGATGCCCGATGCATCAAACCAAAAAACTGGCGACTGGGAGCCGGTTATCTTATTAGTAACTCCCAAAAAACAACAAATATTTACAGTAGGGATGGGGTATGCACTATCAGCTTATTCCATCTTACAGGGAGAAATGGCAACCAGCGTGTACGATATTAATTTATTTTCTGAAAAAGATAAAAAAAATGACCGGGCTTATGCTTCTAAAATTTCTTTGATTACTGCCGGTAAGCCATTGCAATTGCTTAGAAAAAAATGGAGATTGGGCTCATCAGTTGGCTATGAATATGTGCAAAAAAGATTTGCCCCGGTAGAAAGATTGAGAAACGTAGAATTTTTAAGAGATTGGAGCCTTGCGTATGATGTGGCCGATGCAGATGAACAACTGGCACATGCACAGTTTACAATAGCAGATAGTAGCATGAATTCCTATCAATATAATATTACCAATTACACCCGTAGTGATGGGTATAAAGGATGGCATCAACAACTGCAAGCCGCAACAGGTTTTGCTGGCTGGCGATTGAATGGCGATCTTGGTTATACCATGTATAATACCCATCTTCTTAAAGGGAATTTTTTGCGCCCTACCATCAACATCAATAAAACAATTGATAAATGGGGCAAGGTAATTACCGGCTTTAGTTACCGTGGAGAACACAATCGCCAATTAAATAAGATAGCGGACACGCTGAGTAATTTGAGTTTTGGATTTGATATTTATGAGGTTTCTGTAAAATCAAATCCTCAAAAGCAAAACAATTGGTCATTGGCCTACTTTCGCAGAAGCGATCAGTTGCCGCAAGGAAATACTTTACAAAAAGCAAATCATAGCGATAACTTAAGCCTGGGTGCCGGCCTCATGAAAAATGAAAACCGGCAATTAAAATTGAGTTTTAATTACAGGAGCTTACAAGTAGATAATAACCTTATCAGTACACAGAAATCAGATAATAGCATACTAGGCCGGGCAAACTATATATTTAATGAATGGAAGGGTTTTATCAATGGGGAAATGCTGTATGAAGCAGGTAGCGGCCAGGAACAAAAAAGAGAATACAGCTATATTGAAGTGCCTGCAGGCCAGGGCAATTACACCTGGATTGATTATAACGGGAATGGAATTGCTGAACTGAATGAATTTGAAGAAGCCATTTTCCAGGATCAAAAAAAATATATCCGGGTTTTTACACCGGGTAGTGAATATGTGAAAGCCGGGTATTTACAATTTAATTACAGCCTTAATATTGATCCACGTGTAATGATCACAAATAAGAAAGGGCTTCTCCATAAATGGCTGATGCGCAGCAGCACCAGTTCTGCCTTGCAAATAAGTAAAAAGAATATTTATGATGGCAGTTTTCATTTCAATCCTTTTTATCAAAAAATTGCCGATACATCCATCATTAGTTTAAGTACCTATTTTAGCAATACCTATTTTTATAACAGGACGAGCAGCATTTGGGGGTTTGATTTTACACACAGTAAATCTTCCGGAAAATCACTTACAGCCTATGGTTATGAAACCCGTGGATTGCAGAATATTAACGCAAAATTCAGGCTCAATTTTAGCCGTAGCATCACCGGCAATTTAATTCTGAGGCAGGGTAAAAATTTGTTAAGCAGTTCTTCAGTAAAATTTAACAATAGGAACTACCAGGTTTCAATACATGGCATAGAACCCAATATCAGTTATATTTATCGGAGTAATGTAAGAATTACTGCTGCTTATTCATTTACACAAAAACAAAATAAAATTGATTCATTAGAAAAATCAATGAACCATGCATTATCTGCCGAAGTAAAATACAATATATTATCTAACAGCAGCATCAATGCGAAATTCACCTTTAACCAAATCAATTTTAAAGCATACCCGGGCGCTCAAAATTCAACCGTAGGCTATGTATTATTAGATGGGCTTTTACCCGGAAAAAATTATTTATGGAACCTTGAATATGTGAAACGTATTGGAAGTAAAATCGAATTGAGTATGCAATATGAGGGACGAAAACCGGGAGATACAAGGCTTATTCATACCGGTAGGGCTTCTGTAAGGGCATTGTTTTAAAACAGGATGATGTAAAAATGCGGCAAGTAATACTTGCCGCATTTTTTATTTGTAGGATATGATGAAAAGTCTTTAGGAGAATATTGAATTTTAATGTTAGCTAAAAAGCCCGCCTTTCTTTAAAGGCCTGAAAGCTTCGCCAACTTTGAAGCCATTGTTATAGACTTCTATTTTATAATTACCGCTTGTAAAATCGCTGTTCTGCTTCCAGTCGAAGCTTACGGTCTTACGTTGATTCTTTGTATAATTTACATCTACTTTTTTGGTATAAGGTTTTGTTTCACCGTCACGGGTTACAAAGGTTCCCGAACCCAGGCCTTCTACGGCAATAGGAGTGCCATCAGGCGCAATGATTGTTACATATAATTCTTTGGTACCAGATGGTGTAATCATATTTTCATCCAGGTCAAAAGTGATCCTAAGCTTATCAACTTTTTTTGCTGTAGTAGTTGTTTTTTCCTTGCCGCTACTTTTTTCTTTTAAACCTACAATGTTGAAGTTTGATGCGTGTAAAGTAGAGCCTACATCCAATAAGTTGTCTTTGTCTTTTATAACAACAGTAGCAGAATCATAATCTTTACGGGCACGGTCACGCTGTTTGGTTACTACTGCTTTTTCCTGTGTTAACTGTATCTTTTCACCTTGTAAAACTTCTACCTGGCTTTTATACACTTCTATATCTGTGTTTAAAGAAGCAATAAGCCGTTTTGCTTCTGATAATTCAGATTGAGTTGCATTTACTTTAGTAAGCAATGTAGTGATACGTGCTTTTTTCTCTTCTATATCTTTGTCTTGAGCCGTAATGGAACTATCTTTTTTTGAATTAGATGTTTTTAGCATATCATAACGCATTGCTGCATCTTCTAATTCTTTCTGCAATTCGTCCCGCTGGGTATTGGTAGTAGCAATGGCAGTATCTTTTTGTTCAATGGTTTCCTGGGTTTTATTTTTATCATAGATAATATAACCCCAGGTTCCCAGCAGGGCAGCTACCAGTAAACCAATTAGTACAGCCCGGCCGGTGTTTTTTTTTGGAGGAGGCGCTACTTCAATGGGTTTATCCGCCTCAGGAAAATTTTCAAAAGCCATAATATATTTTTTTAAGATTAACGAAATGTTGATGAAGGGGTTACCTCCAAATTAATAAATCAAGGTAGAAGTATTTCAGTAAATTGGATATTTTTGTTTAAAATTGATAACTGACCTTGTATTTTCCAAAACTGTGCCAAAATAGTTAAACGGGTCTTTTTACAATCTTTATATTTCAACAAAAAAGCAGGAAACATAGTATGGGCGTGGAAAAGATCTTATCTGCATGGAAGAAAAACAAGTTTTCACCTCTTTATTGGTTTGAGGGAGAAGAAGATTATTATATAGATATATTGGTTAACTATGCTGAAAACCAAATGCTACCTGCATCCGAAGCCTCTTTTAACCTAACCGTTTTTTATGGTAAAGATGCTGATTGGGCGGCAGTTATGAATGCCTGCCGGCGGTATCCGATGTTTGCTGAAAAACAAGTGGTTATAATTAAAGAGGCCCAGTTTATGAAAGATATTGATAAACTGGAACCATATTTTTTAGCCCCCCTGGCATCTACTATTTTTATTGTGGCTTATAAAAGTAAAAAATTAGATAAACGCCTCAGGTTTTATAAAACGATACAAGCCAAAGCTGAATATTTTTATTCGCAAAAGATCCGGGAAGATAAATTACAGGAATGGATTAAAGAGATGGTAAATGAAAGGGGCTACGACATTACCACAAAAGCGGCCCTTTTATTAGAAGAACATATTGGAAATGACCTCTGCCGCATGGCGAATGAAATTGAAAAAATTTCAGTAAACCTGAAAAATAAAAAGACAATCACCGAAGATGAAATTGAATTATACATAGGCATCAGTAAGGAATATAATATTTTTGAATTATTGGGCGCTATTGCCATAAAAGACATGGCTAAAGCTATAAAAATTGTTAAGTATTTTGAAGCCAATCCAAAAGCTGCGCCATTGCAGGCCGCATTACCGGCATTATACAGTAGCATTAGCCGGGTGTATGGGTTTTATGGCCAGCAAGATCAAAGTGAATCAGCTTTAAAGCAAATGATGTTTCACAACCCGGTAGCTATTGCACAAGCCAAAGGGATTATTAAAAATTATGGATATCCCGGCATAGAAAGATTATTATTGCTTCTGCATCACTATAACCTTAAGTCTATTGGTATTGGCGATACCGGAACTCCCGGGCCTGTTTTAATGAAAGAAATGCTTATAAAAATGATGGTATAAGCTAGGGGTTAAACTTTTGAGCTGCTTTTTTATCTTTTGCCAATTGTATTTTTAATGAATCCAGCCCATCAAACTTAATTTCTTCCCGTAATCTGTATTTTAGTATGATCGTAATTGAGCTGCCATAAATTTCTTTATCAAAAGCAAAAAGGTTTACTTCAATAGTGCGTTGTGTTCCCTGCACGGTAGGCCGAAGCCCAATGTTCATCATTCCTTTTAAAGTCTTTTCAGTAAAATCATCACCATTTAAAATAGCATCTACAGCATATACACCGTTTTGTGGGATGAGTTTATCTTCATCGCCAATTTTGATATTGGCTGTAGGGTAGCCAATCGTTCGGCCAAGTTTATTTCCCGTAATCACAGTACCGGTAAAGGAATATGGATAACCCAGGTATTCTTCGGCAGTTTTTAAATCACCATCTAATAATGCGTCCCTTATTTTTGTAGAACTGATAGTAACCTGTTCAATAATTTTTTCATTGATCTCTATCACTTCAAAATTAAATTGAGGAGCCATTTTTTCCAGGAGCTTAAAATCGCCTTGACGGCCTTTTCCATACCGGTGGTCGTAGCCAATGATAATGGTATGCGGGTGAAAATTCTTCACTAAGAAATCCCGGATATATTTTTCGGGAGATTGGTTGGCAAATTCTGAAGTAAATGCCACTTCTACAATATGATTTATGCCTTTGGAATGCAATAAATCAAACTTTTCCTGTTGGGTAGTTAACGTATATAATTTATTCTTGGTACCGGGTAATACTTGTTTGGGGTGTGGGTAAAATGTGATAAGAACAGGGGTGCCACCTACTTTTTTAGCACGTGTTATCATTTTTTCAATAATAAAGGTATGCCCAAGATGAACGCCATCAAATGTGCCAATGGTGATGATGGCATTTTTAAAAGCAGGCAGTTCGGTAACAGAGCGGTAAATATGTAAACTCATTGCTGCAAATTTAGTTTATTAAATTATTAATGAATAATTCAGCACAGCCATTTAGCTTTGCAAAATATGGGAAATCAAAATCTTTATCAGCAACGGGGTGTTTCAGCACAAAAAGAAGATGTGCATAAAGCAATACAAAACCTTGACCAGGGGCTTTACCCTCATGCATTCTGTAAAATATTTCCTGACATATTGGGAGGAGATAATGAATGGGTAAATATTATGCATGCCGATGGGGCAGGCACCAAATCAATACTGGCGTATTTGTACTGGAAAGAAACCGGCGATATTTCAGTTTGGAAAGGCATCGCACAAGATGCCGTAGTAATGAACTTAGATGATCTTTTATGCGTAGGTGTGTATGATCATATTATTTTTAATAGCACCATAGATCGGAATAAAAATATAATACCCGGCGAAGTACTTCAGCAAATTATAGAAGGAACACAGGAAATTTTTGATCAATTAAAATCATTTGGCGTAAACATTTCTTACCTGGGAGGTGAAACCGCCGATGTAGGCGATGTGGTGAGAACAATTGCCGTAAATGGTACCATGGCTTGCCGGTGGCCAAAACAAAAACTTATTACCAATCAAAATATCCAGGAAGGTGATGTGATTGTGGGCCTCGCAAGTTTTGGAAAAGCAAATTATGAAGATCATTACAACAGTGGTATTGGTAGCAATGGCCTTACCAGTGCCAGGCACGATACTTTAAATAAATTTTATGCGCAGCATTATAAAGAAAGCTACAATACCGGCCTGCAGGATGAAGTGGTTTATATTGGAAATCATAAACTCACCGATACATTAGAAACAGGAAATGAATTAGAAAATATTGGAAGATTGTTGTTGAGCCCTACCCGTACGTATGCGCCGGTAATTAAAAAAATATTAGAAAACCATTTTGATAAAGTCCATGGCCTTATTCATTGTAGTGGAGGCGGACAAACAAAGTGTATGAAATATTTGCCTGCTGATTTTAAAATTATAAAAGATAATCTTTTTAAGCCACCCCTGGTATTTGAAATCATAAGGCAAAATAGCGGGGCTACTTTACAGGAAATGTACGAAGTTTTTAATATGGGTTGCCGCCTCGAAATTTTTTGTAAACCCGGTGATGCACAAATTATGATTGATGTGGCAGAAGAATTTGCTGTACAGGCACAAATCACCGGAAGGGTAGAAGCATCAGACAAAAAACAATTGGTAATTAAAACAGCAGGAACCAAACTGGTTTATTAAAACTTACCGGGTACTATTTACTTCAATCCACTTCTTTTTATCAGGACTTTCCCAGCGATACCGGATACTGTATTTTTTCTGATCTGTTTTTAACCGGAAAGGAATTTTTACGGTATAATTTATCACATGGCTTTCCATAGAACCACCAATCTTCTTTAGAATCTGGTTCCCAATTTTTACTTCTTTCTTTTGATCATCATATACCCAAAACTGGTGTGTTCCATTTGTAACTTCTATCATATCAGACCCGGTTACAGTAGTAAAATCAAGACTGAGATATGCCATTTGACCGTTTACAATACTTTTTACTGCCGGGTTTGCAGGCCCATGCAGGCTGGTATCTATCATTACTTTTATAGAAGCAATATGGAGCCCGTAAGCCGTGGCATGCGATCCATCTGAAGTTTTAATTTCATTCACCTTTAATGCGGGGGCTTTTGATTGTGCCCACATATTTGGGATAAAACAAAAAATTGAAATGATAGCCGCAATGAAATTCTTGTACATTCCTTATTTTTTAATTGAAGATAATGTTTTTTAAAACGGATTTTAAATCCTCTTATTGCAAAATTTTTCAAAAGATGGCTTAGCAAGTAAGTAGATTCAATTAAATCCCATTAAATAAAAATATCCTTTATCCACATTTTTAACATTATTGTAGAAAAATGATTTAAACATCAGGAGGTTAAAGAATATACTTTTGCCAAAAGCCTGTATTATCAATTTTAATATTAAGTTTGCAGGCATTAAAAAAGATATTATGTCTCAATCAATAATAGAATTAAAAAATGTAAATATTTACCAGGGAGGTTCACTGATATTAAGTGATGTGAATATATCAATTGGTAAAGGAGAATTTGTGTATTTAGTAGGTAAAACCGGTACCGGTAAAAGCAGTTTGCTAAAAACTTTATATGGCGATTTAGAGTTAAAAGAAGGTGAAGGATGGGTAGTAGGGCATCCATTAAAAGGATTAACCTGGAAGACGGTTCCATTTTTAAGAAGGAACCTCGGTGTTGTTTTCCAGGATTTTCAGTTACTTACTGATCGGAATGTAAATGAGAACCTGAAGTTTGTATTAAAAGCCACCGGCTGGAAAGATGAAAGATTGATGGATGAAAAAATAACCGACGTATTAGATAAAGTGAATTTAAAGACAAAAGGTTTTAAAATGCCTTATGAATTAAGTGGTGGCGAACAACAACGTATTGATATTGCCCGTGCATTATTAAACTCACCTAAATTAATTTTAGCCGATGAGCCAACCGGCAACCTGGACCCTGAAACCAGTGATGAAATTATGCACCTGCTTTTCCAGATTTGTAAAGATTACGATACTTCTATTTTAATGGCTACCCATGATTATATGGTAATTAATAAATTCCCGGCCCGTACCATTAAAACAGAAAGAGGAAAAGTATGGGATAATGCTACCGTATCCATGAACTAAGGGCGGTAAGCCAGGTATATTTATTTTATTCATTCAATGCTTGTAAAAATGTTCGGCCCCGCTTGAAGCAATACCCATATTTTATGCTGTGTTACTTATTTTGATGATTTGTAATGATGCATAGTAAAACGGTTCCAGCCCTTTTTTGTTTTTGATTCAACCGCCCAGTTAAAGCCACCTTCAGGATTTGGCCAGTAAATCATGCGTGCTAAACCAGCGGGCATTTGTGCTTCAAAACAGATTGCTTCAGGATGAATATCTGTTCCGTCGGCTATTATACCTTGAGAATTTTTTCCGTCAGAAGTAAATGACCAGAATGAAAGTTTACCGTCATATATACCAATTATCGCATTTTCTTGATAAACAAAATTTGAAAAATTCCATTTAACTGTCATTTGGATATAATTGTCCCCAAGTATAGGTTCAAGTACTCTTGTACACTTTAATTTTCCTCTAGGGCTTTCAGATGTTGCAATCCAGGAGCCAAATAATGGAGAGAGAATTCCTAATTTTCCACGTCCTTTTTTCCAAATAGTTTTTTGTTTAGGCATAATTTAAAAAATTATTCATTACCTGCGGGCAACACGAAAATCTTAGTTATTGTGTACTGTGCTTCATTTAGAGGCTGAATATTTATATCTAATTACACCTTCTATTCCTGAACGGTCAAGGATAAGTAAAGTCGGTGTCAATTCACTGATGAAGCCTTTTTCAGTCAAAGAATTACAACTCGAGGTGATTTCCAAATTGTTTGAGGGTTGCAAGATGTAAGTTCCAAAACATTCTTGATTGTTCCCGTTAACATTCTGCTTAAGATAATATTCTCCATTCTGTCTAAATGTTAAGGTATGAGAGTTATCTACTGATACAGTATTCCAACTATAATTCCCTCCGTTGGCGTATCCATTATACATTTCTTTGAGTTCCCATTTTCCGATGATTCCAGCATTCTCAATATTATCCGTCTTTTTACATGATGAAATAGTTGTCAATGAAAAAGCAACAAAAATAAATATTAAATAAAGTTTCATAATTAATTTTTTAGAGATTCAAGAAGTTGACAACAGTAAAAATAAATTCGGTGTATAATGTTTTGGATTAAAATAATTTCTTTACAAAATTAAATCAAATATAGTTAGAAGCAAAATCTTCGGTCGCATAGCAGCCAACGGCAGTTCGTCTAAAAACTACCGTTTCTTAATCAAATATAATTGAATTTAACGCAGTTGTATGCTGATGTGTAATTAATTTTCAGCAGGTGATTTATTAATGTGTTGTGCCAACTTTACTTTGAGTGTCGTGCCATCAATAATGCCATAGAAACGATCACTACAGAAATAACTAGTTTTAAAAACAAGTTGCACGCACTCTCAAAGTTGGATATAG